>OHLF01000231.1_pt1 | contig 22573 bp, 16 predicted proteins | sample 1569001 | NCBI WGS metagenome assembly OHLF01 (sample SAMEA3879541, study PRJEB24766) | human gut metagenome | biome: human-associated habitat; feature: feces | place: USA | collected 1985/1987
ACCTCAAGCTGCATCACCTGGTCGATGATAAGATCCACGCCCGTTCCACTGGCCCCTACTCTCTGGTCACCCAGCAGCCTCTGGGCGGCAAGGCTCAGTTCGGCGGTCAGCGCTTCGGCGAGATGGAGGTCTGGGCACTGGAAGCTTACGGCGCTGCTTACACCCTGCAGGAGATCCTGACTGTCAAGTCCGACGACGTGGAGGGCCGTGTCAAGACCTACGAAGCCATCGTCAAGGGTGAGCCCATCCCGCAGCCCGGCATCCCCGAGTCCTTCCGCGTTATGCTGAAGGAACTGCAGTCTCTGGGTATGGACGTGATCGTGCAGGATAAGGACGGCAACGAGATCGATATGCGCCAGAACTTCGACGATGAAGAGACCGGCTTTGATATGCGTGATGTTGCCGGTACCGAGACTGTGGTGCAGGAGAGCGAACTGACTGATTACAACATCAAGGACGCCGATGCAGGTTTCGATGATCCTTCTGTGCTGGAGGACGATAACTCCGGTGCCGAGGCTCCGGCTGCTTCTGACGAAGTAGATTTCTGATCTGGATACACAACACAGCCTTCCCCCCTTGGCCGCGTGCTGCGGCAGGGGAGAAGCGCCTGTGATCCTGTAACAGAAAAAGCCGCCTGTATCATCGAAACAACTAGAGATTAAGAAAGGGTTCGTTTCATGGAAAACAACGTTTTCGATTCCATTAAAATCGGCCTTGCCTCCCCGGAGCAGATCCGCGCTTGGAGCTACGGCGAGGTCAAAAAGCCCGAAACCATCAACTACCGCACCCTGAAGCCGGAGCGTGACGGCCTGTACTGCGAGCGCATTTTTGGACCTACCAAGGACTGGGAGTGCCACTGCGGCAAGTACAAGCGCATCCGTTACAAGGGCAAGGTGTGTGATCGCTGCGGCGTCGAGGTCACCAAGGCCAAGGTTCGCCGTGAGCGTATGGGCCACATTGAGCTGGCCGCTCCTGTGAGCCACATCTGGTACTTCAAGGGCATCCCCAGCCGCATCGGCCTGATGCTGGACATCAGCCCCCGCCTGCTGGAGAAGGTCCTGTACTTTGCAAGCTATATCGTTACCGATCCCGGCTTTACTCCGCTGGAGAAAAAGCAGCTCCTGACCGAACGCGAGTACAAGGAGATGCGGGAAAAGTACGAGGATACCTTTGAAGCCGGCATGGGCGCCGAAGCCGTCCAGAAGCTGCTGGCTGAGATCGACCTGGAAGCTCTGTCCGCAGAGCTGCATGAGGAACTGGAAAAGGCTACCGGCCAGAAGCGCGTCCGCCTGTTGAAACGCCTGGAGTGCGTTGATGCATTCCGCCTGTCCGGCCAGCGCCCGGAGTGGATGATCCTGAACGTTGTTCCGGTCATTCCGCCGGATATCCGCCCCATGGTCCAGCTGGATGGCGGCCGCTTTGCGACTTCCGACCTGAACGATCTGTACCGCCGCGTCATCAACCGCAACAACCGTCTGCGCCGTCTGCTGGAGCTGGGCGCTCCCGACATCATCGTGCGCAACGAGAAGCGGATGCTGCAGGAGGCTGTGGACAGCCTGATCGACAACGGCCGCCGCGGCCGTCCGGTCACCGGCCCCAACAACCGTGCACTGAAGAGCCTTTCTGATCTGCTGAAGGGCAAGCAGGGCCGTTTCCGTCAGAACCTGCTGGGCAAGCGTGTTGACTACTCCGGCCGTTCTGTTATCGTCGTCGGCCCTGAGCTGAAGATGGATCAGTGCGGTCTGCCCAAGGAGATGGCTCTGGAGCTGTTCAAGCCCTTTGTCATGAAGGATCTGGTGGAGAAGGGCATTGCCAACAACATCAAGTCCGCCCGCAAGATGGTCGAGCGCGCAAAGCCCGAGGTCTGGGACAGCCTCGAGACCGTCATCAAGGGTCACCCCGTGCTGCTGAACCGTGCACCTACCCTGCACCGTCTGGGCATTCAGGCCTTTAACCCCGTGCTGGTGGAGGGCCGTGCAGTCAAACTGCACCCGCTGGCCTGTACCGCATTCAACGCCGACTTCGACGGCGACCAGATGGCAGTCCATCTGCCTCTGAGTGAGGATGCCTGCCGTGAAGCCAAGATGCTGATGCTGGCTTCCGGCAACCTGCTGAAGCCCTCTGACGGCGCACCTGTTACCGTGCCTACGCAGGATATGATCCTGGGCAGCTACTACCTGACCACCGTCCGCGAGAACGACGAGGGTGCAGGTAAGGTGTTCCGTGATGAGAACGAGGCTCTGATGGCTTACGCCGAGCACGTCATCACCCTGCACGCACCCATCAAGGTGCGCCGCACCATGACCATTGACGGCGTGGAGCGCACCGGTCTGGTGGATGCCACCGCCGGCCGCATCATCTTCAACAATCCCATCCCCCAGAACCTGGGCTATGTGGATCGTACCGATCCCGAGCACTGGCTGGAGTACGAGGTCAGCTTCCGCGTGACCAAAAAGACCCTGCCCGAGATTATCTCCCGCTGCATGACCCGCAACGGCACCCGCAAGTGTGCCAAGATGCTGGATGCCATCAAGGCACAGGGCTACAAGTACTCCACCCTGTCTGCTATCTCCGTGGCTGTGTGCGACGCTGTGATCCCGCCCCAGAAGCAGGAGCTGATCGCCGAGGCCGATAAGGAGATCGCTAAGGTCGGCAAGCTGTTCAACCGTGGTCTGATCTCGGATAACGAGCGTTACAACAAGACCATCGATATCTGGCAGAAGACCACCGATAAGGTCTCTAAGGCTCTGGCAGACAATCTGCCCAAGGACAACGAGATCTATATGATGGCGGATTCCGGTGCTCGTGGTTCTATGAACCAGATCAAGCAGCTGGCCGGCATGCGCGGCCTGCTGGCTAACACCGCAGGTAAAACCCTGGAAATGCCTATCCGTGCAAACTACCGCGAAGGCCTGAACATCTTGGAGTACTTCATTTCTTCTCGAGGCGCTCGTAAAGGTTTGACCGATACCGCACTGCGTACTGCTGACTCTGGCTACCTGACCCGCCGTCTGGTTGACGTTTCTCAGGAAGTCATCATCCGCGAGGAAGACTGCCACGCTACCGAGGGTATCCTCGTCAGCGAGATCAGCGAAGGCAACGCTACCATCGAAAGCTTCTCCGAGCGTCTGATTGGCCGTTATGCTCTGCATGACGTGATGGATCCCAAGACCGGCGAACTCATTGTGTCCAAGGACAAGATGATGGATATGTTCGACGCTGAAAAGATCAAAGCTGCCGGTATTACCGAGCTGGAGATCCGCAGCGTGATGACCTGCCGTGCTCACGTTGGCGTCTGTGCCCGCTGCTACGGTTCCAACATGTCCAACGGCCAGTGCGTTAAGGTCGGTGAATCCGTCGGTATCATTGCGGCACAGTCCATCGGCGAGCCCGGTACTCAGCTGACCATGCGTACCTTCCATACTGGCGGTATCGCATCTGCTGAAGATATTACTCAGGGTCTTCCGCGTGTTGAAGAACTGTTCGAGAGCCGCCGCCCGAAGGCGATGGCTATCATGTCCGAAATCGCCGGTACCGTCCATATTGACGATACCAAGAAGAGCCGCCACGTTGAAGTGACCGGTGTTGATGATAACGGCGCACCGGTTACCAAGAGCTACCTGATCCCGTTCGGCCACCGCCTGAAGGTGATGGAGGGCGATGTGCTCGTCAAGGGCGCACTGTTGACCGAAGGCCATGCTTATCCGCAGGATATCCTGGCTGTCAAGGGCCGCATTGCTACCCAGAACTACCTGATCAGCGAAGTCCAGAAGGTTTACCGTCTGCAGGGCGTTGAAATCAACGATAAGCATATCGAAGTTATCGTCCGCCAGATGATGCGTAAGGTTCGCATTGACGATGCAGGTTCCAGCGAGTTCATCATGGGCAGCGTTGTCAACCGCCGCGATGTGATGATCGAGAACGAGAAGATTCAGGAACGCATTGATGCAGGCGAAACCGACCTGAAGCTGGTCCAGGCCAGTCAGATCCTGCTTGGTATCACCAAGTCCAGCCTGGCAACCGACAGCTTCCTGTCCGCTGCATCCTTCCAGGAAACCACCCGCGTTCTGACCGAAGCCGCCATCAAGGGCAAGGTTGACCCGCTGGCCGGTCTGAAGGAGAACGTCATCATCGGTAAGCTGATCCCCGCCGGAACCGGTTTGCCGGAGGTTGAAGAAGAGCTGGCTCGCGCCGAGGAAATCCGCGATGCCGAAGGCAGCGCTTACGACCACGCTGAAAAGTAAGCTTTCCTGATCCTTATGCGGTAAAGCGGAAACGCTTTGCTGAACAATAAAACATAACATCCCCCACAGCATTCCCCGCGCGGGCAACCGCGAACGGAAAGGGTACTGTGGGGGATTTTTTATGCTGTTTTGCGGGGAATGAAACTGCTTATTGCGGAAAAGTGGCAGAAAAGTGATACAAAGTTGCTTGAAAATAGTAGTACAGCTATGCTATGCTGGCCCCAAAGAAAGGGGGATAGCACCATGACATTGGGAGAGAAAATTGCATCCGCCCGGAAAGAAAAAGGCATGACCCAGGAAATGCTGGCAGAGCAGCTGGGGGTAACACGGCAGGCTGTGGCAAGGTGGGAAACAGGGAAAGCTCTGCCCGGTACAGCCAACCTGTTTATGCTGCGGCAACTGCTGGGAATTCCGTTGGAAGCAGCGGATAGGGAAGCAACTGATTTAGAAGGGACAACAGGAACGGAAAAATCGGGAACATTAGCAAACACAGAAAAAGCAGAAAGCCTGACAGCAAAGCAGAAGTGGATGCTGCTTGCGGCAGCGGCAATTCTGCTGTGGTTTACTCTGCAATTTGTTGGGCTTGGCGCGGCAATGGGGCTTCTGCTGCTCTTGCTGATTCTAATTATTGTGCTCTTTTTGATAGCAATAGGGAAAAGCGGTATTGTGGCGGCTGCAAAATCAACAGGCAAAAGAATGTTGTATCTGATAGCGGCAATGCTGCTGGCACTCGTTCTATGGAGCGTTGCTTTTGTGGCATCAGCAAACTACCAAAGCAAGGCCATCTGGAGTATGCCGCAGGAGGAATGGCAAAGCTACCCCGAGGTTGCCGCATGGATGCAGCACTGCGAAACAATGGGAAATGGTGTTTATATGCAGCGGGTGGACCTGCCTTCCGACCAGGGGAATACAACCGCATATCTTGTCTGCCGCAATGGCGTGACCAATGAACAGGCGGGAAAAATCACCCCCAATCCACTGCGGCTGCGCTTCTGGGTTACTTATCAGGCAGGGGAAAGCGAGCCCATGCTGGATGTGCTGACGTTCTGCGGAAATAAAGACTATCAGGTGTTTTTCAGAATCGGGAAAGAGCAGTCTGAATGTATCTTTACGACAAATGAAAGTGAAGCGTTGGCAGGAGAAGTAAGAAGCCTGCTGGAAAGCCGGGCAAATGACAAATAAAGAAAGTTAGAGAAATGAGCCTGTGCAGGAACCGTGCATAAACACTGTTTCTGCGCAGGCTTTTTGTTAAATAAAAACGGATTTGTTTTTTCTAACATTTGGTGTATAATACTTTTATACTGGGTTTGTCTGTGCAGGATGAATGGTGCCTGCATGGAGGGTAGGGGAGAACGCTTCCCTGACTGGCTCAGAAAGACGCCATATAGAAAAGGAGAATCCGCCATGTCGGAAGCATTGAAAGAACGCAAAGAGATGGACCCGCAGTACCAGTGGGACCTGACCAAAATGTACGCCAGCGATGCGGAATGGGAAAAGGCCTTTGCCGCCATTGACCCCAAAATTGAAGCTTTGGCTGCCTGGGAGGGCAAGCTGAACAACGCTGCCAGCATTCGTGAATTTTATGATGCAGAAATCGGCGTGTTCCGTGAACTGGAAAACCTGGCTGTCTACACCAGCCTGCGTCTGAGCGAGGATACCCGTGCTGATGACGCCCAGAGCATGGATGCCCGCGCTACTGCCAAATATGTAAAGGCTGTCGGTACCATCGCCTATGCTCAGCCGGAAATCCTGGCACTGCCGCAGGAAACCCTGGATGCCATCATGGCTGACGAGCAGGTTGCCCCCTATCGTTTTGCTCTGGAAGACCTGCTGCGTGCAAAGCCTCACACCCTGACCGCCCCGGAAGAAAAGCTGCTGGCTGCTTTCGGTGAGGCATTCGGCACCCCGAAAAATGTTGCCGATAACCTGGAAGACGCCGACATGGTGTTCGATTCCGTCAAGGATGGCGAGGGCAACGATGTGGAGCTGACCGCTTCCAACTACATCCTGCTGCAAACCTCCAATGACCGCGTGCTGCGCAAGAATGCCTTTGAAAGCTACTACAAGAGCTTCCGCCAGCACATCAACACGCTGGCTGCCTCTTACTCCGGCGCTGTCAAGACCGCTGCCGCCGAAGCCTCCGTCCGTCATTATGAATCTTCCCGCGCCATGTCCATGGCAGGGGAGAACGTGCCCGGCCAGGTCTATGATAACCTGGTGGCTACTGTGCGCAAGCACCTGCCGGATATGTATCGCTATGTTGCTCTGCGCAAGCGCATCCTGGGTGTGGACGAGCTGCACTACTATGATGTGTACGCCCCGCTGACCAAGGGCGTCAGCGCCCATTACACCTATGACCAGGCCAAGCAGATGGTTCTGGATGCCGTTGCACCGCTGGGCGAAGAGTACGGCACCATCGTTCGCAAGGGCTTTGCCGAGCGCTGGATCGATGTGTTCCCCAACAAGGGCAAGAGCGGCGGCGCTTACTCCGGCGGCAGCTATGATTCCAACCCCTATATCATGTGCAACTTTACCGGTACGCTGGACAGCGTTTCCACCATTGCGCATGAGATGGGCCACAGCATGCACAGCTGGTTCAGCCGCCATACCCAGCCTGCCCAGTATGCCGACTATACCCTGTTTGTCGCAGAGGTCGCTTCCACCGTCAACGAGAACCTGCTCATTGAGCACCTGCTGGCAGAAAAGAACCAGGATCCCGCAACCCGCCTGGCCCTGCTGAATCAGTACCTTGAAAATTTCAAGGGAACCGTCTACCGCCAGACGATGTTTGCCGAGTTTGAGCGCGATGCCCACGCCATGGCCGAGCGTGGCGAAGCCCTGAATCCCGCCGCCCTGAACAATCTGTACAAGAAGCTCATTGTGGACTACTTTGGACCGGAGCTGGTTGTGGATGACGAAGTACAGTACGAGTGGGCACGCATCCCGCACTTCTACCGCCCGTTCTATGTTTATAAGTATGCAACCGGCTATTCCACTGCTGTGGCATTGTCCGAGGGCATCCTGAAGAACGGCGAACCGGCTGTTAAGAAGTACCTGGAGTTCCTGCACATGGGCGGCAGCGCTTACCCGCTGGATGAGCTGCGCCATGCCGGTGTGGACCTGACCACCCCCGCCCCGGTGGATGCTGCCCTGGATAAGTTCGGCCGCATTCTGGACGAAGCCGAAGCCTGTGTGGCACAGCTGGAAGCTGCAAAATAAGCAGGGGAAAGACCTAGGGTGTATCTGATTCTTTGTTTTCAGATACATCTTAAGCGCACAATTAGAACCCCCAGTGCAGAAAATCAGCATCTTGCACGATTATTTGAAATATTTTTTGTGAATACTCTTGACAGAGCGTGGTTTATCCGCTATTATTATAAATGCGTGAGTTAAGGGGTCAAGTGCGGCCAAAATGGAAGCACAACCCCCGCAAAAAACTGCGCGGAATAATCAAGAAAGGAGAAAAGAAATGCCTACTTTTAACCAGCTCGTACGCAAAGGCCGTGAGGTCCTGGTAACCAAGAGCACTGCTCCTGCCCTTCAGAAGAGCTACAACTCCCAGAAGAAGCAGTACACCACCATGAACAGCCCCCAGAAGCGTGGTGTTTGCACCGCTGTTCGTACCATGACCCCCAAAAAGCCCAACTCTGCTCTGCGTAAAGTTGCCCGTGTCCGCCTGACGAATGGTATCGAGGTCACCTCCTACATTCCTGGTATCGGCCATAACCTGCAGGAGCACAGCGTTGTCCTGATCCGTGGCGGTCGTGTTAAGGACCTGCCCGGTGTCCGTTACCACATCATCCGTGGTACTCTGGATACTCAGGGTGTTGCAAACCGTAACCAGGCTCGCAGCAAATACGGCGCAAAGCGTCCCAAGGCCGGTGCCAAGAAGTAAGGAAACATCTTTTCGCCATAAAATGGTCAGCTGACCCTTTTGTGGCATAACGGGAGTTTTCTTTAACTTTCGAGTACCGATGATATCATTAATGTGAAGGAGGGAAGAAAGATGCCCAGAAGAGGTAAAATCGCAAAGCGCGAAGTTCTGGCTGATCCTATTTACAATTCCAAGCTCGTCACCCGTCTGGTCAACAGCATCATGCTGGATGGCAAGAAGGGCGTCGCTCAGAAGATCGTTTACGAAGCTTTCTCCATGATTCAGGAAAAGACCGGCAACGATCCTCTGGAGACTTTCGAGAAGGCGATGGAGAACATCATGCCCAGCCTCGAGTGCAAGACCCGCCGTGTTGGTGGCGCTAACTACCAGGTTCCCCTGGAGGTCAGCCCCGCTCGCCGCGAGACTCTGGGTCTGCGCTGGCTGACTGCCTACAGCCGCACCCGTGGTGAGAAGACCATGGCACAGCGTCTGGCTGCTGAGATCATGGATGCTGCCAACAACACTGGTAACGCCGTGAAGAAGCGTGAGGACACTCACAAGATGGCAGAAGCTAACAAGGCTTTCGCTCATTTCCGTTATTGATCTGTTCTGTAGGAGGTTAATTTCATGGCTACACCCAGAGAAGTTTCTCTTCAGATGACGAGAAATATCGGCATTATGGCTCATATCGATGCCGGCAAGACGACCACTACCGAGCGTATCCTGTACTACACCGGTATCAACCATAAGATCGGTGAGGTCCACGATGGCGGCGCCACGATGGACTGGATGGTTCAGGAGCAGGAGCGTGGTATCACCATCACTTCCGCTGCTACCACCTGCTACTGGTCTCACTCCGAGACCCAGAAGGATCCGGTCGCGTTCAAGAAGAATCGTCACCGCATCAACATTATCGACACTCCGGGCCACGTGGACTTCACTGTTGAGGTCCAGCGTTCTCTGCGCGTTTTGGACGGTTCTGTGACCGTTCTGGCCGCAAAGGGTGGTGTCGAGCCTCAGTCTGAGACCGTTTGGCGTCAGGCTGATGAATACAAAGTCCCCCGTATGGTGTACGTCAACAAGATGGACACCATGGGTGCTGACTTCTTCCGCTGCATCAAGATGCTGCATGATCGTCTGCACGCCAACGGCGTGGCCATCCAGCTGCCTATCGGTCAGGAGGATACCTTCCGCGGTATCGTTGACCTGGTCGATATGAACGCTGAGGTCTACTACGATGACATGGGCAACGATATGCGTACCGAGCCCATCCCCGAGGATATGGTCGAGCAGGCTGAAGAGTACCGTAACATTCTGGTCGAGGCTGTTGCCGAGAACGACGAAGAGTTGATGGAGAAGTACCTTGAGGGCGAGGAGATCACCCGTGAGGAACTGAAGAAGGCTATCCGCAAGGAAACCATTGCAAATACTCTGGTTCCCGTTGTCTGCGGCTCTTCCTACAAGAACCGCGGTGTGCAGAAGCTGCTGGACGCTATCGTTGACTATATGCCCGCTCCTACCGATGTTGAGGACATCAAGGGTGTGAATCCTGAGACCGAAGAGCAGGAGACCCGTCCGTCTTCCGACGACGCTCCCTTCGCAGCTTTGGCTTTCAAGATCGCTACCGACCCGTTCGTTGGTAAGCTGGCATACTTCCGTGTGTACTCCGGTAAGGTTGAGGCAGGTACTACTGTTTACAACTCCGTGAAGGACAGCAAGGAGCGTATGGGCCGCATCCTGCAGATGCACTCCAACCACCGCAAGGATATCGACTGCTGCTATGCAGGTGATATTGCTGCTGTTGTCGGTCTGAAGAACACCACCACTGGTGATACTCTGTGTGATGAGAATCATCCCATCATTCTGGAGTCCATGAAGTTCCCCGAGCCCGTTATCCGCGTTGCTATCGAGCCTAAGACCAAGGCTGGTAACGAGAAGATGGGCATCGCGCTGGCAAAGCTGGCCGAAGAGGACCCGACCTTCAAGACCTACACCGATGAAGAGACCGGCCAGACCATCATTGCTGGTATGGGCGAGCTGCATCTGGAGATCATCGTTGACCGTCTGCTGCGTGAGTTCAAGGTTGAGGCAAATGTGGGTGCACCTCAGGTTGCTTACCGTGAGACCATCCGCAAGGAGGCCAACCAGGAGACCAAGTACGCACGTCAGTCCGGTGGTAAGGGCCAGTACGGTCACGTTAAGATCAAGATCGAGCCCAACGAGCCCGGCAAGGGTTACGAGTTCGTCAACGCTATTGTTGGCGGCGCTATCCCGAAGGAATACATCCCTGCTATCGACAACGGTATTCAGGGTGCTATGAAGGCTGGCGTTCTGGCAGGCTATCCTGTTGTTGATGTCAAGGTTACCCTGTGGGATGGTTCTTATCATGAGGTCGACTCCTCTGAAATGGCCTTCTCCATCGCTGGTTCTATGGCATTCAAGGATGCTATGCGCAAGGCTGATCCCATCATCACCGAGCCCATCATGAAGGTTGCTGTTATCGTTCCCGATGAGTATCTGGGCGATGTTATCGGCGACCTGAACGCCCGCCGTGGTCAGATCCAGGGCATGGAAGCTATGGCTGGCACCCAGCGTGTCAACGCATTTGTGCCTCTGGCTCAGATGTTCGGCTACGCTACCGACCTGCGTTCCAAGACTCAGGGTCGTGGCCAGTATGTTATGGAGCCCTCTCACTACGAGCCGGTTCCCAAGAACATTGCTGACCAGATCATTGCTGGCCGTACCAAGGGCTAAGCGCTGTAAAGCATAAGAATTTTGCCGGGGTAGTGTAACTCCGGCAAAATTTCCTGTAAAAGCACTTGATTTTACAGGGCAAATTTAGTAGAATAGCCTTGCAGTGCAATGTCTGCATTTTGCAGGGTTGTTGTAACCAATATCAAAACCTAAATTAAGGGAGGATATTCCAATGGCTGAAAAGGCAAAGTTCGACCGTTCTAAGCCGCATGTTAACATCGGCACCATCGGTCACGTTGACCACGGCAAGACCACTCTGACCGCTGCTATCACCAAGTACCTGGCTCTGAAGGGTGATGCAGAGTTCATGGACTACGCTAACATCGATAAGGCTCCTGAGGAGCGTGCTCGTGGTATCACGATCAACTCCGCTCACGTTGAGTACCAGACCGAGAAGCGCCACTACGCTCACGTTGACTGCCCGGGCCATGCTGACTACGTTAAGAACATGATCACTGGTGCTGCTCAGATGGACGGCGCTATCCTGGTCGTTGCTGCTACCGATGGTCCCATGCCCCAGACCCGTGAGCACATCCTGCTGGCTCGTCAGGTCGGCGTGCCCTATATCGTCGTGTTCATGAACAAGTGCGATATGGTCGACGACGAGGAGCTGCTGGATCTGGTCGAGATGGAGATCCGTGAGCTGCTGAGCGAGTACGACTTCCCGGGCGACGACACCCCGATCATTCGTGGTTCCGCTCTGAAGGCTCTGGAGGCTCCCAACGATCCCGAGGATCCTGCTTACGCTTGCATCAAGGAGCTGATGGATGCTGTTGACTCCTACATCCCCAACCCGGATCGTGAGGAGGACAAGCCCTTCCTGATGCCCATCGAGGATGTCATGACCATTTCTGGCCGTGGTACCGTTGCTACCGGTCGTGTTGAGCGTGGTATGGCCAAGGTTGGCGATGCTATGGAGATCGTCGGCATCAAGCCCGACCGTCTGAACACCACCATCACCGGTCTGGAGATGTTCCGTAAGTCTCTGGACTTCGCTGAGGCTGGCGATAACATCGGCGCTCTGCTGCGTGGTGTTGATCGTAGCCAGATCGAGCGTGGTCAGGTTCTGGCTAAGCCCGGTTCTGTGCACCCCCACAACGTCTTTGAGGCTCAGGTCTACGTCCTGACCAAGGACGAAGGCGGCCGTCACACTCCCTTCTTCTCCAACTATCGTCCTCAGTTCTACTTCCGTACCACTGACGTGACCGGCATCATCACCCTGCCCGAAGGCACCGAGATGTGCATGCCCGGCGATAACGTCATGATGCACGTTGAGCTGCTGACCCCTGTTGCTATGGAAGAGGGCCTGCGTTTCGCTATCCGTGAGGGTGGCCGTACCGTTGGTTCCGGCGTTGTTGGCAAGATCATTGAGTGATTTTGTCCTTGAACGTGAGTTCCAAGGCTAACTAGCAATTTATAAAGACCTTCCCGTTCCGGAGAGCGGGAAGGTCTTTTTGTTTGTTTATGGTAGCTACAAGCGGTTAGACTTTACAGCTCTTTTACCGGGTCAGAGTGCTGTAGCAGTCCGCAAAGGCGTGCAGAAAGGCGGTCACTTCCTCTTCTGTGGTAAGGTGGCTCAGGCTGATGCGCCAAGAGGAAAGGGCGTTGCGCCGGTTTTGACTGACTGCCAGCACCGCGCGGGAGGGCAGTCCATCGGACGAACAGGCGGATTTGACCGAGACACATACCCCGTGAGCGTCCAACTCCCGCTGGAACACGGTACCCTTTACGCCCTGCACGCTCAGGTTCAGGATATGCGGCACAGCGTTTGCAGGGCTGTTGATACGCACCTTTGGATAGCGGGTCAGTTCTGCGCGCAGCCGCTCGTTCAGGCTGCGCACAGTTGCGGCGCGGGCGGGCAGCTCCGCAGTAGCCTTTTCCAAGGCCAGCGCCAGCGAGCAGGCAAGGGCCACGGTAGGCGTGCCGCTGCGGTAGGGGGTAGTGCTCTCTCCGCCGTGGATGAGGGGCGGCAGTGCCAGCCCCAGCCGTTTCACCAGCACACCGATGCCGTTGAGCCCATAAAACTTATGAGCGGTCAGGCTCATGGTGTCCATGCCCTCAAACTGGACAGGAATTTTTCCCACTGCCTGCGTGGCATCCACATGGAAATGGCAGTTGGGATACGCCTTTAAATACTCTGCGATTTCCGCAATGGGCTGCACGACACCCAACTCGCTGTCCACGGCGGTCACAGCCACCAACACGGTGTCAGGGCGCAGCCGCTTTTTCAGGTCTGCAAGGTCCACCGTGCCGTCCGGCAGGATATCCAGCAACTCCACCTCGTACCCCTGCTTTTGCAGCGCCTCCAGACTGCCGCTGACGGACGAATGCTCCAGCGGGGTAGAGAGGATGTGCCTGCCTGCCGCACCTCCCAGCGCTGCCAGTCCCTTTACGGCAAGGTTGTTGGCTTCGCTTGCACCGGAGGTATAGATGATGCCCGCAGGCGGTGCGCCCAGACAGCGGGCAATACTGCAGGTCGCCCCGTTTATAGCAGCCTTTGCGGCAGCGCCTGCCTGATGGTGGGCGTTGGCGTTGCCCGGGTAGCGCCGCTCAGCTTCGCAGAAGCATTGCAGCACCGCCTCGTCCACAGGGGTGTTGGCAGAGTAATCCAGATAGAGCATAGAGCCTCCTGTAATATCAACACATTATGATAGTAGGAAATAATAACAGGCTCTATTATAGGCGATTCCGCCCCAAAGCGCAACCCCCGCAGCCTACGGCGCGGCGTAACAGGCAAGAAAAAGCTGTCAACACCTTGCTGGAAAGCCCAAAATCTGCTATACTTATTAAAAAGGCCGCGGCGCTGCTGCTGCCTTGCCGGAGCGGTTCCGGTTGTTGGAAAGAACACAAAAAGAAGGGGAGGAGCACAATGTTCAAGCGCGAGCGACTGCATGGCTGCTTCTTTCCCGTTTTTGTGTGGAGGTCTTGTTCCTGAAATTCAGAGGCACTGCTGTTTCAACGGCAATGCCTCTTTTTTTGGGAATAACAGTACAGGAGGTTTTCTATGAGCGAAAAGATCGATTACTCCAAGGGCGTATACGACGCCAAAAAGCTTGGCACAGGCCGGATGTTTATTCTGGGTGTGCAGCATATGTTTGCCATGTTCGGTGCAACGGTTCTGGTGCCGCTGCTCACCGGTCTGAGCGTTTCCACCACTCTGCTGTGTGCCGGTCTGGGCACGCTGCTGTTCCACCTCATCACCAAAAAGAAGGTCCCGGCATTCCTCGGCTCCTCCTTTGCGTATCTGGGCGGCTTCTCCATTGTGGCTCCCATGCTGGCTGATGCCGATGGCAACCTGACTGTTGCCAACACCAAGATGCTGCCCTATGCCTGCGCTGCCGTTGCGTTTTCCGGTCTGGTCTATCTGGTGGCCAGCCTGCTGATCTCCACCTTTGGCATTCGCCGCATCATGAAGTTTTTCCCGCCGGTGGTTACCGGCCCCATCATCATCTCCATCGGCCTGATCCTTGCCCCCTCTGCCATCACCAACTGCCAGTCCAATTGGCTGCTGGCCTTTGTGGCGCTGGGCACTGTTATCGTGTGCAATATCTGGGGCAAGGGCATGGTCAAGATCCTGCCCATTCTGATCGGTGTTCTGGTCAGCTATGCGGTTGCCCTGGTAACTGGTGCGGTTGACTTTGCCGCCATCGGCGAGGCCTCCTGGATCGGTTTCCCCATCCACAAAGAGGCCATGGGTCTGTTTGCCATTGACGGCAGCGAAAAATTCATCAGCGCCCTGTTTACCATCATGCCCATTGCCATTGCAACCATGATGGAGCACATCGGCGATATTGCCGCCATCAGCGCCACCGTTGGCCACAACTATATCAATGACCCCGGCCTGAACCGCACCCTGATGGGCGATGGTCTGGCCACCACCATGGCCGGTCTGCTGGGCGGCCCCGCCAACACCACCTACGGCGAGAACACCGGCGTGCTGGCACTGAGCAAGATCTACGACCCGCTGGTCATCCGCATTGCCGCTGTATTTGCCTGCATCTTGAGCTTCTGCCCCAAGTTTGAAGCCATCATCAACACCATTCCTTCCGGCATCATCGGTGGTATCAGCTTTGTGCTGTACGGCATGATCTCCGCTATCGGTGTGCGCAACGTGGTGGAGAACCGTGTGGACTTCACCAACAGCCGCAACTTGATCGTTGCCGCCGTCATTCTGGTGTGCGCACTGGGCTTCAACTCTGTGGGCGGCGTTGGCTTTACCGTTGGCAGTGTCACCATCAACCTGTCCGGTCTGGCCGTGGCTGCGATTGCAGGTATCCTGCTCAACGCCATTCTGCCCGGCAACGACTACGAGTTTGACGCTACCGCCGGTTCTGATGCTGCTACCAGCGGCAACCTGCAGGTCTGATTCCGGTAATGCGTCCAGTTTTCCGTAAGGGAATTTGGGCATCCTGCCAGATTTTGATAAATAGGAATAATTCTTAAAAATATACTTGACTAACTAGGAATTATTCGCTATAATAGAGCCATGGAAAGGGAAGTACACAAAGCCCCCTTCCATGGCTCTTTCTATACCCGGCAGCGCGGCTGCCCCGCATAGAAACAACAGGCGGGTGGTTTCCGTCCTGTATCGTTTTTAACAGATCGAATGGAGGTAAATTCTTATGAAGAAATACGTTTGCACCGTTTGTGGTTATATCGCTGAGGGTGAGATCCCCGCTCAGTGCCCCGTTTGCAAGGCTCCCGCTTCCGCTTTTGTAGAGAAGACCGGCAACACCTACGTCACCGAGCATGTTGTTGGCATCGGCAAGGCAGAGGGCGTGCCGCAGGAGATCGTTGATGGTCTGCGCGCAAACTTCGAGGGTGAGTGCAGCGAGGTCGGTATGTATCTGGCTATGGCTCGCGTGGCAGAGCGTGAGGGCTATCCCGAGATCGCCGAGGCCTACAAGCGCTATGCTTACGAAGAGGCTGACCACGCATCCCGCTTTGCAGAGCTGCTGGGCGAGGTCGTGACCGACAGCACCAAGAAGAACCTGATGATGCGTGCTGAGGCCGAGTGCGGTGCCTGCGCCGGTAAGATGGATCTGGCCAAGAAGGCTAAGGCGCTGAATCTGGACGCTATCCACGATACCGTCCATGAGATGGCAAAGGATGAAGCCCGTCATGGCCGTGGCTTTGAGGGCCTGCTGAAGCGCTACTTCAACACCGAAGTCTGATAAGGGTTCCCCGGTTATCTATTCTGCCCGCTGTAAGGACATTCCGCCTTGCAGCGGGCTTTTTTGACGTTTCAGGCTTAAAAAGCGGCGCAGAACCTCCGGTAAGCGTTTTATACAGATTTTTTGTTTGGTGGGCAAACTGTGGGCAAAACTCGCTGATTTGTTCAGTTCTGACCTCTTTTTTGCTTTTGCCCACATAAAGTCCGAAAGTTGGCTTGTGGCCTAGAAAAATCGGCTATAAATATAATTCTTGATGTGGGCAGATCATTTGACTGTTATCTGAAAAAATGCCATTTCCGGTAACGACCTCCCGTGAAAAAGCAAGCGGGGAAAATCCGCAGATTTTCCCCGCTTGCAAATATAAAATGATCTTTCCTCTGAAGATGCGCAAAGCGAACGCGGCGCGCATTCAAAATCGTCCCGCTAAAAGAGGCAGCTGCGCAGAATTTCGCGCAGCTGCCTCTTTTGTGATGGCTGAACCTTACTGGATGCCGGTGACAGGGTAGTCCTGTGCCTCTACGGCCTTCTTCAGCACTTCATCATCCACTTCTGCGTTCAGGGTGACGATGGCAGTACCGGCTTCGTGGCTGACAACAGCCTCGTCCACCTGCGGCAGGGCTTCCAGTGCCTTCTTGACGCGGGCTTCACAGTGGGGGCACATCATGCCTTCTACGGTCAGGGTCTTTTTCATAACGATCTTCTCCTTGTAAGTTGTATCTTCTCCCGCTGCGGGCTGCACAAGGGCAGCGGGCAGGGCAGGGACGTGTTTGGGCGGGTGGTCACGCTTTGCGCTGTGCAGGTCAAACAGGTTCAGCCGCAAGGCGTTGCTCACCACGCAGAAGCTGGAAAGGCTCATGGCAGCTGCGCCGAACATGGGGTTCAGCGTCAGTCCCAATGGAATGAACACACCGGCTGCCAGCGGGATGCCGATGATATTGTAGATGAACGCCCAGAACAGGTTTTCGTGGATGTTGCGCAGGGAAGCGCGGCTCAGCCGGATGGCGGCAGGCACGTCCGAAAGCTTGGAGTTCATCAGTACTACGTCTGCGGCGTCAATGGCTACGTCTGTGCCTGCGCCAATGGCAATGCCGGTGTCAGCACGGGTCAGGGCAGGGGCGTCGTTGATGCCGTCGCCCACCATGGCTACCTTGCCGTACTTCTGCAGCTGCCGGATAACGGCCTCCTTGCCCTCGGGCAGTACCCCCGCGATCACCTCGTCCACCCCGGCCTGTCGGCCGATGGCCTCGGCAGTGCGCTGGTTATCGCCGGTCAGCATCACAACCCGGATGCCCATATTCCGCAGCTCCCGGATGGCCTGTGGGCTGTCCTCCTTGATGGTATCTGCTACCGCGATAACGCCCAGCAGGCGACCTGCGCCGCCAAAGAACAGGGGCGTCTTACCCTGTGCAGCCAGCGCAGCAGCCTGCGTTTGCAGCGCAGCAGGGATAGCGACCTTTGTACTAATAAAAGCAGCGTTGCCGCCAAAGATCTCCTTACCCTCCAGCTTGGCGGTAAGGCCGTTGCCCGGCAGGGCAGTAAAATCGGTAACAGAGGGCAACTTCAGCTGCTTTTCCTCCGCATAAGCCAGCACTGCCCGCGCCAGCGGGTGCTCACTGCGTCCCTCCAGCGCGGCTGCCAGCGTGAGCAGCTCGGTCTCGGTCACGCCCACAGCGGGCAGAAGGTCGGTGACGGTAGGTTCGCCGCAGGTGATGGTGCCGGTCTTGTCCAGCGCCACGATGCGGGTACGCCCGGCTTCTTCCAACGCCGCAGCGGTTTTGAACAGGATACCGTTTTTCGCGCCTAAGCCGTTGCCCACCATGATGGCCACAGGCGTTGCCAGACCCAGCGCACAGGGGCAGCTGATGACCAGCACCGAGATGCCCCGCGCCAGCGCGTAGCCGACATCCCGCCCCAGCAGCAGCCAGACAAGAGTGGTGAACGCCGCAATACTGATGACCGCAGGCACAAAAAAGCCGGATACGGTATCTGCAATCTTTGCAATGGGTGCTTTTGTGGCAGCGGCATCGCTGACCATGCGGATGATCTGCGCCAGCGTGGTGTCCTCGCCTACGCGGGTGGCGCGGCACTGCAGATAGCCGGACTGATTGGTGGTGGCGGCGCTTACTTTATCACCCACGGCCTTGTCCACCGGGATGCTTTCGCCGGTCAGGGCGCTCTCGTTCACGGCACTGCTGCCCTCCAGCACAATGCCGTCCACCGGGATGTTTTCGCCCGGGCGCACTACAAAGATATCCTCCTTCTGCACCTGCTCAATGGGCACGGTCACCTTGGTGCCGTCCCGCAGCAGGGTAGCGGTCTTGGGGGCAAGCTTCATCAGGCTCTTGAGCGCATCGGTGGTCTTGCCCTTGGAGCGCGCTTCCAACATCTTGCCTACGGTGATAAGGGTCAAAATCATGGCGGCAGACTCAAAATAGAACTCCATCATGTAGTGCATGACCAGTTCTTCATTGCCGTGCAGCTGCGCATCGGTCATGGCAAACAGGGCGTAGGTGCTCCACACAAAGCTTGCCATCGAGCCCATAGCCACCAGCGTATCCATGTTGGGGGAGCGGTGTACCAGCCCTTTGAAGCCATTGATGAAAAATTTCTGGTTGATTACCATCACGATGCCTGCCAGCAGCAGCTGTACCAGCCCCATGGCAATGTGGTTGCCGTCAAACCAGCGGGGCAGCGGCCAACCCCACATCATATGCCCCATGGAAAAGTACATCAGCACCAGCAAAAAGCCCAGCGAGGCGATGAGCCGCCGTTTCAGCTTGGGCGTTTCGTGGTCTGCCAGCGCGTCCAGCTCTGCGCTGGTGCTGGCCGCTGCGGCGGCTTTTTTGGGGCTTGCGCCGTAACCGGCCTGCTCCACAGCACGGATAATGGCGGCATCCTCTGCTGTGCCCTCCACGCCCATGGAGTTTGTCAGCAGGCTTACCGAACAGCCGGTAACGCCCGGTACGTTCTTTACGGCCTTTTCCACCCGGGCAGAGCAGGCCGCGCAGCTCATGCCGGTAACGTTGAATTGTTCCATTGCTTTTTCTCCTTGTGGTCAGTCTGCCCGGCGGGCGGTCATTTCATCAGCTTGGGCAGCAGCCGGAGCAGCTCTTCCAGCTTTTCGTCGTTGCCGGCACGCAGGTCGTCCGCCACACAGCTGCCGATATGCTGCGTCAGCAATTCCCGGGAAAAGCTGTTCAGCGCCGCGTTTGCTGCGGCCACCTGAACCAGAATATCCACGCAGTAGGCGTCCTTTTCCAGCATCCCGCGGATACCGCGTACCTGTCCTTCAATGCGGTTCAGGCGGTTGAGCAGAGCTTTGTGTTCCTCCGGGCTGCGCTCTTTGTGACGGCAGCAGCAGGGGACAGCGGTATCTGACGCAGTGTCTGCTTCCGGTGCATCATCGCAGCAGCAACAGTGCTTTTTGCTCTCTTTCATCTCAGAATTGCTCCTTTCATAAACCCCCATAGGGTATATTTTCTTACAACAGCAGTATAGCACATAATATCCGACAATTCAAGTAGGAAATAAAATATAAATAGTGCTGCAAACAAAAAATGGTTCAGAAACGCCTGCGGCGTTTCTGAACCATAAATTAAAAGATAAAATTCCGCTGAACATGGCCGGAGCGCACGCAAGGGTTATTCAAAACCGCTGCATATAAGAAAACGAGGGAATCCCAGCAGGCTTTCCCTCGTTAAGAAGCTTATTTTACTTCCAGAATGCGCGGTGCAAACAGGCTCCACATCTTGCCCCACCAGTACCAGTCGTGGGAGACGTCACCGCCCCAGATCTCCAGATGTGCGGGCATACCCTGATCCTTCAGCAAATCAGCCAATGCCTGCGTGTCATCCAGTGCATCGCCCTCGTAGGCACCCTGACCGGCGCAGAGGATCAGGGTGTTCTCTTCTGCCTTGGTCAGCGCCAGCTTGTTGGCAATACCGCTCTCCTGCAGGTAGGCAAGGGGAGAGCAGCGCAGCACCATGTCGTCGCTGTCAGTGCCCCAGAAACGGGTCAGGTCGTAGATACCGCCCATACCCACAGCACCTGCAAACAGGGTGGGACGGCGCAGACGGCAGTGGACAGCGTGATAAGCGCCCAGATCCACACCGGCAGTCCAGATCCGGGTGCCCTTTTTGGCGTTGTTCAGGGTCAGAATGCGGGGAGCCAGCTCAGCGGTCAGGTAGACGAAATACTTCTCCTGCAGCTCGGCACGGCGGCGCTGGGGCAGATCACCGTTCAACAGGCCCTCGCCGTCCACGGCATCTGCGCAGAACAGCTGAACCTTGCCCTCGTTTAGCAGCTGGGCAATGGCGTCGGGCATCCCGTTGTTCTCCCAGTCGTAAAAACGGCCGCCGCGGGCGGGCAGTGCCAGCACCGGCACACCGGCATGGCCGTACACCTTAAACTCCATCTCACGGCCAAGAACCGTGCTCCACTCTTTGTAATAGGTACCCTGGATCATAAATCAAGCACTCCTTATTTTATCATTCACCGGCCCGGGCACAGTCGCTGCGCACCGGTGCCGGATTTGGAAGCTATAATCAGATAAACTGGTTGCGCTGCGGGTCGTAATCGTAGCCCACAGCGTGCAGCTTTGCGCACAGACCGGCCTTGTCGGCCTCCAGATCTTCGCACAGCGCATCGAGATCTTTATACTGATCCCGCAGTTTCAGGTTCACCACGCTCAGCAGCATGATGGGATCAACAGGCAAAGACATTTTATTTCTCTCCTTGTGGCAAATAAAAAAGCCGGCCACTCGACAAAGTGACCGGCCACATACACCAAATTAGACAGCGCGGGTAACTTTGCCAGCGCGCAGGCAACGGGAGCATGCGTAGATATACTTGGGAGAACCCTCCACGACCGCCTTGACACGACGGACATTCGGCTTCCAGGTACGGTTGGAACGGCGATGAGAGTGAGAGACCTTGATACCAAAGGTAACACCCTTGCCGCAGCATTCACACTTAGCCATGGTACTTGCACCTCCTACAGTGAAGTATGGAATTCAAAATAATCAGCTTGACTATTTTACCAGAGATACAAAGAAAAAGCAAGTCTTTTTTTAAATTTTCTGTAGCTTTTTGCATTCCCGGTGCTGTGGGGCTTGTGCAGGGCACAAAAAAATAGTATTATAAAGGAAGAAATTCGTTTTGACAGGAGATTTACATGACCACACAGGCAACCTATTATATCATCCGCGCACTGGTGGCACTGGTGGCCATCCCGTTCCACGAGGCTGGCCATGCGCTGGCAGCATGGCTGCTGGGCGATGCCACTGCCAAACGCGAGGGGCGTCTTTCACTGAATCCCTTTGCCCACTTTGACCTGCTGGGCACCCTGTGCATGGTGTTTGCAGGCGTGGGCTGGGCAAAGCCTGTATCCACCAACCCCCGCAACTTCAAAAACCCCAAGTGGGGCATGGCACTTACGGCACTGGCAGGCCCTGTGGCAAACCTTGTGCTGGCTTACCTTGGCATGGTGGCATGGAAGGTAATGTACTACTGGGCGCCGGTCAATAACGCTACCATTTACATTGCCATGTTCCTGCGCTATCTGGTGCTGATGAACGTCAGCCTTGCGGTGTTCAACCTGATTCCGGTGCCGCCGCTGGACGGCAGCCGCATTCTGCTGGTGGTGCTGCCGCAGCGCATCTACTTTGGCCTGATGCGGTACGAAAAATATATCATGATCGTCATGCTGGCAGCGGTTTGGGGCGGCTTTCTGGATGTGCCGCTCTACTACCTGAACAACGTGGTGTGGTCGCTTTTGGGCGCAGGCACCGGGTATATTGATAAGATCGCCTACACCGTTTATGCCAGCAGCCTTGGGGCGGTGATCTGAGTGGCAGAGGAATTGACCTTCCATCTGGAAGATTTTGACGGCCCGCTGGAATTATTGCTGGCTCTGGTGGCCAAGCATAAGATGGACCTGCACAATATCCCCATCCTGCAGCTCATCGACCAGTACACCCGCACCGTGGAGCAGGCTGACCCCGACCCCGAGACCGCCAGCGCCTTCATTGAGATGGCGGCGCATCTGGTGGAAATGAAAAGCTTTCTGCTGCTGCCCCGCAGCGAAGAGGGTGAGCGCATGAAGCAGAAACTTACCGGCCAGCTGATCGAGTACGACCAGTGCCGCCGCATGGCAGAGCTGCTGCGCGCAAAAGGGGAGGCTGCCCCGGTATTCGTGCGCCGTCCCATGGAAGCGGAGTGGGATAACACCTACGCATTGCACCATGCCCCGCAGATCTTGGCGGATTACTGGCAGGCGTTGGCAGGCCGCACCAAGACCCGCCGCGTGCCAACCCAGCAGCAGTTTGAGCCGCTGGTCACCGCGCCCATGGTATCGGTCACCAGCCGGGTGGTGTACATCCTGCGCCGGATGCTGGGCGGCACCGTGGCAAAAATGGAGCAGCTGTTTTCCCGCAGCCAGAGCCGCAGCACTAACGTAGCTACCTTTCTGGCACTGCTGGAACTGGTGCGCGGCGGACGCATCGCGTTGGACGACCGGGGAGCGCTGA
>OHLF01000236.1_pt1 | contig 22111 bp, 31 predicted proteins | sample 1569001 | NCBI WGS metagenome assembly OHLF01 (sample SAMEA3879541, study PRJEB24766) | human gut metagenome | biome: human-associated habitat; feature: feces | place: USA | collected 1985/1987
TATACTTTTTTATAATTTGAGTATATAATATTAATAGGAGGAGATAAAAATGCTTATAGAATTTAGTGCTAAAAACTTTTTATCATTTAAAGATAAAGTTACATTATCAATGGAAAAAGGTAATGGTGATGAAAAATTAGAAAATGTATTTACTAAAAATGATGTTGATTTATTAAGAACAACTGCTATTTATGGAGCAAATGCATCTGGTAAAACAAATATTTTAAAAGCTTTTACTTGTGCAATATTAATGATTAGAAATTCTAATTTTATGAATACCACTAATAAATGGCTTTCAATAAAACCTTTCTTATTTGATAAAAAAACTAGTAAGGAACCTAGTGAATTTGAATTTATTTTTATTGCTAATGATGTTAAATATAGATATTTATTTAGTGCAGATGCAAATAAGATATATGATGAAATTTTAGATGCATATTATACACAGAAACCAACAAATATATTTACAAGAACAAATACAAATGATTATGAATTTAATAATGATAAATCTAAACTAGAATCAATAGCTGCAAAGAATACTGAAAATAAACTATTTTTAACTACAGCGACAACTTGGAATTATGATAAAACAAAAGATGCATTTTTATGGTTTAGTGAAAAAATTGATACTTATGATTCATTCGATAAAATATCAGATCAGGACTTAATTGAGTATAGTAAAAATGATGGGGAGTTAAAAGAATTTGCTTTAAAATTATTAAAAGAAGCAGATATATTTATTAAAGATATTCATGTTGATTATGAAGAAAAAGAAATGGATAATGCAATGATGGATATGTTAATTCCACCACTTGCTAGAACTAATGGAACATTTAAAATGTCTAACGTTAGAATAGAATTAGAACATGAAATAATTGATAAGGATAAAAATAAACATATTTATAGTTTAAATTTCAATGATGAATCATCAGGAACAAGAACATTATTTGCTTTAGCTCCATTTTTAAAAAGAGCATTTGAAAGTACAAAAACAATTGTAGTTGATGAACTAGAAAAAAGTATGCATCCATCATTAGTAGAATTTATTGTAAAACTATTTAATGATAAATCTATTAATAAAGCAAATAGTCAGTTGATATTTATAACTCATGCAACAAATTTATTAACAATAGAATTATTAAGAAGAGATCAGATATGGTTCACAGAAAAAAATCCAGATACTGGTGTTTCAGAATTATATCCACTTGATTCGTTTTCAGTTAGAAAAGATGAAAATATTCAGAAAGGTTACATAAATGGTAGATATGGAGCAGTTCCATTTATAAAAGATATTGATTCATGGCCAGAAGATATGTAGCACCCAAAAAAAATAAAAGACCGATAATCATTATTGGTTCTGAAGGTGAAGGTAGAAATACAGAAAAGTGTTATTTTGGAAACTTTTCAAAGAATGGTTTAAGAATTAAATTTTCTACTGGAGGAAGTACTGATCCAAAAGGAATGGTTGATGATTTAATAAACTATATGCATAATATAGATGCTAAATCAGAAGATTATATAAGAACATTCCTAGTACTAGATACAGATTTAAGTGAAAAACGAATAAGTGAAATAAAAGAAATTGAACAGAAATGCAAAGATAATAATATTGAAATCATAACTTCAGCTCCAACATTTGAAATATGGTTTTTAATGCATTTTAGAAACAACAAATTAAAATTTTTAACAAGTAAAGATGTAAAAAGGGAATTAGAAAAAGTTAATGGTACATATTCAGAAACTATGGATATGTATAACAAAATTAAAAATCAAACAAATGATGCAAGAAGTACTGCACAATCTATTGAACAACAAATTATTAAAGATGGAGAAGATTTATTAAAATCTAACCCACATTCTAGTGTTTATAAAATATTAGATGCAATAGATGAATTTAGTAATTTAAAATAATTCTCTATATATAACAAATATAGATATGTGCGTTATAATGTAGTAAAGAAAGCGCTAGTACAAGCTTGTTTAACAAGTTTTTGTATAGGCGTTTTTTAGTAGTAAGGAAGTGGTAGTTAATGGAAAAGTTTGATAGAGGTTCATTATGGAGAAAATGGGATTTACACGTGCATTCAATAAAGTCCGTGTTTAATAATCAATTTGAAAAAACTGGAATTGAAACCGATGATGAAGAAAAATATGTTTATGAATTATTTTCTAGAGCAATCAAAAATGATGTTCATGCAATTGGAATTACAGATTATTTTTCAATAGAAGGTTATTCCATGATTAATAAGTATATAAATGATGATGAGAAATTAAAAAATATTTTTAAATCTGAGATTGAATTAGATGATGATTATTTGAATAAGATACATAATGTAGTAATTTTCCCTAATATTGAATTACGTTTAGAAGAAATGGTTGTATATAAAAATAATAGTCAAGATAAAATAGAAATTCATGTTATTTTTGATAATGAAGTTGAAATTGATAGTATTGAAAATGATTTTTTTTCATTATTAACAATACCAACAGAAATAACAATTGATGGATCAAATAAGGTCTCATTAACAAGAAGAAATCTTGAAAAACTTGGAAAAAAAATAAAAGAGGAACAACCTGAATTTTCCTCAAAAAGTGATTATGAAGTAGGATGTACTGTCGCATATGTTAAATTTGATGATTTAAAAAAATTATTAGATACTAATTTTAAAAATAAATATATTTTAATATTAGCTGAAGATAATATTACAGATATTAAATGGAATGATCAAGGACATTTAGTACGAAAGAATATATATACTCAATCAAATGGCTTATTCAGTTCAAACACAAATTCAATTAAGTGGGGATTATCTGATGAAACTAAAAAAGAATTTTCAACATATAAACCTTGCTTTTGGGGATCTGATGCCCATGATTATAATAAAATGTTTTTACCAGATATGGATAGATTTTGTTGGATAAAGGCAGATTTAACATTTCAAGGACTTAAACAAGTGTTAATATGTCCAGAAGATAGAATATATATTGGTCCAATTGTTAAAAAATAAACAAAATATTATTAGCGATGTTTCTATTCATAAAAGATCAGATGCAAAAAATAATCCAACATGGTTTGATAGTGATATTGAAATTAATCCATATATGACTACGATAATAGGTAATAAAGGTAGTGGTAAAAGTGCATTATCTGACATTATTTCACTTGTTTCATGTAGCAAAAATATAGAATCTGCATCATTTATTGAACCAAAAAGATTTAAACTTAAACCAGAAAACTATGCTGGCGATTATACTGCAAGTGTTAAATGGGCTGATAAAAAGAGTAATAGTATAGATAGACTTTCTGACAATTTATTAGAATCATCGGTGGAATTAGTTCAATTTCTTCCACAAAGATATATAGAAAATGTGTGTGGTGGGATTGGACAAGAATTTAATAATGAAATTGAAAGAACAATTTTTTCATATATGGATATAGCTGAAAAAGAAGGATGTACTAACTTATCTCAATTAATAACAAATAAGACTACAGCTAATTATTCATTATATCAAAATCTGAAAAATGAACTTGAAAAGATTAATATAGATATTATAAGTCTTGAAAGTAAGAAGAAAAAAATTCATAGAGAAACAATTGAAGAAAAAATAAAAAGTCTGAATTTAACACTTGAACGACATAATCAATCAAAACCAGAAATTGTTGAAAAGCCAAAAGATGGTGATGATAAGTATGCAAAATATATATCTACGATTGATGATATTAAAAATAAAATAAAGCAACAATATGATACGAATATTTTAGAATTAAAAAATATTAATTCAAAAATAACAGATATAGATAATTTTAATACAATTAAAACTGTTGTTGTAAATGAAATTGATGAATTAAATAGTAAATATGATGAATTGGCAAATAAGATAGGAATTGAAAATAAAAAATTTCTTTCATACAAAATTTGCGAAGATGATATTAATGAAAAATTAAATAGTTTAACAAAAAGAAAAATTGAATTAGATCAGTTAGTATCTCAAACTGATGTCGAACTCGGAAAAATCGTATTGGAAGAATCCTTTGATATAGAAAAAGAAAATTTAAATGGTTTTATTACATCATCTAAGTCTTTATTCTCTCAAATGTATTTATTAGATTTAATTAAAAATAAAATTGTTAATGATACATCTTTAGCAACATAAAAATACCAAAAATATCTAAAAGATTTAGAAATATGGGATAAAACGCGAAAACAAATTATTGGAGAAGAAGATGGATATCCTGATGGTTCTTTAAAATATTATAATGAACAAAAAGAATATTTACAAAAAGGATTAGAGTCTGATTTAAAAAATTTAATTTTAAAAAGGAAAGAAATAATAGAAAAAATATATGATTATCATAATAGTAATTGCGAAGTTTTAAAGAAAATATATTTACCAATTGAAGAAAGATTAAAGAATGTATTAGAACTAATGGAGGAAAAAATTAGTTTTAGTGTACAAGTAGTTGTTGATCCTAATTTAAATGATAAAATACTAAATCAAATTGATCAAAGATATAATGGCTTCTTTAGTTCAAAGCAATCTGGTGCTTTAAATCTAAATAGTTTAATTGAAGAAACAAAATTTAATGAAAAGAAAAGTGCAATAACATTTATAGAAGACATTTATAGTAAAGTTACAAATGATTATGATTCTATTGATGGACTATTACGTGATAAAGTTTTAGAATTTTATAATTATATTGGATCAATGGATTATTTGAAAAGCCAATATACATTAAAACTTGGTGGAAAAGATTTAAAACAATTATCTCCCGGTGAAAGAGGAATTGTATTGTTGATATTCTATTTATCATTGTCAAAATCTAATATTCCTTTAATAATTGATCAACCTGAGGATAATTTAGACAATCAATCGGTATATAGTAAATTAGTGCCATGTATAAAAAGTGCAAAGAAAAATAGACAAATCATTATTGTTACACATAACCCTAATATTGCTATAGCTTGTGATTCAGAACAAATAATTTATTGTGAAATAAATAAAAAAACGAATGCTATTTCTTATTTATCAGGAAGTATAGAAAACAATGTTATAAGAAAAAAAGTTGTAGATATTTTAGAGGGAACTATGCCTGCATTTGATCTTAGAAGACAAAAATATAATTAAAAAATGACCAAGTCCATTATAGGACTAGGTCATCTTCTTTTTTATTACCTAAATCTTCATCGTAATCGTAATAATTATCTTCATCATAATCAATAATTGTTTCTTTAGATTCAGGTAATTCTTTTTGTTTATTTTCTAATAATTTAGTATTTTGAACTTTTATAATTTGAACTATGTTCTCAAGTCTATTTTGGTACATATGAGAGTAGGTGTTTAGTGTTTCGTCAATTTTAGAGTGTCCTAAATATTTAGCTACTAATGTTATGTTAGCACCACTATCTATTAATAATGATGCACAACTATGTCTAAAATCATGTACTCTTATATCTTTAACACCAGCTTTAAAAGCATTTTTAGTTTTTCTATCACTTAATGTAGTTTCTGGTAATGGATCAACATCTCCAAAAACATACCAGTTATCATTAAAATTATAAAATCTGCTACTATCATCATATAAATCTTTTAAATAGTTTAATAAAAATTTGGAATAGGTATCGTTCTATAACTAGACATTGTCTTGGGACTAGATACAGAGTAGGGTTTACCAGTATTTGGATCAGGTGTTTTAGTAATATTTTTATTTACTGATAAACAACCTTTTCTAAAGTTAATATCATTCCATATTAATCCTCTAAGCTCACCATTTCTAAGTCCACATTAAAATAGTGTTTGAAATGCACATATAAACTTAACATCATTTTCAACAGATAAGAACTTTTGAAATTCTTCAGGAGTATAAAATGACATCTCTTTTTTTCTTTCATTTGGATTAGTAAAATTAGTCATTTTATTATAAACTTTAACAAAATTTAAATCATACCATTTAGTTCCAAAATTCATAACTGCTTTTAAATATTTATAAACACCATTTTTATACCTAGTAGATATTTTCTTTTCATTCATTGATTGTCTCCATAATTCAAAGTGTCTTATATTAAATGATTCAACTTTAATATTAAATAAAGGTTCAAGATAAGGCATCATATTTCTATAATTATAGAGCGTAGTAGATTTAACTTTATCTTGCTGATATTTATAATGTTCATCAATTATTTGTTTAAATGTTAAATCAGTAAATTCAGTCATATTTTTAATATTAACTTTATATTCTGCTTCATGATCTTTAGCTTCTCTTCTAGTAGCAAACTTTTTAGAATGATATCTTCTAGGTCTACCTAAATAATCTTTATAAGTTATATCTACTACCCAAGTTTTACCATCTTTAGTAGCGTATTTACTTTTAACTTGTCTTATAGCCATATATCTTCTCCTTTCTTATTAGCTTCATCAAATTCTCGTTGTGCTTCTTCATCCATTTCACGAGCCCTTTTACCAGCCATAACAGATTCTTCAAATGGTATATAATTATGTACATATGGCATAGGTCTTCTTTTAGTAATAATATCTAAAGCACAAGATAATATAATAAAAGCATTTTTATAATATTTAAGTTCTTTATCTTTATTAGATAATTCTTTATATTGTTCGTGTCTTATCTTTTCCATTTCTATCTTTTTTTATCTCTTTTATCTCTTTTATCAAATTACCATCTTTATCTATTTGATAACATTTTCTTTTTACTTCATCTACTACTGGCAAAAAGTAAGCTTGTAGGTGAGGAGTATCTTCATCAAAATGTACTTGAACCATTACTATATTTTCTTCATCAACTAATTCTTTTAAAAAGTTATAACTTTCATCAAAGTTCTTTACTTTTAATGTCAGGAGTCCATATATTTTGCCCTTCTTTTTTACCTGTTTTATATTTCCTATCTGTTTCTTTAAATGGTAAACCCAGAGTCATAAAAAACTCCGGGTCGCTTGATATAGTTACACCATTTAATAGATTAGTTTTAGTTTTATGAAGATATTCTATATTTCTACTTTCTAATTTATATTTAACATCTTGATATAAATTATCCTTTTCTAATTTTTTATACTTAATATTAAATTTAGTTCTTTCTTTATCATAATTACCTGTACCAATTCTATTATTCATTTCATTTCCTATAAGATATAAATCTTTACTTTTATAATTATTTTCAAATCTTAATACTTGATATCCATCATACATTAAAAGCCTCCTTTACAAAAGAAAAACAACCATTATTGGTTGTTAAAATTTTGAATATTTTGATAATCTTGCAATATCATGAATTAATTTTTCAAACGATTCCTGCGTCCAAAATCTTGGGTGCATATATCCATGATCAACACTATTTCTATTATTCCCACTATCAAGTGGTGTTGATTGCTTATAATACTCTTTTACTTCATCTAATAATTTTATATATTTGGTATTATTCTTGTTTTCATCTTGAGCTAATTTTATTAATGCAAAACCCAATTTTCTCATTTTAGGTTTTCCATCTTTATCTAAGAATTCTCTTCCATATTCTGATGTTGTTGATCTTATTAACTCTTCTAAATAACAATAGGCAAATGGTGTTAGTATTGAATAAGAGTTATCAAATTTATTATATATTTCTTGCATTAATGATATTTCGGGAGCCCAATTCCACATATGTGCATAATCCAGTATTTCTTTAAAATCATCATTAATATTCATGATAATTCACCTCAATTCCATTATACCACTGAAAGAAGTCATTTTATGACTTATCTCACTAGGTCATAGACCAAATGTGAGTTAGGATAAATCCTAAAACCTTATTCTTCTAAAATAAGTGGAACAATAAACTTAGCCTTGTAATTTCTAGAAGTAGCAGTTCTATTTAACTCAACATATATACCTTTTTTTTCTAATCTTTTAATATTACTATTTAATAATCTTCCAAAACGAGAAGGGGTAATTAGTAGATTTAATTCTGCTATTATTTCTGCTGGAGTAAATATTACTTCTTTCTTCTTAATTACATATCTCATGAATACACTAATGTTATAATCTAATTCAGTATTATCTTCATTAATAATTTCAAATTCAAGTTTATCATTTCTTATAAGATTAAGATTTTGTTCTTCAAAGTCTCTATTGATTATTTTTAAAGTATAAGTATTATCTTTATTATTGATTAATGTTAATATACCATTCATATTACCATCAATACCTGTGCTACCTAATGTTTTACCTTCTTTATTTAAAGATGTATTAGAAGAAATGTAAGATTATATTTTTTAGCAAGTTCTCTATATTTATCAAACATATTCTTCATAACATCACTATAATTATTTATATCAGTTTCATATCCGTAATCTATACCACACATAATATCTATAATTACAAATCTACCATTATAGGTTTCTGAGAATTCTTTTAAATCTAATAATAAATCATCTTTAATACTTAATTTATGTTGTTCATCTTTTTGTACAAAGAAGAATGAATTAGGCTTAAAAGTATATCCAGTTATTTCTAATCTTTCTTTAAGTTGTAATTCTGAGATTTCTGTGCTAACATATAAGACGGATGTGGGATTAGTATTGAATCCTAAGAATTGTTTTTATTTATCAAAGAGTTGGAAAGCTGTAATGCTAAGAATGACTTACCAACTTTTGGTTCTGCAACTAAGCAATATAATCCATTTGACTTCATTATTCCATCAATAATGTTGTCTTTTTTTTTGGTTATATTTAATTCTTCTATAGGTTTCATTTATTTTTCCAGTTCTGACATATCTTTAAGGTAAGGAACATTAATATTTAGTTTATTAACTACTTCACGCATTGGTATTAAATTACATGGTAGTTTATAACCTTGATCTGTAAGATCTGTTATTATTTCTTTTCTAATTTTAAGTGTTGAGTTTCTACCAAGACTAGTTAATTTCATTAAATCTTGTAGATTACATCATTGTTTAGTTAATAATTCTAATATTTCAACTGCAGTCATTTATCAAACCTCATATCTGCTTTTCATTATTTTTTCGTTCATTATATAATACATTTATTAATTCTTCTCTTAAATTATCTTCGATATCTTCATTAAGACCATATTCTACTTTAATATCTTCACGATCTTTGTTTTCTATTACTCTTAATCCATATAAGTGATTATGAACTAATTCAACAATATCATTAGTGTCCATAGTAGGTAATATAGAATCTAATACTTCTTTATTCATATGTTTCCCCCTTTCTCTCTAAAAAAGGGTAGAGTTGCCCCTTGACTAAGTTCACTTGCTGAAATTTTAGTTATTTCATAATTCCCGTGCCAATAGGGTTATAATTTTTGCTTTGCCTTTTTTTAGTTATGGCATATCGGCGATTTCCGCAACTTACAAATTTTCAAAGAACTTTGTAGTTCTAATTTGTCAACCATATATTTAAAACAAAAGTTCCAAATCGGAAATGCAATTATAATATACCATTCTAGTCCATAATGTCAATACTAAAATAATAAAAAATTGACAAAATGGAATTTTTTTATGTTTCAAAATGGAAAATGTATGTTATAATGGTATCAAGAAGATATTAGGAGGTATACTTGTGGAGAATCGTAGAAAAAGTGATATAGCAATAGGTAAGAATATGGCTGATATGCGTAGTAAGTTTAATTTAACACAAAAAGAAATAGCTCAAGTTGTTGGTGTTAATGTTTCTACTTATAAGCATTATGAGTTAGGTGATAGATGTACACCATTAGCAGTTATTAGAGACTTAGCTAACTTTTATAAAATTTCAACAGATTATTTTTTTGAAAATATGCCAGAATTATCTACAAAAGAAGAATTAGAAGTAAGAAGATTTGCTTTTGAAGTATCGCAAAATAAACAGCAATATATTGGTGATATTATGAATTTTTCTGAAGGCAAGGCAAAATTAGAAGAAAAAGTTCAAGCAAGAGCTAGATTAAGAGTTAAAAAATATAGATTAGATAATAAAAAATCACAACAGGAAGTTGCAGATTATTTAGGTATAGATATTTCTACTTACAATAAATATGAAAAAGGTAGTAGAAAACTTAATAATGAAGTAGTAAGAAAAATAGCTGAATATTACAATATTAAAGTCAGCGATATATTAGATTAATGGCAGAATGACATTAGATTTAGGTGTGGATTACACCGATAGTTAGTGTCATAGTGTCACAGCAAGATAAGGAGAAGTATATGAGTAAATATAATGTTTTAGATTTGTTTTGTGGATGCGGAGGCTTAAGTAAGGGATTTGAAATGGCCGGATTTAATATTATTGGCGGAGTTGATTTTAATAAAGAAGCAATAGATACATTTAATTTTAACTTTAAAGGATCAAAAGGAATTTATACTGATATATTAAATATTGATGAAGAAAAGATAAAAGAAATTTTCGGAAATAAAGTTGATATTATTATTGGTGGTCCACCTTGTCAGGGTTTTTCTTCAGCCAATAGAAATAAAGTAGATGATGATCCTAGAAATAAATTGTTTTTTCAATTTGTAAAATTTGTGGATGTTTTTAAACCAAAAGTTGTTGTAATAGAAAATGTTAGAGGAATTGTTACAGAAAATAATGGATATGCAAAAAAAGAAATATATAAAATATTTGAAAAAAGAGGATATAAAGTAACACATAAAATTCTTGATGCATCCGACTATGGCGTACCGCAAAAAAGAATGAGAAATTTCTTTGTTATGTCAAAAGATTTTATTTTTGATTTTGAAAAGATTAATAAAGTATCAAAAAAAGTAACAGTTAAGGATGCAATTGGGGATTTATACAAACTAGAAAAAAATGAAAAAGAAATAAAAAATGCAAATTTTGAAGATATATCATCATATGCAAAAAAGATGAATAAAAAATCAGATATATATAATCATGAAGTTAGATACCCGGCAGAAATTGTTCAAAAACGAATTTCTTATGTTAAACAAGGAGAAAATTGGCAATCAATACCTAAAGAATTATTTTCTAATCAAAGAAATAATAGGCATTCTTCAGCATACAAAAGATTAAATGAAAAAGATGTTTCAGTAACTATTGATACAGGCAATTCTCATAGTAATTATTTTCATCCGTTGTATAATAGGATACCTACAGTAAGAGAGGCTGCAAGAATTCAGTCATTCCCAGATAACTTTATATTCTGCGGTTCTAGAACTAGTCAATATAGACAGGTTGGTAATGCTGTGCCACCTTTACTTGCTAATTCAATTGCTAAACTAATAAAGGAGGATTTGGACAATGAATAATATTATAGATCTTTTTTGTGGATGTGGAGGCCTAAGCAAAGGATTTGAAATGGCCGGATTTAATACAGTTTTAGCAATTGATTTTTGGAAAGATGCAGTTGAAACATTTAATAATAATCATAAAAACAAAGTTGCTATATGTGATGATGTTTCAAAAATATCTAATGAGTTTTTAGACGATTTTACCAAAAAAAATAAAATAACTGGTATTGTAGGTGGTCCACCATGTCAAGGATATAGTACGGTTGGTAAAAGAGATATAAATGATGATAGAAATTATTTATATCTTCAATATTGTAGAATAGTTGAAAAAGTTAAACCAGAGTTTTTTGTTTTAGAAAATGTAAAAGGATTATTAACTTTAAATAATGGTAAATTTAAAGAGGATATAGTAGAAAGATTTACAAAATTAGGATATATAGTCGATTATAAAATTTTAAATTCTGCAGATTACGGTGTACCTCAAAATAGAAATCGAGTTTTCTTTGTTGGAATTAAGAATAAAAAGTTTAAATTTCCTAAGGAAAAATCAATAAAAGTAACTACACATGAAGCAATATCGGATTTAACGAGTTATGAAGATAAATATACTACATCAGCTCAAACAAGTTATCAAAAAAATATGAGGGGAAATAATAAACAACTAAAGAATAATGAGTTCACAGTTCACACTGAGAAAACTATTGATGTTATAAGTAAAATCCCAGATGGAGGTAAAATAACAGATTTACCAAAAGAATTTTGGGAGATTAGAAAGTACAATAAAGCATTTCAAAGAATGAATTCTAAATTACAATCAAATACCATAGATACAGGACATCGAAATTATTTTCATTATAGTGAAAATAGAATACCAACTGTTAGAGAATCAGCTAGAATTCAGTCGTTTCCTGATAACTTTATTTTCTATGGTTCTAGAACTAGTCAGTATAAGCAAGTAGGTAATGCTGTACCACCTTTATTGGCAAATGCTATTGCTATAGAAATAATGAAACAGATTGGAGGAGATGAAGATGGAAAAGATTGTTCTTAATCAAGTATCTAATCCAGGAATTAGTTTTACAAAAGATGTTAATGAAAAAATATTAGCATTATATGATTTTTTAAATTCTAATAATAAGAATTGTACTTATCAGCAATTTCAAGAAGACTTGATAAATAGCCAAATATTTACTGGATCATATATTAGAACTTTTATTCCTTTTCTATATAATGCAGGAATAATTAATGATTACAATAATGGAATTGCTTATAATGACTTATTTACAAAGAACGGATTACTATATTTACAAATTGTTAGAAATATAAAGAATGCTAGTGACAGTAATATAGATTTATCTAAAATGCTTGTAATTAAAAGCGATTTACTCTGCATGTCACTTGATTATATGATAAAAAGCAAATATAAATTTTACGATAAATATTTAGACATTTTAAAATTTATAAAAAAATATAGAAAAATTAATAGAGAAGAGTTTTATATAATGGAATATTGTTTACAAAATAGTTATAACTATGATGATTATATAAATGCGTATAGAAATGAAAGTAAACAATATGATATATATATTAATTCAAATAATGATGAAGTATTAAGCTACAGAAGTAATAATGCATTTAATTATTTAATTGCATTTTTATCAGATGAACAATGTAATTACTTAAAAAAATTGAATCAGGGTGATTATATAATTAATGAAGAAAGAGAAAAATTTATAGATTTAGTATTAAATAGTGAAGGAGATGTTAAATAATATGGATAACTATGAAGCTTTAAAAAATGATATAGAGAAGAATATAAATGAAATGGTTAATGATTTGAATTTAAACGTTGATTCGAATAATCAAATGAAAAATCGTTTTGTTGAATGGATGCTAAAAAATCAATTTGAACAAAAAACTGTTAATAATTATACTAATGCTATATCGGTTGTATCAAGAGAAGCAATAAACGAAAATCTAATTAATAAACCTATCTATGATATAGATAACGTTAAAGAATTGGATGAATTGTTAGAAAAGCTAAATCAAAATCAAACTTACATTGAAAGAAGATTAGCCAGTCATAATACAAATTCAGCAGCTATGAATCAATATAGAAAATTTTTAGAAGATATTAATATGACTACAATAGAAGAAGACAATATCAATATAATAGAAAAATTTAAAAAATATTATTTTGATAATATAGAAGAATATAAATTAAATGAAGAAGCAATTAATGGAATTAAACTTAGAGAAAAATTTAATGTAGAATATCCTATAACGAAATTAAAAAATATGTCTCTAGAAGAATATGCTTTAGGTACTGATAATTTTGTTAATTCTTTATCATATAAACTAGAATTTGGTGAGTATAAACATACTGGATTTGGTTGTGGAGGCGGAAGCTCTGCAAAACATGGAATATATTTTAGTAAGGATAATGTTTATAGAGGATATAAAAATGAAGTTATTGATAATCCTGAGGAATATTGGATTAATTTTAGAAATCAATTATGTGATTTTTTAACTGAAATAGGTGAAACAAATGAATTCCCTAATGTTGAAGAAAAATACCCTCTAATACAAACAATCCCATTAATAGCTGCAAAATTATGTTTTCTATATTATCCTAATTATTTTATTTCAATTGGTTCAAGAGGAAAGTTACAAACAATTACTGAATTATTTGAAATACAATCGCAAGACAATGGGATATCTGCAAGAATTTCATTTAATATTTGTAAATTTTTTAAAGAGGTCTTTCCAGAAAGATTGTCTGATGATCCTCAATGGCTTGGATATGCTTTATGGGGATTCATAAATGAATTTGAAAATGACAAAATTGAAGAAGTTGAACAAGAAAATAATGATGAGAAATATGATAAAAATGATTTTCTAAATGAAGTGTTTATTGATGAAGAAAAATATAATTCAATAGTATCCGTTCTTGAAAAAAAGAAGAATATTATTTTGGAAGGTGCTCCTGGTGTTGGAAAAACCTTTATGGCAAAAAGATTAGCTTATTCTATTATAGGTAGAAAGGATAAGAGCCAAGTTCAATTAATTCAGTTCCATCAGAGTTATTCATATGAAGACTTTATCGAAGGCTTTAGACCAACTGAAAACGGATTTAAACTTGAAAAAGGTTTATTTTATAAAATATGTAAAAAAGCTGAATCAAATCCTAAAGAAAAGTTTTATTTAATTATAGATGAAATAAACAGAGGAAATCTAAGTAAAATATTTGGAGAATTGTTAATGCTTATTGAATCTGATAAGCGTGGTGATGAATTAACACTGGCATATTCGGAATTACCTTTTAGTGTTCCAAGTAATTTGTTTATAATCGGTTTGATGAATACTGCTGATAGATCGCTTGCTTTAATTGATTATGCCTTAAGAAGAAGATTTTCGTTTATAAGGATTGAACCAGCATTTGATAGTCCTAAATTTATAAAAGCATTTAATAATAAATTTGATCAAGATTTTAATAAAATAATTGAAATTATCAAGAAAATTAATGATGCAATAGAAGATGATAAATCACTAGGATCAGGATTTAAAATAGGTCATAGTTATTTTTTCCCTGATATAAAAGATAGAAAAGGGAATAAAAGAGATATTGAAGACATAATTACATACGAAATAATTCCTTTATTAGAAGAATATTGGTATGATAATCCTGACTCTATTATCCAATGGAAAGATGCTTTAAATGGTGTATTAAATGATTAATGTTGATAATAAAGTAAAAAATATATATTATATGTTATGTTATTCATTTTATGGAGAATTGTTGAATGAAAAGGATGAGGCTGAGTTAGGCTCTGAGGCTTTTGATAATATATATAATTTATTTTCTTTATTATTATGTCTTATTTTAAAAAAAGAAGTTAAAAAAGGATTGCACAGAGAGTATATAGGTACAAATGATGAACTTGGAACTATTAGAGGAAAAATAAACATAAATGAAACAATTAACAAGAATTCACTAACAAGGAAAAAAGTATATTGTGAATTTGATGAGTATAATGAAAACTGTTTATTAAATAGAGTAATAAAAACAACAATGTATTATTTAATTAAATCTAATAAAATAGGTAAAGTGTCAAAAGAATCTATAAAAAAATTGTTAAACTATTTTAATAATGTAGATATAATTGAAATTAAAACAATTAAATGGGATCAGATTAAATTTAATAGAAATAATATGTCATATAAATATATAGTTGATTTATGTAAGCTAATATTAAATGGATTGATAGTTAGTGATAAAAATGGCAATAACAAGTTTAAAGAATTCTTAGATGATACTAGAATTAGTGCAATATATGAAAATTTTATAAAGGAATATTATAGAAAACATTACCCTGAACTAAATGCTTGTTCAAAGAAATTATATTTAACAAATAAACCACTTACATCTTATATTCCAATGATGAAGACTGATATTACATTAACATATGAAGAAAGGATGTTAATAATTGATGCTAAATTTTATAATAAAATATTACGAGACAATTACCTAAATGCAAGGTGCAAGACAATTTCAAATAATAACTTGTATCAAATATTAACTTATGTGGATAATCAAGATCCACTGAAAAAAGGAAACGTTTATGGTATGTTACTTTATGCACAAACAACTGATGAACCATCTATATCAATTATCGATACATTAAATCAACATAAAATAATGGTAAAAACATTAAATTTAAATGATGATTGGCAGAGTATAAGAGAAGGATTAAATATCATAGCAAATTGCTTTAAAACTGATACTTTCCAATAAAAAAGTGGCAATTATTTGTCACTTTTATGCTATAATAATAGCTAAAATGTGGGGTGATTTCTTTGAATGAAGAAGCAATAGAAAAAATAAAAGCTGAATTAACAGATGACCAAATAATGCAATTAATATATTTATTACAAAAAGATAAACTTGTTGAGCTAAAGGAATTAGCACGTAAAAAATGTAAGACCAAATTTGTTACGGTAATGAGAAGATATATTAATAAGTTTTTTAAAGACTTAGAGAATAATAAAGAATTTAAAAGACCAGAAACAATAAACTTATTAAATCAAACTAGAAAAACTTTGAAAAATGTTCACAAATTTATTAATAGTAAAGAAGTAGTTGATGCTAACTCATTATTAAGATCTGCTTTTGAGAATCTTATAATGGGTATGATGATTAATGGAAGTGAAAATACTTATAAAGAATTTATAAATTTATCTATAGATGATACAACTAGACAATATACTAAACCTCAAAAATTAAGAAATGATTTTAGGAAAGTCTTACGTAAATTGGATGGAGATTTATTTATAGAAATGAGTAATAGAAATCTAAAAGACATGCTTGATGAGTTTTATGATAAAATGTGTTTATTTACTCATAGTTCGATAGTGGTTAATGCTATGGTTGAAATAGAAAAAGATGATGATTTAGATATATATTTTATTGCTTTAAAACAAAATACCTATTTTGTTGAAATATTATTATATTTATGTTTAAAATATCTATGTAATTATGAAAAAGATCCAATTGATATTACATATATCTTATTAGGATGGTATGTTTTAATTAGTGATGTTCCTAAAGAAAAGGTTACACCAGAAAAGATGGAAAAACTAAATAAATTGTTATATGCCGATTTTAATAAGGAATATTTAGAAAAGAATAAAGAAAATGTTGATTTTTTGACCGAAGAAGCAAATAAGTTACAAGAAGATATACAAAAAAATCCTACTGGATTTGTAGAACTTTTAACCAAATTAGTTAAGTAATTTTAGGTACGTAATTAGATGCTTAAAGTACCTAAAAACATATAAATTTGAATAAATCCAAATAAACTGATATGTACATAAACCCTTATAAATAAAGGGCTTTAGAACTATTAAGCAATTTTTGATACACCTTTAGCATAGTTATAAAATCTTTATGTTTAACATTATACGTGATATAATTAATATGATGTAAGTTTACGAGAAAAACATTGTATTTAATGAGGTGAAATAGTTTATGAAAGTTAATTTTAAAAAAATTGGAGTTGAAGTTGAGGCTGATGCAGAAAGCCTTATTGAAAAGGGCATAAATGCACATGAAAATGATTGGAAAGAAAAATTAGAATCTAAAACTAAAACAATTATGTATAAGAATGTGATTGCTTTTGGAGTAATAAGTGGGGATGAAGCAAAAGAAATTGAAAAAACGACAGATAGAGATAACATTGATGATTGTCACGAATATATGGTTCTTTATTTTAGCGATGGTACAATATCAACTTTTAGAAATAGTTATGTTGATTTATTTATAATCTAAAATATTAAACAAAGGGCTGACAAGCTCAGCCCTTTAATGTTATAATAAACGTAGTTAAAGAGAAAACAAGATTCAAGGAGGAAACAAAAATGACAGGATTTATAACAGGAGCAGAATTTGAAACATTTGAAACATTTGAAAACAATGCAACAGAGGTAGGATTCGTTTTGAGTGATGAATATGGAGTAATTGAAGAAGGACATTTCGACTTTCATTTAATGAATGAGAAAGAAGCCATCAAGAAAGCTTGCGAAATGTTAAAAGAAGACCCTTATTATTTTAGCGAGGAAGATATTAACAGAGTAGATTTTGTAACTTTTGATTATTATACAGATTTTGAAGAAATTCTGTTATAAGATTGAAAGTACAAATAAAGTTTAAAAAAAAGGTATTGACAGAGAAAGCAAAAAGTAGTATAATTAAGTCAAGCAAAAAGAAAAGGAGAGCAAAAACATGATGGTATCAAACAGTATAATGAAAGATTTAAGCGGTTTTAAGGTAAAGGATTTAAAAGCATTATCAAGAGAGAAAGGGCTTAAATTAGAGCATAAAGGGCATAAGTTCACAAAGCAGGAATTAATCAATAATCTTGTAGAGTTTTACAAGAATGAAGAAAAAGAAGGTGCAGAGGATAACAGTAAGGAAGAAGAAAAAGCAGATGTTGTAGAAGCAATCGAAGCAATCGAAGCAGTTGCGGAAGTGGTAGAAGAAACACAGGCACAAAATGATGAAGAAGCATGGGAGGAAGAAAAAGAGGAAACAGAAACAAAAGAGCAGGAGACAGAAAACAAGTATAGAGGAATCTATGCAACAACATTAAAACAGATTGCGGAAAAGTATTCATATGAGAAGCCGCAGTGGGTATATGATGAAGTATTACAGGTTGGTTCAACAATCGCTTTTATTCATTATGTAGAAGCGAAAGACCAGAATGTATATAGAAAGTTGAGATTCGCGAAAGTTGTAGGTATCAACAGAAAGCAAAAACTTGTAAAAGTGCAGACATTCTATGGAACGGAAGTCAAGATTGGTTTTGATGAATTGTTGTTTATTGTAAGTAAAAATGATACAGCGAATTCTTTCCCTAAAGATATTCGTAATTATATTAAAGGACATAGAACAAAACAGGGAAGGAGAGATATTCATGATAGATACATCAATTCCAGCAAGTGTGAAGAATAGTGTTAGACTTCTTTATGAAGCAAGACAGAATGAAAAAGAAGCAAAACAATATTTAGATGAAGTGAACAGAAAGGAGTCTTTAAGCATTTCAAACTATATGTATTCTACGCAAGAAACAGATAGTTTCAATGTGACTCTTGATGAAACACAAATGTATTATTCAAATCATAAACATTTGAAGGTGCAGAAAATTAGAAAAAGAAAAATTATTTGGTTTCTTGATAAGTTAAAACAAAACTTGACAAAGGAACAGCAAAAAGAAATTATAGACAAAACATATGTTATCAGTGATATGGGAGGTCTTGTTGAATATCTTAAAACTTGTGGGGTAAAGCCAAAGGAGTTTAAGAAGTTTATAGAGGTTAAAGAGGTAGTAAACGAAACAAAACTTGATAATGCATATCAAACAGGAGTGATAAAGAAAAAGCAATTAAATTCTTGTTATGATGTGGAATTAGGAAAGCCTTATATCAAGTTAACGGAAATTAAAAAATGAGAAGAAAATATACAGGAAAAGATTTATTAAAAGTCTTGGTATTCTATGGAATAATAAATGATGATGTTCCAACGTCTGAGTTCAGCATAGTTTGTCCTTTCCATGATGATATAAACCCTTCAATGAGAATAAATCTTTCTGATGGCACATTCTTTTGTTTTGGTTGTGGCTTATATGGTAATGCATATGACTTTGTTAAAAATGCACAGCCAGAGTTGAATGATTTACAGACCTGCATTTATCTCGAAAGGATTCTGAATAGTAAGGAAATTAAAAAGATAAATGCGAAATATAAGAAAAAGAAAAAAATAAACAATCACCAAGCAATCATTGAAGCAGACGATTATTTTTATGGTTTGAAAACAATGGATTGGTATGGAGATTTGGAAGAAGAAGAACAAAGGGCATATGAGTATATGCATAACAGGGGATTTACAAAGAAGGATTTAAACACAGCGGATTGTAGAGTATCTTATAACATAGCATATCCGATTATATTCCCTATATTAGACAATGGAATATTTAAAGGATATGTTGCAAGGACTACAAATAGATATGTAGAGCAGAAACGAAAGTATCTTTACAATGAAGGATTTAGAAAAAGGGATACTCTAAGTGGTACATATGAAAAGGACAGCATAGTATTTATTTGTGAGGGTTATCTTGATTGTTTAAATCTTAAAACAAAAGGGCATCTGAAAAATGTTGTTGCTTTGTTAGGGTGGCATATATCAGATGAACAGATAGAAAAACTCAAAGAAAAAAATATTAAGATAGTGGTATCCGTTTTAGATAATGATAAATCAGGGATAAAAGGAACAGAACTTTTAAAGAGATATTTTAGAGTAATAAGATTTGAGATACCGAACAAAGATGTTGGAGAAATGACGAAAGAACAAATTAAAAAGTCGTTGAGAAAGGTAAGGCGAGAGTTAAATGAGATTAAAGGTAAGCATTGAAACGGACATAGAATTATTGCATATCACAGGAAAGCAGATGGTTTTACAAGATAATATTGTTAAGGAGTATGACGAGTTTTCGGAAGAATATGAAACAATTTGTAAAGAGTATGAATCTTTAATCGGTTATGAAAGGCATGAAGATAAAACAAAATTTGATGAAGAACTTTTAAAAATACTTTCTGAGGATTTAAAGAATGAACAGCTTGCAAGTATTGATAAGATTATGGATGTTATAAAGACAGTTTATAAAAACCCGAAACAAAATAGTGGGTATGTGCAGATTCAGACAGCCGTTGTAAATGTAAAGGATTTTAGTTGTATTCGTATTAAAAACTTTGATGTAAGAATATCAAAAAGATAAAACAAAAAGGAGTATATAAAGATGGCTATTTCAATTCAGGCAATAAAAAATGAGATTGCAAAAAGTGGAACAAATAAAGGTAAGTTTATTTTTTTCAAAGAGGGGACAAAAATTAGACTTAGATTTTTAAATGACATGGAAGATGGTGTGGAGATTCCTTTCCATGATAGTTTCAAACTTGGTGTGAATGTTCCTTGCCAAGAAATGTTCGGAAGAGAATGCTCGTATTGTGAGGATGAGGATTTAAGAACAAGAAATATGTATGTATGGAGCGTATATGATTATGAAAGCAAAGAGGTTAAGTTGTTTATGTTTGCGGTTAATAACTGTTCTCCCGTTCCTGCATTAGCTTCTATGTATGAAACCTATGGAACTATCACAGACAGAGATTTTGAGATAAAGAGAATCGGAAAAGGACAAAACACAACTTATTCCGTTATTCCTTTGGACAAAAAGAAATTCAGAAATGAGAAAGTGAAGCCAATGTCAGAACAGGCAATTCTGAAAGCAATCGACAAGGCTTATCCTGCTGATAATTCAGAGATTGAAGAAGACGAAGAAAAGCCAACTAGAGCTAAAACAAAAGGAAGAAAAATCAAAACAAAAGTAGAACCAGAGCCAGATATTGAAGAAGAAACAGAAGATTACGAGGAAATGTCAGCTAGAGAGCTTTACCAGATGTGTAAGGAAAGAGGACTTGATTGTAAACCTAGAAAGACAAAAGAATATTATATTGATATTTTAGAAGAAGATGATGAAGAGCAGGATGATGATTGGGACGATGAAGAAACAGAAGACGATGATTGGGATTAGGAGGTAAAGTGATGATTCAAATTACAATGGCAAACGGTAGTTATATTTGTTGGGATAAAGAACAGTATACAGATTATATGTATGATGGCAAGGTGTTTGTTATTATTAAAGATTCTCAATGGGTCGGGATTTATAACATAAACCAAGTAAGAGAGATTAGAGTTGATAAGTAATAGCATTTAGGGGTTGACATAGTTCAACCCTTTTGTTATAATTAAGTCGAGTATAGAGTATTAAGAAAACAATAAAAGGGGCGTTTTAATGAAACATTATATCATTAGAAATGAAGATTGCAGGAAAACAATGAACCATATGGAAAGAAAAGGTATAAAGGTGGACTGTATAATAACTTCTCCACCATATAATACAAGTCGAAAAGTTAGAACAGAAATTGAAATAAAAGAAAGAAAATCGAAATATAAAATGTATGATGATTCTAAACCGTTTGATGAGTATGTCAAATTTATTGTATCTGTAATAAGGGATTGTGATGATTGTTTAAAAGAGAACGGAACAATTCTATTAAATTTGAGTTATGCAAGTTCCGTTGAGATTGGAATGATTGGTAGTAATTTAATAAGATTGTTATATAATATCATTGATGATACAAGGTTTGAAGTTGCCGATATTATTTGTTGGAAGAAAAATAGCGCATTACCTAACAACAGAAGCAAAAATAAATGTACAAGAATATGTGAATATGTTTTTGTATTATGTAGAAAATCAGAA
>OHLF01000245.1_pt1 | contig 21286 bp, 26 predicted proteins | sample 1569001 | NCBI WGS metagenome assembly OHLF01 (sample SAMEA3879541, study PRJEB24766) | human gut metagenome | biome: human-associated habitat; feature: feces | place: USA | collected 1985/1987
ATATTAATATTAATACTACTTACGATGTTTCTCTCGATACTCCAATATTAATGGAGGTACAATTGCTAAAAATATAAATACTAATGCTCCTACTATTTCTTCTGTTGTAAAATAATCTTCCATTTCTAAAGTTATTACTATAGGGATGCTGAATGCTGCTCCTTCCAGTCCTTGTTCCCTATTGGGGATTGGAAAGCTCTACTGATTGTTAAAAGTCTTTACGAATATCTTCTTTGATTCTCTTGATATTACAAGTTTATGAATAATTGGATATTCTTTTACACTTATTCTTGCGAATTTACAAAATTCTTTGATTTTATTTCTTACTTTATCTGATGCTACTTTTATTTCTATTGTTTCATCTGATACTACACATTCGGTATCTTTGTGACATAATATTTCCATTGTCACATTATACCTTACACATACTATAGTTAATCTTATAACCATTATTGATAATATTAAGATTAATATTCATCATCATTTAGTCTCTCTAAAAGCTCCTTTGTTGTTATATTGGATTCTTTTATAGATACTTCTTGTAATTCACTCGGATCTACTATTAATTCTTTTTCATCTACAAACTCTGTTACAGGTATGTTGTTTCTTCTAAGAAATTCTTGTACCCCGTGTCTTGTTCGTGACGATGTTAATTTAAGAACTAATTGGTAATCTACCCATGATATTGATGCTGTTACTGGAACTAACCATTCTGCTTCAATATCAGTTACAACTATTCTTAGAGTTCTCGATGTCATGTTTCCATTGTTCTAATTGGTTTTTATACTCTAAGTGATTTATCTCATATTCTTTGTTTCCACTGTCCATTGCAACTGCAATTAAATTCTTATTTAATGTTACAATTGATTGATCAATTTCTGCTGAATACGAGATAAAGTGCTTTGCTTCTCTATGTACTAAGAATAATATTGAATCACTTAAACTATTTGCGATTGCTTTTGCTGCTTTCTGTTTAGTGAATATTAATTCGTTTCCATATACTACGAATACATCATAAGTTACTGCTATGACTTCATTTGTTACTCGATCTTTAATATATACTACCATACGTTTAATGTTTTAAATGAAATTAATACTACAAATTCAATGAGATATAGTATTAGTTATAAAGCTCAAATAATTAATCTAAAAATATCTAAGTTTACTTCAAATCATATTGATACCAATTCGAAGCATTTTGATATTCAGAATGTTAATGCAAATTGTTTTGAATATGCTTAGGATTTATTGCGGATATTTCTGCGAATATTTCTAAAGCGTTTAATAGCACACTGAATACTGCATACTCTATACTCAATACTCTTAATTGTATTCAAATTGTTTTATTCTGCATTAATTATACTGAATATAATATTGATACAATTGCAAATATTAAGAGTTTTGCGAATACTTATTCTGATTCTAATTCAAATAACTCTGATATTCAAGGTTGAGGCTTGCGAGTATTTGAATTAATTTTGAATCTAGTGCTAATGCTTTGCATATAAATTCTAGGCTTTTAATTGCATCTTTTCTAATTCTAATTCAAAATTCTTTGCATATTGCATTGCTTTGAATTTAGCATTTTGCATTTAATTTGCAAATAGTGCTAACACTTCGTAGATTTTAATTGCATACATTCTAATGCTAATTCAAAACTTTTTATTGCTTTTGGTTCACGGTTTGCAACACTTTGATTTTAATTTGCAATTACTACTGATATTCTGCATATAAATTCAAAGCTTTTAATTGCATCTTTCATACAGTTAATTCTAAACTTTTTACAGTTTTCGGTTCTCTGCATGAAACACTTTGATTTTAATTTGCAATACTTAGAAGTCGCATCGCGGTTTTTGAAGACGTTTTTGAAGACGGTATTTCTATTGAAGTTGAAGATGCTGCTACAAACGCCATTTCTACTCCTCATTCTCACTCTCAACCTCAAATCCAAACTGTCTACATTTCTCCCGTATCCACTCACTAATATTCGGTTCATTCTCTGCCCACTTCGCAGCTTTCTCTTGCAATTCAGCAAATAAATTCTGTCCTAATGCTTCAACTTCTTTAACATATTCCGGGTACATATACTTCTCCAATCTGTCCAATATATCATATACCTTCTGATATTTCTTAGACAATTTCGATTGATCTTCCAAATATCCGTAAATATATAGAAGCTTCGCAAAGTCCTCAAGCTTGAACAACGTCGATACTTCGTAAGCTACTTCCAGCGTCTCAACTGTCGGCATTGTTTCACATGAAACATCAAGATGTTCTTCTGCTAATGCTAAGGCTTCAAGCTGTTTACAGCGTTTAAATTCAAGTATTTCTTTAGTAATATTATCAATGCTTCGAGCATATTCAGATTTACTTAAATCATCTTGCATATCAACAAGCTTAGCATCAATTATCTTAACATTACGCTTAAATTCTCTAATAGCATTATGAGCTAACTCGATGTCATTACTGCGTTTAATAATCGTATCATAGAGATTATCTTTAACAACCGGAAAACGATATGTACCTTTTGTACTTAGAGTAAGTGCAAATATATCCGGAAGAGCAACAACTTCCTTATAGTCTTCTCTATCTTTAAGAACATAATCAAGACGATTAGCTTCAAGATATTGTGTTAAAAATTTACAACTCTGTGCATTTGAATTAGAGAATCTTATATTCACTTCATCAGTATTGATACAAAGCAAATCATAAGAAATATCAACAGTTTGACCTTTATAAATAACGTGTAATTTCATGATCATTAGTCGGATTAATTAAGTAACAAAAAGAAGAGGTAGCACTGAGAGTATACTCAGCACCACCTCACGGAATTTACGCAGCTTCTTCTGCTTGTTCAGTAGCAACAGCTTCAACCGCTTTAGGCTTAGCAACAGCTTCACGTTGCTTACGGGCTGTCTCGATGTTCTTGATGAAGCCAGAAACAATATCTGCACCAACACCAAGTTTACCGAATACACCGATAAGACCTAAGCTACCAACATTGTCAGCACCTGCAAAGCTGTTGAATGTTTTCCCGTGATACGTCCATTCTTTGGTATCAGGATCAATATAACCGGTCTCACCTGCGATGTTCTCATCAATGCTGAAGTTCACAACATTACCTGCGAATACAATCGTATTAAGACCGTATTTATCATACTGATCATTAGTGATGTAAACATCAACAAGTGGAGCACCATTCAGAGGATCAACACGAACAATCCGACAATCATGCCGAAATTTACCTTCTTTAAAGTCGTCTTTGTTGATCTCTTTAATAGAGATAATTTCACCGATAACTGAACGTCTCACTGGATTCTTTAATTCGTCTGCCATAACTTTAAGTATTAAAATTTCTAGGACGATCACCACGACCGCCAATTACAATAAGGGGTTTAGTCGTGTTGATTAGACGGAGTTTGTAGGGTCTTAAAAAAATAAGAGTAGCACTAATAGCACTACTCTTAACACATTAAGATTCTAATTCATCTAATAATGCCTCAGTAAAAGGATTAATCTCAATAGAATCTTCACCATTAACTTCATAATAATCACTCATAGCTTAATCAAATTTATCAGGTTTAATAATAGATGCAATAGTAATTGCAATTACAACTCCTAATAGAAATCCAATGAACACTTCACCATTAATATTAGATGCAAACCAATCAGCTAAACTCTCAGCAGCTGATAATAAGAAGAGCACCACCAATATGATGATGCACTTCACTAACGTCTTTAATACTCTCATTTGTTTAATTCTTTAAGTTCGTTATACATATCCTTAATACCATGCTTAGCACAAGCAATCAACAAGTTAATATCATTAGTCTTAACAACATCAACCACTTGCTTGTGTGTAGTCGTGTGAAACTTCACTTCTTCATTGATGTCCTCATCATCAATATACTGAGTAACATCAGCTATGCAATCTTTATAGACTACATCAATAATCTTACCAACAAGACCATCAATCTTATCAAAGATCTTCTTACCAATGAACAAGCGTTCAATAGTATTACCTTCTAGATCATTACAATCAATCAGATAACGATCTTGATAATCCTCAGTGTCTTTAAGAACAGCAATTGCATTCAATACGATTGCACTCATCTTCTTAACTTCAGGAGCATTAATCATTGTATTCATAAGATAGATACGATTCACCTTAGCATCGTGAGGTTCAAAATTAATATTTATTTTAATTAAATCCATACTATCAAGCGGAGATAGTCGTGAGGTAATAGAAATTGTAACTGCAACATCTCTATGGAAAATTGCAGTTCCAATTCGGAAAATCATTCCTCATGAATCATCGACGGGGGCATTCCCCCAAGCATTACAAGGGGGGTGCTGTCGTATAAGGAGGTCCCCGTACACAGACTTTCACGCCCGACCTAAAGTTCAGCAACACCATCTTCAAAGCTATTAAAACCACCATCATCAAAAGTCTTAGAATTATCGTCACTAAAATCAATAGAAATTCCATAAGAATAAAAATTAAAAATCGCATTACTAAAAGCCTTAAAATAACCAATAATAAAATCCAGAGAATATCCGCAATAAATTGTAATAGAATAGGTTCCCGCACACAAACTCTCATAGTCGGTATAAAGTCGAACAACAGTGTCATTAAAGCCAATAGAAAATTGAATAGTAATAGTGTTAGAAAATGCTTTAGAATTAATAATAGAAGATTGATAAAGACAAACCTGTATAATAAAAGTTGCAAAATGAATTAAATTGGCAGCCCCCGATTATATTCAAAGTATTTTAAGTAATTGTAATATCAAAAGAATTAGAATAAGCACTTGAATCACTCTGTGTACAAATCCAAGTATTAGAGTTTGCAATGTGAATTGAATAAGAAGCCTTGCTGATATTCAAAGTAATTTGAGTAATACTAAAAGCATACTCAATACAATCTGCATTAGCTTTAAGATTAATTAGAGTAACATTAAAACAATCAGCATAAGCATCATCAAAATTCAGTGTATAATTTGCCAAAAATGTAAGCCGAAATGTGATAACATTGATTATATTACAGATAATATTACAAGTAATATCAGAGTTACTCTAAGTAGTAATAGTATTAATACTACCGGTATTTATAATAGCTTTGATGAGCTTTGTAATCCCCAGTAGGGAAATAGGTGTGGAAGGGAGCAACATTTTGCTATTACTCATGGTTATTCTAGTATTACTAAAGATACTTCTACCACTGCAAAACTTATGAATCTTACTCATGCTTATTCAAAATACATTGAAGATGCTTATATTAACTCTGATAATACAGGTGATGATGCAGACGTTCCACGCGTGACCAGTCCTTCTTCCCTACTGGGGTCTGCTGATCGTTACAAAGCTCCGAGAGTTGGTAGTTGCAAAGCTATTCAAGATACTATTGTTACTCTAAGTATTACAGATGCTTTTCGTAGCTTTGTTACATTTTGCATTGAGCGGGGTGGAACTCCTATATATACTCTAAGTTTACTTAATGTTACTCTAAGTATTACTAAAGATACTTAAAGGAACTTAGAAGGGCATATACTTACTAAAGGTAATACTATTATATTTAAAGCTATTTTAAGTAGCTTCGGGGTGCTTTGTAAAGGAGAGAAGAGGGAGGAAAAGAGAGGGAGAGAAAAGGGGAGAAAAGAGGGGGACTATAGGGGGTAATAAGAGGGGATATGAGTAGGTGAGTATTGGTGGGTGATAAGAGGTTTATTTGAATATAATTAAAATACATATTACGGACGGACGAATTTAAAGTAGTAATATTGTCATTGATATTACCTTTGGTAATCTTTATATATATCCTTATATATATCGCAAAGCTCTGCATAGCGCACACGTGCGTGCGTGTATATAGACAAAGGTATAAACGTGGTAGTATTGCAAATGCTTTTGCGTATTGATTTGAAGCATTTAGAAGAACAAGGCACTGCGTGCGTGGCTGCAAATCCGGGTGAAGACGCTAGTACTATTGAGATTTCTATTAAATACTGTCTTTGAAACAGAAAAATATAAGGTTTAGAAAAAGATATTCAAGTAATCCCTTGTAATATCCAATTTATTCATATCTTTGTGAGTGACCTTTTACTCATAATGAAGTCGGGAGTACTGACTACTGCTGTAACTGAAGACATCGCTGCTATTGTTGGTACTCCCACTATTATTAATGGTAATTCTGTTACTCTCATTTTATACTTTGTTTCACATTGAGGACGTGTTGGATAAAGATTTTCCGTTTCTGTCATTTGCCCTTTTGAAGACCGTCCTCCTTTTAAACCTACTACTATGTACACTGTTACAGTTAGTGCTACGTTAATGTTGTATAATATTACTTTTTATACTGACGCAGGTCTTTGTAGAGGTTATGAGATTGTGCCTATTAACATTGATTATCTTATAAAGTAAATTATTTAAACTATGGATTCAATTCAAACTAAAATCGAAGCTATTAAAGCTGATAAGAATAATCTTAAAACAGCTTGTGTTGCGCCGGGTTCTCTTTGTAATATTAAGGTTGGCGAAGGTCGAGTTATTATTGCAAATCAATATAAGATGTCTCCGCTTGAAGTAACTGATGTTATGAAAGTCGATAGAGAAGTTCCTAAAGCTACTTATTGTATCGCTATTCCTGACAATGTTCTGCCGGATATGCTTGGACGTGAAGTTGTTCTTGATATGTCTTATGGTGGCAAAGGTGTACCTCTAAGTCATAAGATTAAAAATCTTGACAAAAAGCTTATTGATGTTCTTGGTGGTGATGATAACTTTAGAGTTGTCGAAAATCGTCCGGGTCTCGTAGTAAGCTTATTGTTGGTGAAGATGGTAAAGTTGAATTTTGGGAATGTAATCTTATTTCTCTTAATCAAATTGGTGGTGTGATTTATTAATCCAATTCTGTTATGGCTAAAGGTGCTAGGTTATTTCCTCTTCAAGTCACGAGACTTTATGAGAGAATGGTTGCAGTTGTAGATCGTAAAAGAAAGGAACCTACTAAGATGTATTATAAGACCAAAAAAGGTCGTCATTTTATTGAACGTTATACTCCCGAACAGATTTGGTGTAGAGACTTTCTTACATTTATTCGTAATAAAGAAGATTTTGAACGTTTTCTAAATGATATTGCAGATAGTCAGTGGATGTCTATTCTTACTGCAATGCAACGTGTGGATAGAGAGATTGAAATACCTTCCTTTGGTAAACATTGGATTCATCCTGAAACTTACGATATTTATGCTGAATGTGGTTTTGATTTTAATAAGATGACTTCTTTACCACATGAATATATGAAAGAACGTCACAAAGCGTTCTATGAACGATTACGAAAGAAGCTATTCCTTAAACTTACTGATAAAGCAGCTTATGACGCAGATTATACCCAGAGACTTGCCGATCTTCTTCGACGAGGAAAAGCATAAATATACTGACGCTCTTGATAGAGAGTATATATCTACTACTACTATTATTGGTAAGTTTGTAGAACAAAAGGATTGGAAAGCTATTGCTGAAGCTTGTGCTAATATTGGTAGTCGTCCTGTTCCTCCTACTCATAGAAATTATAGTAAATATATTCGATATAGAGGTAAGACTGTTAAACAGATTCTTGCTGAATGGAAGATTGAAACTGAAAAGGCTTGTGCTAAGGGAACTGAAAAGCATAATTTCCTAGAACAATGCGTGAAAAGATGTAACAACTACTATTTAAATGCGAATGGTTTTATTGATGGTCGTATTTATACAGTAGATGATATTATAAGAACTCATAGTTATGGCAGACTCGATCTCGATTATTTTCGAGTTGTTGGTATTGCTGATAGATATCCTCAAATTTACGAGTTTATTAAGGATATGACTTCTATGGGATTTGAGATCTATGCTGAGATTGGTGTTTATCATCCAGAATATTTGATTTCAGGTCTTGTTGATATTCTATTTGTTAAAGGGGATGAGTTCTTTATTCTTGATTGGAAAACTAATAAAGCACCTATTCGATTTGAAGGTGGATATTGGGCTAAGAAAGCAGATGGTACTATTGACTTGGATAAGTACATTGTTACTAATGAAACTATGTTGTTTCCTATAAATCATTTACAGGATTCTACTGGTATTCATTATTCTCTTCAATTAAGTATGTATGATTATCTGATTGAACAATGGGGGTTTAAATGCCTTGGTAATATGCTTTGTCATATTAGGACTATTGAGAATCCTTTGATTCCTGATGATATGCCACATGAAGAGGTTGTTACTTTTGTTGATATTAAATACCTTAAAGCTGAGGTTAAAGCCATTTGTGATTATAGACTTACTCAATTAAATAAAGAACGTAAAGCTAATACCAATTTGTTTAACTATAATATTAAGTAAACTATGAGTGAATTAACGAATGCTTTAATTACTTATGATGACGTCATAGCTAAGACTAATATTGACGTTCTTCGTAAGATTGCTAAAGTTCATGATTTTGCTATCTTTGATAAAGGTAACTACAATCTGAACATTTGGGGTATTAGATGTAATACTGTTGATACAGGTACATTTAATGATCTTCTTCTTGTATTCTACAAAGCTAATGATGCCAATCCTAAAATGAATGGTAAATGGACTTATGATTGGTTTTCAATAACTACTGATCCTTCTGATTTGAATCTAATTAAACCTGTTAATTCTAAAGGTTGCGCTATTCTAAAAGAAGGTCAATTTAGAAGTGCATTTAAAGTTGGAAAGCATAAAGGTGATTATCCCGCACTTGTTCAAGTTAAACCTCTTCCACTTTATCGTGACAATAATCGAGATAATAAACTTGATTTATCCGGTCGTGTTAGTTACGAGATGGCTGGTATTAATATACATCGTGCTTCTAAGTGGAAAATTATTCGTACTATCGGTCTTTATTCTGCTGGTTGTCAAGTTTTTGAATCTGTTAGAGATTTTGAAGATAAATTTATGCCATTGGTAAATAAGGCTAAAGATTTATATGGTAATTCTTTTACTTATACTCTTACTAATATTAAAGAGTTTAAATTATGAAAATAGATTTTAAAGGGGTGTTGATAGCACTCCTTTTTTTAGCTCTATGTCTTACTAATATTATTCAATGTAATGAAGAAGAACGAATACCGACAACTGATATTCCTTATCATACTTTGGATTCTCTTGGTAGGGTTATTTCTGCTTTGGAGAATTACGCTATAAAACAAGAACGTCTTATAGATAGTCTCAAAGCTAATACAAATAAAACTATAATTAAATATGAAACAGATATTAAGAACTTCTCTGATGTTTATGTTGTTTCTGATGATAGCATCACTCGATATATACGGCAGAGAATTGAAAGTCTCTAAAGATACTGTTATTACATATACTCTTGAAGATAATCGTAAAATTGCAATTCTTCTTAAACAAGGTGAATATGATGCAGCTTTATGTAAATCTTTAAAGAGCATTATTGTTAAGCAAGATACTCTTATTGATGGTTTGAAACATACTCTTTATACTCTTACGAATCAAGCGAACGTTTATAAGCAATCTATTGTTGAACTAGAAAAGAGTAATAAAGATATGATTAAAGATCTTAAGAAGTATATGCGTCGTTCTGCTAAGTGGGCTAAGATCGGTGGTGTTTCTATTGGTCTTAATGTTGTATTTCTAACCTTATTGATTCTAATATGAAAACAGTTTTTCTTAATCCTTTTCTTCCTACTGATTTAAATGAGAAAGTAACATCTGTCAGTTTTAAGATTGGTTCTTTTGATTATATAGCTAAACACGCTGATGTCAAAACTACCGAAATTGATTTTGATAAACGTATCATACAAATCAATGATGCTTTAGATTCAACTGCATCTCTTAGAGAACTTGTTAGAGCATTCTTTATTGTTGTTGCTTATGAGCTTAATTTAAATGCTGAATTTCCAAGTGGCAAAAAAGCTCATCTTGATGATATTGCAATGGCTCATTTGAGTTTCTTATTTACTCATTGGTGGGATGATTCTACTTTTGATTGGGAATATAATACTGATTATCCTAAGAGTTTTAAGGTTGGTTCAGTTATTTATAAAGCCTATAATATGGCTGAGGTTTCTTATCAATCTACTCAAGGAATACAATATGGTGTTTCTGATCATGTTCTAGGTTTAATTTATATTATTCTTAGAGATAGAAGTAAAGATATTCCTAGTTCTATAAGAACTCAAACATTTTGGCACGAGTATGTTCACTGTTTATTCGTTCAAGCTAATGAAGATTATGCAAATGATATTGAATATGTTGTAGATACTTATGCTACTCAAATCAATTTGTTTATGAAACAATTTGAATCTTTTATTGATAATTGAAATTGAATTAAATATGAAAAAAGATTTTGTTGAAGTTACACCTGCATCTGGTTCTAATAATGGGTCATTTGATGTAGTTTGTGATGAAAATACAGGTGATGCTAGATCAACTGTTATAACTGTCGGAGGGGGGGGGTATCTAAGACTGTAAATGTAAGTCAAGCTAAGAAATCTGATTTGTTTGCTGTTGGCGATGTTTTACAAGTAGCTTTAGGTACTGGTATATTTGAAGGTGATGTTACACAATATGATGCCGAAGGTAAGACTTGTGTTGTTCAATTACGCAAGGTTCAAGCTGGTAGAGCTTCTCTTATGGCTATGGGTACTAAAGCTTTCTTTGGTATATCTGCTATAAATGGGGTTGTTACTAAACCTGATCAATTTGCTCCACCTACGTATTTTGCTTATGAAAATGATGATAAAAATTATCCGTTAAATCTATCTAAAACTGTTACTGGTTATATATTTGAACCCAATACAACGGATGTACAAATACTTAATAAAAGAGCTAATGATTTACCTTTTGAAAATGGTTTATTTAAAGCTGTAATTGAAGGTATTGATGTATATATCGGATATGATAAATATAATGTTAGAGCTGTGCAAATGCATGGTTGTACATTTATTTGTCAAGATGCTGAATCTGCTTCAAGTCCTCTTATATTTATGGGATTTACCGATTATGATTTCGCATTAACTATACGTCAAGAAGGTATTGGTTCAGCTAGAACTCTTAGTAAGATAGATTTGAATGGTGTTAGTGAGAGTATGTCTATTCCGGGTATGTCTAGTTGGTCGAATGTTCAATCTTATTATGTAGGTCAACAAATGCAAGCATTTGAAAATATACTAGATAATATGATTAGTATTGGTTCTAGTAGATTGACTGTTACTACTACTGGTGGAACATTTGTTTATAACATTGCTATTAAGCAAAGTTGATCAATTTCTTATATTGAAATATAAATATACACTTACTTGTTTGATTCAATTTAATTCGTATATTTGCCCGTATCATTAAGTTGGTACGGGCTTTTTTATTGCTCGTAATAAAACAGATAAAACTATTAGTTATGGCACTGCACGTATGGTTGGTTGAAGGCTCTAAACTTATTCTGAATGTAGAGCAAATTCTTAAAGTTCCTATTCTTGCTATTATTTATAATGATTGGCACAATGATAGAGAGCTTATGTATAAGATATTTAAGTTTATTGATTGTTATGCTGATGAAGACGGTTATATTCATCGTAATGGTTTAAAAGATCAAAAGGCTTTTGATTATGCTATTAAAGTTGTTCAACTTAATTCAGACTTTAGACCAACTAAAGATATGATTGAAGCTATCAATTGGCTTGTTGAGCATAATATCAATTATGTCGGACAGATGTTCTTTGAAACTGTTAATGCTCTTCAAGCTGGTAAAGATCTTATGGCAGTTATGAATAAGAATCTTCGTAATGACCTAAAGAAAGACTCTTTTACTAAAGAAGAGATTGGTGGTATGCTTGGTTATATGCGTGAGATTACGAAGATGGGTAAAGACTTACCCAAACTAATTGCTGAACTTAAAGAAGCAGAAGATAATTACGTTAAGTCTAAACTCAAGAAAACTATTGTTCGTGGTGGTAAAGAGCTTGCTGCTTCAATGGATGTGCATAACAATATAGATAATGGTGTTGGTGGTGGAATAGATATGATTGATTAAGCTATGAATAGTAAATATGAGTTTTCACAAGATGCTATTGATAACTTTATGTTTATTCATGCTTATTGGAAAAATAGTTGTGATGGCATCAATGCTGCTCCTGAGAATAAGTGGGGCTATAAACGTGGAGATATTCCTTTTATAGATTATCTCTGTGAAGATAAAAGTAAATATCCGAAAGCGTCCGAAGGTATTAGTTATATTACTAATAAACCTTTATATGATCCGGATAATGATTTTCTTATTGGTAACTCTGGTGGTATTCTTATGAATATTGATTTCATTGTTATTAATATAGAGAGACTTTCTAAAGCTGCTGATACTTTTGATGAATATGGTACGTATTGTGATTACGACCCTAGTACTCCGGTTTATGAATCATTTTGGCAAAGAGAAACATCTAGGCGTAAGAAAGGTGTTTTTATTAAAGCTAAACTTTATTATAAAGATATTCCTAAGTTCTTTGACGCTAATACTACTGATGAGGAACGTGAGAGTTTACTTCAACCTATACGTATAACTGGTGCGCATTATACTTATCTTAATTATGGTCGTATTGAACGTACACCTAATGATAAAGAACGTGCAAGACTTAAACGTGAAGGTGCTGAATACGTTGAGACTGTTATGGGTTTTCCTCGTTATTGGGATGGTGACTATTGGAACTTCAAAATAGATGAGTTTATTGCTAATAATAAGTTTCATCTTACTAAGGCTAAAGCCCGTCGTAAAGGTTTCTCATATAAACGTGGTAGTCAAGCTGCAAATACAATTAATTTATTTCCAAATGTTACAGTGACTCTTGCTGCTGACCAATTAGCTTATCTTACAGATAAAGGTGCTACTACGTTTATGGCTAAGAAATGTCTTGACCATTTTGAGGAACATACATTTTGGCGTCGTGGTTATATTTCTGAGGCTATTGATGATATACTTCTAGGTTATCGTGTATCTACTAAAGGTCTTAAAAATTTTGGTTGGATGTCTAATCTTTATAGCGTTGCTTGTGGTAAAAATGAATCCGCTGCTGTAGGTAAGAAAGCTATTGAGATTGACTTTGAGGAAGCAGGTAAGTTTCCTAATCTCCAAAAAGCTCTTGATGTTACTTTATCTAATACAGAATCTGGTGCTATATCTGTTGGTACTATTCGTGTTTATGGTACGGGTGGTACTAAAGGTGCTAACTGGGCTGCATTTAGTAAAGCCTTTTATAATCCCAAAATGAATAAGATGCTTTGCATGGAAAACGTTTGGGATATTAATAAACGTCATGAAGTATGTGGTTTTTTCTTTCCACAAGTATGGGATTGTGAACCTTATGTTGAACGTGGTAATTCAATTATATTCACGGCTTATGCTTGGGATAAACAAGATAAAGAGAATCATTTTCATAATAATGATAGTGAAACTCATATAATCTATAAAGCACAACGTGCTAATACTCCTGCCGAAGCGTTCATTAATACAACCGAGAATATGTTCGCTTCTCCTGAACTTAATCTACACGTTTCAGATTTAATTAATGATAATGCTACTAGATTCTTTCAAGACGGTTGGATTGTTGTTAATGATTTAGGTAATTCTAATAAAGCTGAATTTATACCAAAAGCTGAATGTATTAAACGTGATATATTTGGTAAAGGTAGATTCCATGAGTTTGTTAATCAAGTTCCGCATGGTTCTCGTGATGATACTCACGGTTGCGTTAGAATGTACTATCGTCCGTTCTTAGTAAATGGTGAAGTGCCTAAAGATTTATATTTTGTTAGTGTGGATGCGTATAAGGTAGATAAGGCTCAAAAAGACGTAACAGATAAACATTCTCTTTATTCTGCACAAGTGTGGATGCGTAGTAATACTATTACTCCATATCCAAATCAAAAACTGCTTGTATGTGAATATATAGGACGTTTGGACACAATGGAGCAAAATGATATAGTCACTATGGGTATGTGTCTTATGTATAATGCTGAATGTTGTCCGGAAGCTGGTACTGGTGAGACTGTTTCTAACTTCATTAAATATAAACTTAGACGTTACTTAATGCTTGACCCAACCAATGCCAATACTCGTAAATTGACTAATCCTAACAATAATGATTATGGTATTGTGATTGGTGATGGCGATAAGAAATATAATGGTCTTCGTATGCTAAAGGAGTTTATTTATGAACCTCTTTCATATACTGCTGATGGTAAACCTATTCGTAGACTTAAGTCTATTAGTAGTGTTCGATTGCTTCTAGAGTGTCAGAGATTTACTGCTGAGGGTAACTTCGACCATATTAGTGCTGCTATTGTTGCTATGTATGTCTTTCTTGCAGACTCTTTAAATACTAAGCGTCTTGTTGAAGGTAATACAGAGAATAATGACAGACGTATTGCAAATCGTTTAAATCGTCGTTAAATGGATGCTTCTAAGATTCCTAATTCTTTAGAAAAGCCTGATGTTTTTGCTTCGGAAGCTACTAAGCGTGGAGCTGTTTGGACTAAGGCTATGTGTGATTGGGTTATTGCTACTGCTCATTCTAATAATGATAAAGCAGATATTAAAGCCTTTCTTGACGCTGCGAATGGGATTGTAGATGAATCTACTTACAAGTATGTAATGGCGACCTACAACTCCGTTAATGGTAGAAAAGAAGATTTGCCCGGTAAGATTAGAGATGTTGATTTTATTACTCCTATTAAAGAGAAATATATAGGAGAGTTCATTAACACCTATAATAACTACCAAGTTTATAATGCTGATATTGATGTTGTCACTAGACGCAATGCTGATCTTCGTGTTGCTCTTGATGGTCTTCTTCGTCAGCAATTTATAAACATTATGAATGCTAACGGTGTTCAAACCGGTGAGCCTTCTAAAGATCTTCCATCTGCTGAAGACTTTATGAAACAAGCTGCTAAGGATTGGATTGATGAAGAAGCTGATCGTGGTCAGAAAACTCTTGATCTTCTTAATTCCCTTATTAAAGCTAATGAGAAATATATTCAAGCTTTCTATTATTGGTTCTGCACTGAAAGTGTTTATTCTTATCGTGATGTAAGATACAATGATGTTATCTTTGAAATTATTTCTCCTCTTGAGTATTATCGAATTGATAGTGGTAATCTTTTTGTTGAAGATGATGATTATGGGATGCGAGAATTTGATATTAACATCAATGATATAATTGATGAATATCAAGAAGTTCTTTCTAAAAGAGATATTGCTTACATTAAAGATATAATTCATAATCATGAAAGTACGGGTGAATATACAGTTACTCCTGTTATGCTTCGTTCTCGTGAGATTGCCTTTAATCCTACGATTGATGCGCAGAATGCTGCTCCGTACCACTCCTTGCCCTCTACCGGGGTCCTCAAAGCTCATCATTGTGTTTTTAAGGTTCCTATGAAGCGTGGTGTTCTTACTTATACCAATGCTTATGGTGAGATTGAGCAAAAGATTGTTGATGAAGATTATGTCTTAGATACTACTCTTGGTGATATTGATATTGAATATACTTGGGTTCTTCAATGTTGGGAAGCTTATCGTTTTGGTGATAAAGATTGGGGTGTATATACTAAAGCTCAACCTATTATTGTTCAACGTGAAGAAGTGAATAATCTTAATCATTGTAAGTTACCTTATAATGGTTTAAGTCGTTTGATGCTTCTTAATAATCCTAAACCTATTCCTTATCGCTTATTACCTTATCTTGCTCTTTATCGTCTTTATACTTTAGTTGAGGAACGTACTATTAGTAAATTCCGGTCATGGCTATTGATACCTGAAAGTTTCTTAGCTGATACTAAAGATATGACTATGGAAGAGCGTCTTGATGCAGCTAATCGAGATGGTACTCTTGTATTTGATGATAGTGAAATAGCTAAACAGCAAGCATCACTTCAAGCTATTAAAGAGATTGCTAATACTACAATGATTAATTATCTTAATACTATTAATCAAATTAAGCAATCTATTAAGCAAGAAGCGTATGAACTTGCTAATATGAACGATCAACGCGCAGGAGATATTCAAGCTCGTGCCGGTAAAGCTGTCACTGAAATGGGACTTAATCAGGCTCTAATGGGGTCTGTGTGGTCACTTAAAATCTTTGATTGCTTCCGCTCTCGTGATATGATGGCTAATCTTGATGCTGCTAAGATTGCTTGGATTGATGGCTATGAAGGTTCTTATGTAGATCCAAATACCAATGAGATTGTTCAAGTTCGTGTAAATGGTACTGACTTTGTTAATTCTAATTTAGGTATCTTTGTTGGTAACTCTGCTGAACTTAATGAACAAGTACGTAAGCTTGAGGAAATTGCTTTTGGTGCTGCTCAAAATGGAAATTACGATGTAGCTGCTGAGGCTGTTTGTAATCATAACGTTGCTTCTTTACGTAAATATATTAAAGAAGCTGCCGAAGCTCAACGTCAATTTGAACTTCAAAAAGAAGAGATTCAGAAGAAGTGGGATGCTGAGATTGAACAAACTCGTGCTGCTAATGCGGAAGCTCAACGTAAATTTGAAGCTGAACAAGCTCAACTTGATCGCGATTCTAAGGAAGCTATTGCTGCTGATACTAATCTTACTAATATTATTATTACTGATGCTAAGCTTCAAGTAGATAAGAATGGTAATGATTATATTAGTGAAGATGAATCTAATAGTGGTACTCTTGATGATTATCTTAAAATGACTAAGTTAAACTTAGATATTGATAGAGCTAATCTGGAACGTGCCAAGTTTGAGGAACAAAAGCGCATGAATCGTATTAACGCCAATAAGCCACGGAAGTCTTAATGTAGGCTCTTATTTTTGTCGAATTGAACAACTATATCGACTGAAATTTGGGTTCGTCAGAGGTCTTTATTTGAGCCTTAAAATGGCATAAATTAATTGGAATTTCAGAGAGCCGTGTGATAGGCGGTACTAATGCTGTTTCTAATAATATTTCTAATGCCATTTTTAATACATATATTATTATTACATTTGCCACTGTTATAACTTAATTTATAAAAGATAAAACACTATGCCAAATCCTATTGTTCCCGGTGGTGTTACTGATAGTAATACTACTAAAACTGCGGAAGAGATAGCTGCTGAACAAGCTGCTAAAGCTGCTAAAGAAACAGAAGAAGCTGCTAAAGCAGAAGAAGAACGTAAGAAAGCAGAAGAGGAAGAAGCTAAACGTAAAGCTGAAGAAGAAGCTGCTAAAACTGCTACTCAAAAAACTGAAACTGAAACTGAAACAGAGATTGAAATTCCAATAGAAAATCAAGAACCTGAAAATCAACCGCAAAAGACTACGTCCAAAGAGCCTCAAACAAAGGTTAAAGATATTAGTAAATTAACTCTAGAAGAACGTGCAAAGATTATTTCAGATGCACGTAATGGAATTCCTAGTGAACACTATGATGTTATAGTTCTTAAAAATGGAAATACAAGAATAGTGAAAAAGAAAATTAAAACACCATCATTATCTAATAGATTAATTAATGAACAGAAACAGGAGGTAAACAATAGCAAGAAACTTTATATGAGTGATAATCAATTAATGATGGAACATATTATAGAGTTAAATAATCAAGTAAATAAACTCGCAAATAAACACAAGAAATTGAAAAAGAAATATCGTGCACTAAAACATGACATATATGAAGAAGATATAGAACAGGAGCAAGCACCAAGTCAAGCACTAGTCCAAGAGCCTCAAAGTAAGGAGCCTCAAAGTCAAGAACCACAAAGTCAAGAATCACAACAACCAAGTAAAGAGTCTCAAAGTCAAGAACCCCAACCACCAAGTCAAGAAATGCGACGCACCTGGAGATCATACCTAACATATTTGTAAATTTATTTTTAATGTAAATGGGTCGTAAAGCATTAAAACGATTGAGAAAACGTAAGTTAAAGAAATCTGTTAAAAGACCTCCTGATGATACTCTAACTCCAAATGATGTATTGAGAATTATGATGACCAGTTCGCAAAATCCTGCACCTTCAAATAATGCTGAGTTGTTTAATTTAAGGATGGCAAATAATATGAAATCACAAGAATTGGATAACTATAAAAAGGAACTTGAAGCTGAATTACAGAAAAAGAAAGACATTGTTAATGAACGTGATAAATTGAAAAAGGATTATGAAAAATTAGAGATGGATTTTAAGAAGCAAAAAGCAGATGATCAAGAAAGAGAAAAGTATAGTAAAAAAACAAAAGAAATACAGAATCAAATAGATACACAAAAAATGAAAAATGAAAATACTGCAAAACTATTAGAACAACAACAGAATGCATTAAAGGAGAAGATGGAAGTAGGTCAACAATTAGAAGACTTAAAGAATCAGAATAATCAACTTGAAATTGATCTATTTAATTTAACAAACAAAAAGGAAGAAATCAGACAAGAAATACAGAAGAAAGAACAATTAACGCATAAGAATAAACAAACACAAAGAGAACTAGATGACTTAAAAATAGAAAATGAAACATTATTGAAAATGACTGAAGGTGAATTAACGAGCAAGGCTTTAGAAGAAGCAAAACAATTATCCATAGATTTAGCAGTTGAAAGAGAACATAACATGTATTTAAAACAGATTAATGAACAGCGTCAAAAAATAGAAATGGAAAAGTTAATGAACCCAATGATACCAGCAGATAAAATGGGTGAAATGAATGAAGATATAAAAAATGAAATACAAACAGTCTATGCAAAACAATTAGAATATGATAACAGTTTACGTAAAGGAAAAATGGCATATGCTGAACATGAACAATTAGAAGTAGAATTAGCTAATCAACATAAAAACACAATAAATGCTAAAATTAATGCTGAGAAAACTGAGAAATATCTAGAGAATGTTAAAAATGATGAATTAAATAATGAACGAATAAAATTAATGACTGAAGAATTAAAGAGTAAAGAACAATCAGATAATAACTTAAGACAAATAGAGCTACATAAAAGGTTGAAAAAAATAAATGAAGAAAAACAAGCTAATGAAGACCTTCTAAAATATCTCGAAAGTCAAGGGTTAGAAAGTAGTAAACAATTGATTGAAAAGAAAGCTGCTGTAATGAAGGGTGAAAAACAAAATGAAGAAATGCAAAAACAGATTCAATTAACAAATAAAAATAGAGAATTAAAGGTAGATTATCAAACCAAGAAAATGTTTAATGAAAATAGACAAGAGGTAGATGAAATAATGGAAGGTAATACAATAATTAAACAATATAATGATCAACAAGAAAAGGCCAATTTAGCATTACAAGCACAGACCGAAGTATATAATAGAATAAAGGTGTATGTAGATGCATATCCAAATTGTTGGGAAAAATTTACAAGGAATGATACTGAAGCTGCTACAAAATATAATGATTATACTTCCTATTCAGTTGATGAATTAAATAAGGTTGGTAATGATTTTTATAATTTTCTTGATAGTTATGATAAAGCTGATTGGGATATGTCATAATATATTATTTTTTTTTATTTTAAATGTTTGCTCCACAAAATCAAGAACCAGATATCATCGATGCATGGTCTGGCACATTACAAGATTGGTATGATAGTATTGATAACGCTTTAACAGTTAGTGAAATTATTCCAGGTAACTATGAATATTCGACTGCAACTTCGTATGGAAATGTAGGTGATATTAATGAAGGTGATTCAACATTTGTAGATGTATTCTGTGATAGATTCAAGATTATTAGTTTAGATAATTCATTCATTTCACTTGAACAAGAGGTTAAAATAACTGTTGCACCATGCGAAAACTTAGAATTTACTGAATTTTACATTGGTTATAAATGCTCGGCAGATATAATTGATCATTATCGTTTTTATTCTAACACTGATAAAATTCAAGATGTTCATAATGCTAGATATGAATGGTTCATGTTATATAATTCATTGAGTGATGAAGTTAAAAATGGTAGTGATTGTTTTGCTACTATAGATAAAATTCGTAATCATAATCCAATGGTTCCAGGTGTATATGTAGATTTATCAAAAATTACAGCAGAAAAGGAAATTACAGTTAAAATACCATTAAGAATTCCAGTTGCATTCTTCTTGATGTTATTTAATTTAAGGTACTATCCTAATTGGGCTGGTAAATTAAGTATCGAAATATTTCCAACGTATCAAAACTTAGTTATTGCACCCGTTGTAGATCATGAGGCATTTGTCAAGCATAAAACACTTATTGAAGGCAACATGGTCGATTTAGGTTTTAGAAATATTGAAGAAATAGTTTACAATAATATAGAAAAGGTAACAACAACAAAGGAAGAAGGAACAGGAGATAATAAGAAGGAGGTGACTGTTATAAGCTATAAACCTTCTACAATATATTTTGAAGGTGGGGGTCAAGTCACTAAAAATATTAAAATCAAATTAGCTCAATATATGCTTAGAATGGAAGTGTTCAATGCATTGTCATTAAAATATCTCAATGTAGGTATGCTGTTTCCAATACATCAAGTTCAAATTAGAGACTTTACACAAGATTTACCTGTTGCTAATGATTCTGATGTTCCAGTCAGATATAATACAGCTGCTACAATTGGTTTAACTCATTGCGATACTATGTTTATTGTATTTAGACGAAGTCAACATTCAAGAACTTGCTTTACTAATCCACAAATTACTTATCGTGTTAATATTGGTGGTAAATTCTATCCAAATGAAACATATCAAACATTCGATGATCAGAGACATGTTAATTTACTACTTGATTCATTAAATGTTAATAATTCATTGTTGACATCTATTTCAAAAGATATATTAACATCTGCTCAACCATTTTATCATAGAATTGTTTACGACGCTGAAGGTAAGGGTACTGATAAGAAGTGTTGGAATGGTGGTGATAATTCAAACTTCTTTATAGGTATTCCATTTGCAGATTCTGAAGATTTCATGGGTGGTTTATCTACAACAGGCACAGTACAGATTGAATTATCAGGTGATCGACAAGTTCATACAGAGGCTAAGAGCGTTAAATTCATAGCACCAGTTGGCATATATTATGAAGATGTATTACTTAAAATCAGATCACAAAAACCAATGGGTAGAAGTCAAATTGAAGTCACTACAGCATCTATAGAACAAATCCTTAGTGGCGTTAAATATGAAAAAATAAGACGTAGTCCTCAAAGCTTACCATTCAACTCTTAAAACGGAGTTCCTAAGCGTAGCCACGTTCTTCTCCTTGACATACATTAATTTC
>OHLF01000254.1_pt1 | contig 20829 bp, 19 predicted proteins | sample 1569001 | NCBI WGS metagenome assembly OHLF01 (sample SAMEA3879541, study PRJEB24766) | human gut metagenome | biome: human-associated habitat; feature: feces | place: USA | collected 1985/1987
AAATGTCTGACCGTATTATCCGAGAGATGATGGGACTTTAAGGAGAGATTTTGAGATGAACCAAAGAGATTGTAAGAAATGCGTTTACTATGGCGGTAAACGAAAAGGCAAAGTCTTTTGCCTGAATGATAAATGCGTGAGGGAGAAAGACCGAAACCGCAGGAAAGGAAACAGATATGGAAGTAAAAATTAACCGAGAAATCAGAAATTATACAGAGTCAATGTTTTTTGGACTGTCGCTCAGACAGTTCATTTTTTCTGTTCTCGCTTGTGGCGTTGCGGTAGGACTGTATTTCTTGCTCAGACCGTATGTTGGCACGGAAACCGTATCGTGGGTGTGCATTTTGGGTGCTGCACCGTTTGCGGCACTTGGTTTTGTGAAGTACAACGGTATGACCGCAGAAAAAGCAATCTATGCGTGGATAAAATCGGAGTTTTTGATGCCGAAGAAGCTGGTGTTTCACTCCACCAATGTGTATTACGAACTGATGAAGCCAAGCATTGAACAGAAACAGAAGGAGGTATTGAAGTCAAATGATTAAGACTCTTACGAACCTGTTTAAGCAGGATAAAGAAAAATTTGTTGTACCGAAAGGGGTGCAGGACGTGATTCCCGTAGCAGCTATCTTTGATGATGGCATTTTCAAAGTGGGAAAGGATAAATATTCAAAGACCTACCGCTTTACGGATATTAACTATGCAGTGGCAAGTCGTGAGGATAAGGAAGCTATGTTCCTTGAATATTCCGAACTTCTGAACTCCCTTGACAGTGGTGCAACGACAAAAATCACAATCAATAATCGTCGGCTCAACAGACTGGATTTTGAGCAGACAATCCTTATTCCGACAACCGGAGATAATCTGGACGAGTATCGAGAGGAATACAACAAAATGCTTCTTGATAAGGCAACGGGTGCAAACTCCATTGTTCAGGATAAGTATATTACCATTTCCATCAACAAAAAGAGTGTGGAGGACGCAAGAACTTATTTTGCCCGTGTCGGTGCAGATTTGATTGCTCACTTCGGCAGGCTTGGAAGTAAGTGTGTGGAACTGGAAACAGACGAAAGACTTCGTATTTTTCACGACTTTTATCGTGTGGGAGAGGAAAGTTCTTTCCACTTTGATATTAAGGAAACAAGAAAAAAAGGACACGATTTTAAGGATTATATCTGCCCTGACACAATGGAATTTGAAAAGGACTATTTCAAGATGGGAAACCGTTATGGAAGAGTCCTTTTTCTTCGTGAATATGCGTCCTATATCAAAGACAGTATGGTAGCGGAACTTACGGATATGAACAGAAATCTGATGATGTCCATTGATATTGTTCCCGTTCCAACTGATGAAGCAGTAAAGGAAGCAGAGAACCGTCTGCTTGGTGTAGAAACCAATATCACAAACTGGCAGCGTAGGCAGAATGCCAATAACAACTTCTCTGCAACTGTTCCGTATGATATGGAGCAGCAGAAGAAAGAAATGAAAGAGTTCCTCGATGACCTTACGACCCGTGACCAGAGAATGATGTTCGCTGTTATCACAATGGTTATTACAGCAGACAGTAAGGAACAGCTTGAGAATGATACGGAAGCATTGCTTACCACAGCAAGAAAACATCTTTGCCAGTTTGCAACACTGAGATTTCAGCAGGTAGATGGACTCAACACGGTAATGCCGTTTGGAACAAGAAAGATTGATGCGTTCAGAACACTTACAACAGAGAGCCTTTCGGTATTTATCCCATTCAGGGTGCAGGATATTTTCCACGAGAACGGTATCTATTACGGTCAGAATGTTATCAGCAAAAATATGATTATCGCAGACCGTAAGCAGCTTTTGAATGGTAACTCCTTTATTCTCGGTGTATCCGGTGGCGGTAAGTCATTTGCGGCAAAGGGAGAAATCATCAATCAGGTGCTTTCTTCAGATGCGGATATTATCATCATCGACCCTGAACGAGAGTATTCACAGCTTGTCAATGCGATGGGCGGAGAAGTAATCAATATTTCTGCTACTTCCGACAATCACATCAATGCAATGGATATGAATAAGGATTACGGCGACGGTGCAAACCCTGTCATTTTGAAATCTGAGTTCATTATGTCCCTTTGTGAACAGCTCATCGGCGGAACAAATCTCGGAGCAAAGCAGAAGTCTATCATTGACCGTTGCACGGCAAGCGTGTACCGCAGTTATCAGCAGAATGACTATCAGGGACATATACCGACCTTGCAGGATTTCAGGGCAGAACTTTTGCAGCAGGACGAACCGGAAGCAAAGGAACTGGCACTTGCTATTGAGCTTTTTACGCATGGTTCTCTGAACACTTTTGCAAAGCAGACGAATGTGGATACCAATAACCGCCTTATCTGCTATGACATTCTTGACTTGGGTAAACAGCTTATGCCGATTGGTATGCTTGTTGTCCTTGACTCTATCCTGAACCGTATCACACAGAACCGTGCAAAGGGTAAGAATACCTTTATCTTCATTGATGAGATTTATCTTCTGTTCCAGCACGAATACTCTGCAAACTTCCTCTTTACCTTGTGGAAGCGTGTGAGAAAATACGGTGCATACGCAAGTGGAATCACTCAGAATGTCGATGACCTTTTGCAGAGCCACACAGCGAGAACAATGCTTGCAAACTCAGAGTTCATCATTATGCTGAATCAGGCTTCCACAGACAGGCTTGAGCTTGCAAAACTTCTGAATATTTCTGACCTCCAGATGTCCTATATCACGAATGTGGAAGCAGGACACGGACTTATCAAGGTGGGAAGTTCGCTTGTACCGTTTGCAAACAAATTCCCTAAGAACACGAAACTTTATAAACTGATGACAACCAAACCAGGCGAAGCATAAGGAGGGATTTACAATGTCTAAGATTCAATTTCGCAATGCTGCACACAGAGATTTTGTATTGGAAAATCTGGATAAGTGCAAAGTCAACGACTGCTATCACAGAGCATTTTTCTATGTGATGGGTATTTCAGAAGAAACAAGAATGAACATCGGAAAGATGTTTGATTTTAAGAGGGATTGCATTATACCGGAAGGTATGCACGGCGGTTGGCAGACAAGTGGCACAGTCAAGGTCTGCCACCTTGCCTTTAATCTCTGGAATGGATTTACGGAAGAAGGCAGGGAAAATCTCTATACACCGGAGGAACTGTTCTGTTGCGGATATGCTCCGTATTTTATGGAGGGTATCAAGTTGAGGTATCCGGAGTATTGCAGAGATTTGACTCCACCTAAGAGAAATGATATGGAAAGGTAAGAGAAAATGAGCAGAAAAATCTATATTATTATTGCGATGGTGTTTACGGTAGTGTTGTCTGTAAGCACCTTCTTTATTATCCGTAATCACATTGACTCTGCCAAGCAGAATGAAGTCTATGATAACCTTGCGGAGATTGTGGAGGACGAGCCGCCAAAGGAAAATGAGGGCGTGACGTTTTCGGAAGATAAGGACTATCTTGCGGAATATCTTGAACTCTATCGGCAGAATGAGGATATGGTGGGTTGGATAAAGGTTGAGGATACCAATATCAACTATCCGGTCGTGCAGTCTGTAAATGAGCCGAACTTCTACCTGAAGCACAAGTTTGATAAGACCTATTCCGCTTATGGCTGTCCATATGTGCAGGAAAATTGTGATGTGCAGAAACCTTCAGACAACATCATTATATACGGACACCATATGAATGACGGCTCGATGTTTACGGGACTGATGAAGTACAGAAACAAGAGCTTTTGGGAAGGTCATAAGACGATTACCTTTGATACACTGACGGACAGACACCAGTATGAAGTGATTGCAGTCTTTAAGACAGTCGTTTATACAGACAGCTCCGATAGCTTTAAGTATTATGAGTTTACGGACGCAGAAAATGCGGCAGAGTTTGATGCGTATGTTGCTAAGTGCAAGGAACTTTCTTTGTATGATACCGGAGTATCGGCAGAATATGGCGACAAGCTGATTTCTCTTTCTACTTGTGAATATTCAAGAAACAATGGCAGGCTTGTTGTTGTCGCTAAGAGAGTGGATTAAACCCCACTCTCTATTATTTTTCGAGAAAGGAGGAAACCGATGGCTGATATAAAAACAAGAGATACAAGCAAAGGTACAATCAAGACCATAAATAAGGCAGCAGTTGCCACGGAGCGAATGAAGAAAGCCTATGTGATGACGAAAGATAAGGCAGAACATTCTACTAACGCTTCGGAAAATTCCGCAGAGGAATATGCTTCCGATAAAATCGAAGCGGCAACGGATAGGGCTGTTCACGAAACTGCATACCGTGCGGATAAAGTCGGCAGATGGGGTGTGCGTGAAACAAGGCAGAATTATCAGAAAGCCAAAACGGGAATTGAGAATTTCAAGACCAAGCGTGCAGAGAAACAGCTTCAGAAACAATCGGTCAATCCTGTCGGAAAACAGAGCATCCGAACTCTGGAGCGTACGGAGAAAACAATTAAACAGTCTGCAAGGTCGGCAGGAAATACGACAGTCAAGACCGTATCGAAAGGTGCAACCAATACTGTTCAAAGGTCGGTCAAGACCGCAGAACAAACGGCAAAGACTTCTATTAAGACCACCAAAGAAGCTGCCATTATAGCACAGAAAACAGCAAAAACAACAGCCAAAGCAACACAGAAAGCGGCTCAGACGGCAAAGAAAGCGGCGAAAGCCACAGCAGATACCGTTAAAGCCACAGCGAAAGCTACTGTTGCGACAGTCAAAGCGATTATTGCAGGGACAAAAGCACTTGTAGCAGCAATCGCCGCAGGCGGTTGGATAGCGGTTCTGATTATTATGATTGTCGTGCTGTTTGGTGCTGCTGTAGCAATGTTTGGAGGAGGAAGTGACAGTAATTCCTATACTCCGGTAAGTGCAGAGGTAGAAGCCTATGAACCCATCATACAGAAGTATGCCAAAGAGTACGGCATTCCTGAGTATGTGGAACTTATCAAGGCGGTTATGATGCAGGAAAGCGGTGGCAGAGGACTTGACCCTATGCAGGCAGCAGAGGGAAGTTTCAATACAAGGTATCCGCACGAACCTAATGGAATTAAAGACCCTGAATATTCTATCCAGTGTGGAGTTCAGGAATTGAAAGCGGCTCTTACTTCGGCAGAAGTGGAAAGTCCGATAGATATGGAGCATATCAAACTTGCCTTGCAAGGCTACAACTTCGGTAATGGGTATATTTCTTGGGCAAAAACAAAGTATGGCGGTTATTCTTATGCCAATGCAGTGGAGTTTTCCACTCAGCAGGCACAAAGGCTTGGTTGGGACAGTTATGGAGATACCCAATATCCGGCTCACGTTCTGAGATACTATCCGTATGGGCGAGCCTTTACTGCCGGAGGTAATCAGGCGATTGTTGAGGTTGCCTTGACACAGCTAGGCAATCAGGGCGGACAACCTTACTGGAGCTGGTACGGCTTTAATAGTCGAGTGGAATGGTGTGCCTGCTTCGTATCTTGGTGTGCTGACCAATGCGGGTATATTGAAAGCGGACTTGTTCCGAAATTTGCAGGTTGCGTGGATGGTGCAAACTGGTTTAAGTCAAATGGAAAATGGCAAGACCGCACTTATGAACCAAAGGCAGGAGATATTATCTTCTTTGATTGGGAAGGCGACGGTACAACAGACCACGTTGGTATCGTAGAGAAGTGTGAGAATGGCACAGTTTATACCGTAGAGGGCAACTCAGGCGACGCCTGCAAGCAAAGACAGTACACAGTCGGAAGCAGCAATATCTATGGATACGGTATTCCGGCATATTAAAAATTCCAGACGGTGTCTGGAAAATTGAAAAGATGGCTGCTCAGTTGAGTAGCCATCGGGTACATTATGAGAAATCAGTTGTTTCTCTGTTATTCAGGAAAATATGGTGTGTGTGATAAGTGAAGCTGAAAAGCATATCGGCATTTTCTTTACTGCCGTCTAAAAAGGAAATATCATCGGCAAGGATAAAAAGAATTGCTAACAGCTTCTTGATATATCCAGTGTAGCAGGCATAATCTACATAGATGTTGGCGATATATCCCTCGGCAAATTCTATCAGGTCAGCGTCAATTTCAAAGCTATTGGATAGTTCGTAAACGGTTTTGATAAATTTATCCTTGTCAGCAATTCGCTCTTTACTTGGAACACTTCTGCGGTTCTTCTGTATAAATTTAAAAAAATCATCAGCTTCCGTAAAGTCAGGAGTGATTGTGTTGCCAGTTCCCAAATCTGTTTTGTAATCCTCAAATTTCTCTTTTTCAAACCGATTACTGAATATTATCTTTTGTTCGTCCATTCCTTTTTACCCCTAAGTTTATTCTATGGAGATTGTTTAACTTGGCTCTTGGGTTGTGATTTGTCTTTCGCCATTAACAATCGTGAATTACTACTTTTATAGTATAACATAAAAACAGTTGGGAATCATCACTAATAGTTGGTTTGACTTCCTTTGGGTGCGTGTGATTTGAAATCAACTTAACCTATACTATTGGTTATGGAAACACACTAAGGGAGGTGATGTGATGAAGCTCGATACAATCGGCAAGAATATAAGAAAGTTCCGACTTGCGAGGAAATTACGCCAAGAAGATTTGGCTGAGAAAACAGATTTGACAACAAATTATATTGGTATGGTTGAGCGTGGAGAGAAAATTCCGTCACTCGAAACTTTCATAAAGATAGTAAATGCTTTAGGTGTATCATCGGATATGGTTCTTACTGATGTCCTGGAAACGGGATATACAGTCAAGAACTCAATGCTTAATGAGAAGCTTGAAAAACTTGCTCCTGAAGATAGAAACAGAATTTATGAAGTTATAGATACACTTGTGAAGCAATCAAAGCAAATACTTCCATAAAACACAGAAGTTCGTCCTAATCGACGAGCTTTCTTTTTTCGGTATAAAAAATTTCTGCTATCGACAAATTTTTCGGGACTTCGACAGAGAGAATATGCTATAACAACAACTGTCAGTGATAGACACATACTAATAGACATAGGAGGAAGTAGAAGTGAACGACATTTTCAGACAAATAGCAAAAGAAAATGGAACAACCGAAAAAGCAGTAAAAGAGGAAATGAAGTTTGCCATTCGGGAAGCAATGAAAAGTGCTGAACCGGAAGCAATCGCTTTTTGGAAAGCAGTTGCACCGGACGGAAAAGAGCCGCCGATAGAAAAGGTCATAGCAATGATTGCGTTGAATGTTAATAATAGAATGTATAATTGAGGTGCTTCGGCATCTCTTTTTTATTATTCTTTAGAAGAGTTGCATTAGGTGTTTGCAAAAAGTGACACCTTAGTGTCTGAAAGGTTACATTTCTGTCTGAAATCTTGAAATGCCTGAAAATTTAATATATAATGTTAAATGGTTAACTGTAACGAAGAAGAATTATAAGATGAAGAGGTGTTACTGATGAAGATATGCTATAACAAACTTCAAAAACTTATGATTGACAATCAAATGAAAAGACAGGATTTAATGCGTGCAGCCGAAATTACATCATACGCTGCAACGAAGATAAATAAGAATGAGCCAGTATCTCTTGAAGTACTGATGAGGATATGTCAGGTGTTTCATTGTGATATTGGAGATATATGCGAAGTTATTTTAGACGAAGATTAAAACACGGAGGTAATTATAGATGGCAAGGGCTGCTAAACCAAAGAAAGAAATATCAATGGAAGAAGCACTTTGGAAAAGTGCTGATAAACTGAGAGGTTCTGTTGAGCCTGCGGAGTATAAGCACGTTGTTCTGAGTTTATTCTTCCTTAAATTTGCCAGTGACAAGTTTGAGGAATGCCGTAATAAGATTATTTCTACACACGGCGAAAAGTATGCGGATATGAAGCCGTTTTATACTCAGGAAAATGTATTCTATCTTCCTGAAGAAAGCCGTTGGAAGTACATTATTGAAAATGCAAAGCAGGACGATATTGCCCTGAAGATAGATACAGCACTTTATACGATTGAAAAGAACAACCCGGCACTGAAAGGTGCTTTGCCGGATAACTATTACTCCCGCTTACATATTGATACGGCAAAGTTGGCTTCTTTGCTTGATGAAATCAATCGTATCAACACTGATGATAAAGAGAACGACATTATAGGTCGTGTATATGAGTATTTTCTTAGTAAGTTCGCTCTTGCAGAAGGAAAAGGTAAAGGAGAGTTCTACACACCAAAGTGTATTGTAAACCTGATTGCCGAAATGCTTGAGCCTTACGATGGAATACTTTATGACCCTTGTTGCGGTTCGGGCGGTATGTTTGTGCAGTCCATCAAGTTCGTAGAAGCACACAGCGGTAATAAAAAGAAAGTGTCTATTTACGGTCAGGAATACACAAATACCACTTTCAAACTGGCAAAAATGAACTTAGCTATCCGTGGTATTTCTGCAAATCTTGGAGAAATGGCAGCCAATACATTTACCAATGACCAGCACAAAGACCTTAAAGCAGATTTCATTATGGCAAACCCGCCTTTCAATCAGAAGCAGTGGAGAGCCGAAAATGAGCTTGTAGATGACCCTCGTTGGAACGGCTATGAAGTTCCGCCGACAAGTAATGCAAACTATGGTTGGATACTGAATATTGTTTCCAAACTCTCTCAAAACGGTGTAGCAGGTTTCTTGCTTGCCAATGGTGCATTATCTGATGATGGTACAGAGTTAAAAATCAGACAGCAGCTTATAGAAAATCATTTGGTAGAAGCAATCATTATTCTTCCGAGAAACCTTTTCTATACCACAGACATCAGCGTTACCCTTTGGGTACTCAATAAGAATAAAAAGGCTCGTGTTGTGGAACAGAATGGAAAGCTAAAACGCTATCGTAATCGAGAAGATGAAATACTCTTTATGGATTTACGACAGATGGGCAGTCCTTATGAGAAGAAGTACATTGAATTGACAGAGGAAGATAGAGCCAAAGTTACAAGTGTATATCATAACTGGCAGCAGGAAGGCTATGAGGAAACTTATGAGAATGTGCCGGAATTTTGCTATTCTGCTTCTTTTGATGAAGTAAAGGAAAAAGGATTTACTCTTGTACCGAGCAGATATATTGAGTTTGTCAACCGTGATGAGAACATCGACTTTGATACCAAAATGAAATCATTGCAGGGAGAACTCAAAGAACTTCTTGCTCAAGAGGAAAAATCTAAATCAGATTTGCTTGCTGTATTTAAGGAGTTGGGATATGAAATCGAATTATGATATTTTAGGAAACCATATCCGACTGATTGATACTCGGAACAGAGAAAGCATAACAGACAGAGTTTTGGGAATTAACATAGACAAGTTCTTTATGCCGTCGGTTGCAAATGTCATTGGTACGGATTTGAGTAAATATAAACTGATAACAAAAGGAAAGTTTGCGTGTAATCCAATGCACGTTGGTCGTGATGAACGACTTCCGGTTGCATTGTATGATGAAGAAGAACCTGCTATTGTTTCTCCGGCGTATTTTATGTTTGAGGTAGTAGATAACAGCATTTTGAATGAAGATTATCTGATGATGTGGTTTCGCAGACCGGAATTTGACCGAATTTGTTGGTTACATACTGACGGGAGCGTTCGTGGTGGGATTACTTGGGATGATATATGCAGACTAGAATTGCCTATTCCGCCTATTGAAAACCAGCTTGAAATAGTGAACAGTTATAAGGCAATTACGGAGAGAATTGCTTTAAAGCAGAAGATAAATGATAATTTAATAAACACCACTGATACAATTTTCTTCAAGGTGTTCTTAGAAAATAAGCCGACTGCCACAATATCTTTCACGGATATTGTACAACTTATGGGTGGTGGCACTCCTAAGACAGATGAAGATAGTTTTTGGAACGGTAACATTCTTTTCTTTACTCCTAAAGATATTTCACGTTCACCATTTTGTATTAGTACCGAAAAGCATTTGACCAATGAGGGGTTAAACAACTGTTCAAGTCGATTATATCCACCATATACAACATTCGTTACCTGTCGTGGAACTGTCGGTAATTTAGCTTTAGCAGGTGTACCTATGGCTATGAATCAATCGTGTTATGCTTTGAAGGGAAAGAATGACTTTCCAGCCTTATTCGTATTCTCTTTTACCCGATATGTAATAGCAACAATGAAGAAAAAAGCATCGGGAGCTGTTTTTAGTGCATTGGTAACACGAGATTTTGAAATGGAAAAAGTATTTGAACCTAATTTTGAAGACGCAATTCTATTTGAAAAGCGTGTCGAACCTCTTTTTGCTCAAATTCTTGCAAATACCAATGAAATACAACAGCTTCTTGACTTGCAAAATGCTTTACTAACTCAGTTATCAAGCCGCTAAATTATCATTTACAATAGAACTCCCATCAGTGGCGGGAGTTAAAACAAGGGACTGCCACTGGTAGTCGTTCTCTTAAAAAAGAAAAGGAGAATTGACTATGAAACAGAACCTAATCACTGATGTTATTCAAGGAATGTTACCTTATCTGAATAACGCACAGACAGAAAGATTGCAAGAGGTGTTGCAGTATACACTTTTTGATTATGAGGTAACAAAGATAAAAAAAGATGAGGAACTTTCAGAACAGAATTTAGTAGAATCTTTCCTATCGGCAAAGCGTATTGAAGGCTGTTCTGAGAAAACTCTGAAATACTATAATGCAACGATACAGTCAATGCTTGATGGTATTGGAAAGAGTATCAAATATATCGTAACTGACGACATTCGTTGTTATTTGACAGAGTATCAAGCAAAGAAAAAATCAAGTAAAGTTACGATAGATAATATAAGACGAATACTTTCCAGTTTTTTCTCTTGGCTTGAGGACGAGGATTATATTTTGAAAAGTCCGGTCAGGCGAATACATAAGGTTAAGACCGGAACAAACATTAAGGAAACTTATTCAGATGAAGCACTTGAATTGATGAGAGATAATTGCACAGAACTCAGGGACTTGGCGATGATTGATATGCTTGCTTCAACGGGGATGCGTGTCGGAGAAATGGTGTTGCTAAATCGTGAGGATATAGACTTTAACGAAAGAGAATGTGTGGTTTTCGGCAAAGGCGATAAGGAGCGAATAGTATATTTTGATGCAAGAACAAAAATACATTTGCAGAATTACTTAAATAGCCGAAAGGACGACAATCCAGCACTTTTTGTTTCATTACAATCTCCGTATAATCGAATGAATATCGGAGGTATTGAAGTGAGATTACGACAGCTTGGAAAACGCTTGGGATTAAATAAGGTACACCCTCATAAATTCAGGCGAACACTTGCAACAATGGCAATAGACAAAGGAATGCCAATAGAGCAGCTTCAGCAGCTCTTGGGGCATAGAAGAATAGATACGACATTGCAATATGCAATGGTCAAGCAGAGCAATGTGAAAATTGCTCATAGAAAATACATTGGTTAAGGTGGTAGGAATGGAAAAAGGATATAAGATATTAGGCAATTACATTCGACTTGTGGACGAGCGTAATAAGAATTTAGCCGTAACAAAGTTGCTTGGCGTAAGTATAAGTAAAAAATATATTCCTTCAATCGCAAATATTGTAGGAACTGATTTATCGAATTATAAGATAGTCAGAACGGGACAGTTTGCATACGGACCCGTTACTTCACGAAATGGAGAGAAAATTTCTATTGCTTATTTAGATGAAGAAGATTGTATCATTTCAAGCTCTTATACAGTTTTTGAAGTTGAAAATAAAGAGGAACTTGACCCTGAATATCTTATGCTTTGGTTCAGCCGACCAGAATTTGACCGTTATGCAAGGTATAAGTCACACGGAAGCGTAAGAGAGATTTTCGATTGGAATGAGCTTTGTATGGTGGAACTTCCAGTACCAGATATTGAAAAGCAGAGAAAAATAGTGAAAGCCTACAAGACGATAACCGATAGAATAGATTTGAAACAGAAGATAAATGATAATTTAGCGGCTTGACATTGTTGTAAGAATTATTTTCTGCAATTCTTGCAGTTTTTCTATTTCAGAAAGATTTTCTTCTTTGCAATAAATAAGGCTCATAACCTTTTGGGAGAAAGATTTCTGTAATTCAAGTGGTGGAATTGCTATTCCATAAGCATGAACATCGTTTCGATTTAATGTAGGAACTGCACTACCACCAACAAAGCCATCATAATTTAGATTTTTGAGCAAATAAAATACCCACAACGGTTCTGCTTCATAAATTTGTTTTACATAGAGCGATGTGTTATGTGTCCAACAGTTGCAAAGGTACAATCTTGGGTTGCCAATATTGCCGCTTCGTCCCATTACAATAACAGGAGCTTCAGCAGTAAACTCATCATGATACCCAATTGTTCCGGTTGAACCTGCAACGGGATATTTACCACCAGTCATTTCAGTTCGAGGTAAATCATGCCCCCTTTGTAGTTGCAACACATCGCCAACAGTGCCTTGTTTCCAAGAAGATTTATCTGAGTTGGACTCAAAATATTTTTGATACAATGTTTGAGCAGTATCGTCTAAATTATCATTTACAAGGAGGAACCTATGTCATTAGCAGATATAATTCAGATTATAATCGGAGTATTGTCACTGGTGGCAACAATAGCAGTTTCTTTTTTGATTTATTGGTTGCAATCACGACATGAAAAGGAAATACAGAAATTGCAATGCGAAAAGGAACGTATAGCATTGCAAGAAAAAGCTCGACTTTTTCTAATTGATAATCAAGAGGAAAGAGATTATTTGCCGTGGTGTATTATAGCAGCTAATCTATATCCGCTTGAAAAGCATACAAGGAAAATTTATTCGGAATACTGCCGGTGTTCTGAAGAATTACAAAATGAGATATTAAATCAAGCCGGATATAAGATTAAACAATTTACGGGAAAGTATTGGTTACAGGGATGTATAGATAAACTTCAGCAAGATATAGAGAAATATAATTTGGGAAGGGATTATTTGTATGATGGAGCAAAATATTTTCATCGAAGCTATGATAGATACCGAGAATTAGAATGGAACGGCACTCCTAATATCTTTGAACCTATAAATAAAGAAAATCGTCTGATGATGATTTTGAATGTGGCTCAAATATCTATTGGAGAGTATATTGATGAATATTTCTATTATTTCGTAGATAAAAAAATGGATTTTGATAAGGAAACACCTATACCTCCGATTGATTATGTATGGGAATATCAAAGTCTAGCACACACAAGAGAAGAAACCGTTTGTATGTGGATGATGGAACTTGTTGAGAATATAGCAACAATTATAAATAATAAGTTTGGCGAAGATGTTGATTGTCAGTTTTTCTTAGAGTATACCGACGCACAAGCAGAAACTTATGAAGATAAATATTATGAAACAGTACAAGCACTTTATAATGCTTATTATACAAGTGTAGTTGCATCATAATTTGATGCAGAATACCAAAGGAGTGAACGCAATGGCAAATTTTAATGAACACGCATTGGAAATGTCAATAATGGAGTTGTTCAAAGACGAGGGGTACACCTATGTCAGTGGCGACCAGATACACAGAGAAAGGACGGAGGTTCTGCTTACGGACGACCTGAAGCAATACCTCTATAATCGCTATGCGAAAGATGGTATCACACCGAGTGAGGTGGATAGTGTCATTCTAATGCTGCGTAATATTTCCGGTACAATTTATGAAGCAAACAAAGCTGTATTTAAGTTGCTCTGCGATGGATTTATTCTTAACCGTGAGGATAGAACGCAGAAAGACCTCTATATTGAACTTATTGATTTCGACACTCCCGAAAACAATATTTTCAAAGCGGTTAATCAGTTTGAAATTGAAGGCGTAAATAATCAGTTGCGTATTCCGGATGGCATTGTGTTCGTAAATGGTATTCCTGTTGTTGTTCTTGAATTTAAGAGTGCGGTACAAGAGAATACGACCATAATGGACGCATATAAGCAACTTACAATCCGTTACCGTAGAGATATTCCAGAGATTTTCAAATACAATGCGTTTGTTGTTATCAGTGATGGAGCAAATAATAAATATGGTTCTTTCTTCAGCCCATATGATTTCTTCTATGCGTGGAGAAAGATAAACTCAGACGATAAAGAACTGGACGGTATCAATTCCCTTGTGACAATGGTAAAAGGACTTTTCCGAAAAGACCGTTTGCTTGAAGTTATTAAAGATTTTATTTATTTTCCGGATAACTCAGATAAGGATTTGAAGATAGTGTGTCGTTATCCACAGTTCTTTGCGGCAAATAAATTGTATGAGAATATCAAGGCTCATCTTCGCCCCGAAGGAGATGGTAAAGGTGGTACATACTTTGGAGCGACAGGCTGCGGCAAGAGTTATACAATGCTTTTTCTTACCCGTATGCTGATGAAAAGCAAATACTTTTCTTCTCCGACTATTCTTATTATTACGGACAGAACAGACCTTGACGACCAGCTTTCCAAACAGTTTGTAGGTTCAAAGAAATATATCGGGGATGAAACGGTTGTAAGTATTGAGTCCCGTGAGAAACTTCGTGAGGAGCTTCAAGGACGAGAGAGTGGCGGCGTTTATCTGACTACCATTCAGAAATTCACAGAGGATTTGCAGCTTCTTACAGACAGAACGAACGTTATTTGTATTTCTGATGAAGCACACAGAAGCCAAATCAATCTCGACCAAAAGGTTAAGATTACAGAGTCAGGTGTTCAGAAAACCTATGGCTTTGCCAAGTATTTGCACGACTCCTTACCAAATGCAACTTATGTTGGATTTACCGGAACTCCGGTTGATGGAACAATCGAAGTCTTTGGTGGTGTTGTAGACGCATATACAATGACGGAAGCTGTTAAGGACGGTATTACAGTTAATCTTGTTTACGATGGTCGTGCAGCTAAGGTTATGCTTAATCAGGACAAGGTAAGACAGATTGAAGAATATTATGCACAGTGTGAGCTTGAGGGAGCAAATGAACATCAAGTAGAAGAAAGTCAGAAAGCAGTTGCCAAAATGGAAGTTATTATTGGCGACCCTGATAGACTTCGTGCTGTTGCAGAGGACTTTATCAAGCATTATGAAACCCGTGTGGCAGAAGGTGCAACCGTAGCAGGCAAAGCAATGTTTGTATGTTCCAACCGAAATATAGCATACGATTTCTATAAGATAGTAAAGGAACTCAGACCGAAATGGACAGAAAAGAAGATTTGTGATGATGGTGTTGTTCTGAGTGAGAAAGATAAAAAAGAGTTGAAGCCAATGGAAAAAATCAAGTTGGTTATGACTCGTAATAAAGATGATGAAAAAGACTTATTTGATATGCTTGGCACAAAAGAGGATAGGAAAGAATTTGACCGTCAGTTCAAAAATCCGAAATCAAACTTTAAGATTGCCATTGTTGTAGATATGTGGCTGACTGGTTTTGATGTGCCGGAGCTTGATACGATTTACATTGATAAGCCTATTCAGCAGCATACCCTTATTCAGACGATTTCTCGTGTAAATCGTGTATGCGAGGGCAAAGATAAAGGTTTAATTGTTGACTACATAGGTATTAAGAAAAATATGAACACTGCCCTCAAGAAATATACGAATTTTGAGAGCGAAGAATTTGAAGGTGTGGAGCAGTCTATCACGATTGTAAAAGACCAGTTAGAAGTTCTTGGTCAGATGTTCCACAACTTTAACAGTAGTGATTTCTTCAACGGTTCTCCTACTGAACAGCTTGCCTGCCTGAATCGTGCAGTTGAGTATGTGCAGTTGTCTGAAGAACTGGAAAGAAGATTTATGGCAGCAGTCAAGAGAATGAAGCAGGCATTTAATCTTTGTAGTTCAAGTGAGAAATTCTCTGATGAAGATAAGGATTATATCCATTTTTATTGTGCTGTCCGTTCTATCCTTTTCAAGCTGACAAAAGGCGATGCACCGGATATTGAGCAGATGAACGCTCGTGTCCGCAAAATGCTTGAGGGTGCAATTCAGTCTGATGGCATTGAGGAATTATTTGAAACCGGAAAGCATATATCGGTGGACATTTTCAGCGATGAGTATATGGATAAGATAAATGCTATTCAGTTGCCGAATACGAAAATCAAGATACTTCAAAGACTTCTTTCTCAGGCGATTGACGAGTTTAAGAAAGTCAATAAGATTATGGGTGTGGAATTTGCAGACAGACTCAAGAAAGTTGTTGATGAGTATAATAACCGTCGTCGTGATGAAGCGTATGCCAACGAAGTCCTTGATGATGTTGCGGAGCAGCTTGCACAGTTGTTGTCTGAACTGAAAACAGAAAAGAACTCCTTCAAGAATATGGGTATAGATTATGAAGAAAAAGCTTTCTATGATATTTTGAAAGCAGTTTCCAAGAAGTTTGAGTTTGAATATCCGGACGATAAAATGATTGAACTATCCAAGAGGATAAAGTTGATTGTTGATGATAAGTCACGCTATACCGATTGGTCTGCCCGTGATGATATTAAGGCAAACTTGCAAGTGGATTTGATATTGCTGCTTGATGAGTTCGGCTATCCGCCAGTAACCATTGATGATGTTTACAAGGAAGTTCTTGAGCAGGCAGAGAATTTCAAGAAGTATGCACAGTAAATGAGAGGTGTAAATGTAAATATGTTTTATGACGATTTAAATACAGAAGAACAAGTATCATACCTTATTAAACCAATCCTTCAAGTCCTTCAGGAAGCAGGTGGACAGTTAGAGCGTTCTGAAATTAGAGACAGAATTAGTGAGTTAGATGAGCATATTGCTGAATTTGAACAGAAACTATATACATCTAATAAAACAGGAAATCAGTACAAAAAATTTGATTTTAAGTTTAATTTTGCTATTAAAGAGCTTAGTTATGTCGGACTCATATCTTATGTGAAATTCAATCCAAAGATTACACTTACTCAAGATGGAGCAAATGTAGATTTAACAGATTTTGATGTTAAGACAGAAGTAAGGGATAAGGCTCGAAGCTATTGGGAGGAACATTCGACTAAGAACAAATCGAAAAACAAGCCAGTAGAAACACTGGAGGTTGAAGACGAGGAGAATGAATCCACAGATGACGAATTGTTAGATGATTTCAAGGTAAAACTTCAGAGTGCAATCGCTAATATGTCTCCAGCAAAGTTTGAACAATTTTCACGAGCACTTCTTACAAAGATGGGAGTGGAGTTTACCAACAAAGGCGTTCAGGTGTCAAATGATGGTGGCATTGATGGTTATGGATATCACGTAGATGCCGATGATTTTAGAACAACCAGAGTGGTTATTCAGTGTAAAAGATTTAATTCAAATCCAGTGAGTGAGCCGGATATCAATCAATTTCTTGGGGCGATGAACAAATATCAAGCCGATTATGGAGTATTTATTACTAATAGCCGATTTACCAATAAGGCAAGAGAGGCTGCGAGAGAAGGTACGCCGATAACACTGATTGACGGAAATGATTTAATCAGACTGGTTATTAAATATGAATTGTATATAACACCAGTCACAACATATGTATTGGATGGTTTTTATACCGAGGATTGACACTAACGATAGCATAATTTACTCAAAGGATTTTTAAAAGGGGGCATAGAATGATGGCAAAGCAAAAGACCTATATCGCAATCGACCTTAAATCATTCTATGCTTCTGTGGAGTGTAAAGAACGAAATCGTGACCCATTGACAACAAATCTTGTGGTTGCAGATAAGAGCAGGACAGAGAAAACCATCTGCCTTGCGGTATCTCCGTCATTAAAAAGTTATGGGATACCCGGCAGACCACGCTTGTTTGAAGTCGTGCAAAAGGTAAAAGAAGCTAATAATACCCGAAGGTGGAAAGCACTAAATCGTACATTTACTGGTTCGTCTGATGACAGTACAGAATTAAATGCGAATCCGGCATTGGAGATTGATTATATCGTTGCACCACCTCGTATGGCATACTATCTGGAATATAGTACCAAGATTTACAGTGTTTACTTGAAATACATTGCTCCGGAAGATATTTTCCCGTACTCGATTGATGAAGTATTCATAGATGCAACCAATTATCTGAATACCTATCAGATGACTGCAAGGGAACTTGCCATGACGATGATACAGGATGTTTTGAAAACAACAGGAATTACGGCAACAGCCGGAATCGGCACGAATATGTACTTGTGTAAGATTGCAATGGATATCGTGGCAAAGCATATTGAGCCGGACAAGGACGGTGTGCGAATTGCCGAATTGGATGAAATGTCTTACCGCAGACAGCTATGGAATCATAGACCGCTTACAGATTTCTGGAGAGTTGGTAAAGGCTATGCAAAGAAACTGGAAGAACATGGACTTTTTACTATGGGAGATATTGCAAGGTGTTCCATCGGAAAGTCGAATGAACTGTATAACGAAGAACTGCTCTACAAGCTGTTTGGAATCAATGCGGAATTGCTAATTGACCATGCTTGGGGATATGAACCTTGTACGATGGAGCAGGTCAAAGCCTATAAGCCGGAAACCAATAGTGTATGTTCAGGACAGGTACTTCACTGCCCGTATGATTACGAAAAGGCAAAGTTGATTGTAAAAGAAATGACCGACCAAATGGTGCTTGATTTGGTGGATAAAGGACTTGTAACTGACCAGCTTGTGTTGACAATCGGCTATGATATTGAGAATTTAAGTAATCCGAACCTAAAATATCAATACAAAGGCGAGGTTACGATTGACCGATATGGACGCAAAGTTCCAAAGCACGCACACGGAACAGCGAATCTTGAGAAAAAGACTTCCTCTACTCGATTGATTACCAACGCCGTGATGGACTTGTATGACAGGATAGTTGACGAGCATTTGCTTGTACGCAGAATAACAATCACAGCGAATAAACTTGTTGATGAAAAATCCGTCAAGCAGGAAGATGAATACCAGCAACTCGACCTCTTTACCGATTACGAAGCACAGAGGAAGAAGCAGGCGGAGGAAGAAGAAAAATTAGAACGGGAAAGGCGTATGCAAGAAGCAATGCTGAGTATCAAAAAGAAGTTTGGCAAGAATGCTGTGTTGAAGGGAATGAACCTTGAAGAAGGTGCAACCGCCAAAGACCGAAACGAGCAAATCGGCGGTCATAAGGCTTAAATAAACTGAAATTTGAGGAATAAAATATGGGCATATTAGAAATAGTTTTTAATTCAAGAAAATTTGATTTGAATGATGATGTTCTGATGGGATTTGATAATTACTTTGATAAAAAAAGTAAGGATTATAATAGTTTTTGTTTAGACGAAGAAGATATTAATCCTTTACAAAACTTTGTAGCACAGATTAAGTCTGCTGACTCAGATAGTGTAATTTATGTATCTACTTATGGCTATGAAATCACAAATAGTAAAGGAGAAAAATCAACATACGCCGATGCTCTTTGGATTGACACAGTTTTACCTATTTCCCAAATAGAGAGATATATTGAAAAAAGTGGTGTTGCTGAACCAAGTAATATTTCTTTTGTTGGAGATAGTGATGAATGTGGAAACTATAAAGTATGGATTATAGCTCAGGAAGAGAATAATCCTCATATTATAGAGCTGACTGACCGCAAGAAGATAGACCATATGATAATATTATATTGGGATTGATAAGTTATAAAATTCAAGTTTGAAAGGAGTGTTAAATATGAAATTCCCATTTTATGATGCACCAAATACAGCTACAATAACCTGTTGCCACATATTAGAGAATGGAGAACCTATTTTGTATGTATCACATGATGAAGATGATGGAATGTGGCAATTTCTATGTGGAAAAGCACATGAAACAGACGAAGCAAAGTTAGTATCCTTAAAATCAGTATTCGACTTAGATAATTCTGTTGGTATTCTAAAGGATATGCCTTGCGGTTACTATGCTGAAAGAAAAGCTCAAGATGATGAATGGAGTGTTAGAAAACGGTAACTATCAGCTCGGTCAATTCAAGTTTGGAGAATTGAGAAAATCGGAATTGACCGAGCTCTTTGAGCGAGGGATACTTCTTGTCCGAAGGGCAAGAAGGTGTAACTGAGAAAACTTAGAGCAATCGGAATTTGGCGATTGGATAAATTTAGTTTTCGTTGTAAAAACCTTTATTTTAGGGCGTTGCTACGGAAAGTAGCAGAAAAATAGTGAAATGACAGCTAATGCTTCTTGTTTGGTAAAGGTTAATTTACTAATCTGTGAAGGAAGTAAAACAAACCGAAAACGGAGGTAGAAAAATGACTTTAGAAGAAAAAATTAAACATTACAGAAAACAGGCTGGACTTTCACAGGAGAAGATGGCTGAGAAAATCGGTGTATCAAGACAAGCCATTACAAAGTGGGAAAATGGAACCGGAACACCGGATATTGCAAATCTGATGGCAATAGCAGATCTCTTCCAGATATCAGTAGATGAATTACTTTCGAATGAGAAATCAGAGAAAAAGCAGTCTAATTACATCTATGAAAGTCGTACTGAATATGATATTGATGGTAAGAAGAATTTTGATATCAAGCTTGGTGGAGCATATGCTGTAGATTTAAAGGCATATCATGGAGAAAAAATTGAAGTCACAATGTTTTCAAATGTCTATAAGAATCTTATGGCAGATTATAAAGTAAAGATTGATGATATAAAAAACCGAATCGATATTGATCTTAACAGATTTAATGAAGCCAGTGAAGCAGATGCAAAGGAGAGTTTGGTCATTACTATTTTTATTCCAGTAAAATATATTGGAATCGGAGAGAAAATCGAAGATTTACAAAAGTTTGATGCTGATTCTTTTGTAAATGCACTCTTTGAAAAACCAGCAGAAGACGAAGAATAAAAAATTGTTAATATATAAAAATTAACAATAATAAA
>OHLF01000266.1_pt1 | contig 19910 bp, 14 predicted proteins | sample 1569001 | NCBI WGS metagenome assembly OHLF01 (sample SAMEA3879541, study PRJEB24766) | human gut metagenome | biome: human-associated habitat; feature: feces | place: USA | collected 1985/1987
TTTTCAAAGAACTATTTCGTTACATGAAACGTTAAATATCAGAGCGTAATATTAACAATTAACAGGGATGTTTCCAGCTTGTTTTTAAGAACAGAGAACTGGACACCCTAATATTTTATTCAAAAAACATTTTTATTTCTTAAGCGTAAATTCAAACTTCAAGCCGCCTTCCTGCTGATTGCTTACACGGATGGTTCCGCCATGCAGGAGAACGGCATTCTTGACGATAGCAAGACCCAAACCGGTGCCACCCATCTTGCGGCTGCGTCCCTTATCTACCCGATAGAAACGCTCAAATAGACGGGAGAGATGCTCGGCAGGAACACCCTGACCGTTATCACTGAAGATGAAATGCCACTTATTGCCCTGCTCCTTGGCACTCAACGTTATCTTACGCCCTTCACCGGCATAGGCTATGGCATTGTCGGTAAGATTGCGGAACACACTATAGAGCAGACTGCGGTTACCCTTCACGATAATATGCTGGTCGGGAAGAAGATTCTCGAAAGTCATCTTGTGTGACTCTCTTTCCAGCGCCGTCTCACGGGCTATTTCACTCACCATCTGCGTAATGTCTACCGCCTCGAAATCTAGCATATCCGAACCGTCATCCAACCGGTTCAGGGTAGAGATGTCGCGGAGCAGAGAGGTGAGACGCTCGCTCTGGGCATAACAGCGCTGCAGAAACTGCGACTTCATCTCTTCGTTGATATGCGGATTGTCGAGTATCGTTTCCAGATAACCCTGGATACTTGCCACAGGAGTCTTCAGCTCGTGAGCTATATTCTGGGTAAGCTGCCGCTTCAGTACATTCTGTTCACATCGGGTGGTCTGTATGCGCTTATACATCTTGATGATACGCTCGGCTATCTCGCCCAACTCATCGTTAGGGAACTTGGCGAGATCTTCCACCTCAAGACTCTCGTTGTGATCTGCCTTATAAGCAAAGATGCTCAGTTTGGAGACATTCTTACCCAGACGGTCCGTAAAACGGTAGAGCACGATGGTAAGCAGAATGACGGCTACGATGGCAAACCAGATGAAATGCTGGTCAGCCTGCAGCGATTTTGCCAAATCATTATTGTAAGGTAGTGCCGTACGGATGATGAGCTTGCTTTCCGGAAAATAAGAAGCCACATAGAAATAATCATGCTTCAGGGTTTTAGACTGTCGCTCCACGCTTGAGCCTACCCTGTTTTTCAAGGCCTCTGCTATTTCCTCACGTTTAGCATGGTTGGCAAACTGATCATAGTCGGAACTCATGTTGTCATAAATCACCTTACCGTTCGGGCGCACCAGCGTAACACGAAGGTCCTTGCTTTCATGTTCGCGTACAAAAGCCTTCAACTTCTCATGAGCCACAGTCACATCCCTATTGTGAATGCTATCCTGCAGAATAATTCCTTCACCAGGAGAGAGCGCCAGATCTTCTGCCAACAGTTCATTATAATTTTCCAACTTGATAGTAAGCGTACCTATTTTATACTGTTTCTCTCGTGCCTGCTGGAACACGATAAAACTGACGGCGAACACAAGGAACACCGCCAGTACACTGAAGTACAACTTCCTACCTACACTATTTAACTTAAACATTTTAATTACGCATCAAAATAATAACCGAATCCCAGACGGGTAACGATGCACTTGGCAAATTTACCAATCTTCTTTCTCATACGGGTGATGTTGACATCCACCGTGCGGTCGAGTACCATCACATCCTTAGGCCATACCCGGTCGATAAGTTCCTGACGTGAGAAGACCTTGCCGCGCTCTTCGAGGAAAAGACGCAGGAGTTCGAACTCGGTCTTGGTGAAAGGGATTGCCTCACCATCGATGCTCACCGTCTTCTTGTCCAGATTCAACTGCAGTCCCTGATAGTTGATGATCTTCGATTCATCAGCATCGCCAGCCTGTTCAGCCGTACGGCGCAAGACGGCACGCACTCTGACCATCACCTCTCGGATAGAGAAAGGTTTCGAGATATAATCATCGGCACCGATATTGAATCCTGTCACCGTATCGTTTTCCGTATCTCGGGCTGTAAGGAAGATAATCGGAACATTGGCTGTCATCGGATTGCCCTTCAACTGCTTAGCCAGCTGGAAACCGCTCATTCCTCCCATCATGACGTCCAGTAGCAGCAGATCGAACGAAGCGATGTCCATCTCCAAAGCCTCTTCTGCCGAATTGGCTGTTTCTACCTCATATCCTTCTGTTTCGAGATTGAATTTCAGAATCTCACACAAGTCTTGCTCATCATCAACAACAAGTATTCTTTTCATATTCTCTTCCATATTTCATGTTATTTAAAATACCGCTGCAAAATTACGACTTTTCTTTCGTAATAAGCGTTACATTCAGTTACAATTTCGTGACATTTAGTTCTTTAGAGAAAAAAAATATAAAAAAACGAGTATTTTGTTACACATTTTAACTTAGTGTTCCAAATTCGCTACATGTTTCTTTGCTAGTTAGAAACAGAAATACTACTTTTGCACCCGATATAACTATAAGTGAGCGTATAACACAACTGAAAGAGTATGAAAGATAAAGTAAATGCAATTCCCTTAATCGGTGAAATCATCAAAGAGGAATTAAACAAGCAAGGCAAGACCACAGTATGGCTTGCTGAGCAATTAGGCTGCCATCGTACTAATATATATAAGGTATACGGCAGAGCCACTATAGATACGGGTATGCTTTACCATATCTGTCAGTTGCTGAACATTGATTTGTTTAAGGTTTATTCAGACGCTTTGCGTAAACGCAAGAAAAAGAATCAAGATTTAAACTAAAAATAACTAAAACAATAAGACCTGAGGTTAATCACCCCAGGTCTTATTGTTTTTATGCCAATCGCTTTTCCAGACGCTCGCGGATGGCAGCGATAAAGCCGGCAGAGTTTACAGCCTTAGCCTCAACACCTTCCATCAGGTTTACGAGATCCTTGGTAGCGATACCATCATTCAAAGTATCGAAACATGCAGCCTCCAACTGGTCGCCAAAGTTCTGAAGTTCCTTGATGCCATCCAGTTCGCCACGCTTTCTCAACGCACCGCTCCATGCAAAGATTGTAGCCATCGGATTGGTAGATGTATCTTCACCCTTCAGGTAGCGATAGTAGTGACGGGTCACGGTACCGTGTGCTGCCTCATACTCATACTTGCCGTCAGGAGAAACCAATACAGAAGTCATCATCGCCAGAGAACCGAAGGCTGTACTGAGCATATCGCTCATCACATCACCGTCATAGTTCTTGCAAGCCCATATAAAGCCGCCCTTGCTGCGGATAACACGAGCCACTGCATCATCAATCAATGTATAGAAATACTCGATACCGAGTTCTGCAAACTTCTCTTTATAGTCGCTCTCATATACTTCCTCAAAGATTTTACGGAACTGGGCATCATAAGTCTTAGAGATGGTATCCTTGGTAGCAAACCAGAGATCCTGCTTGGTATCAATGGCAAACTTGAAGCAGCTGTGAGCAAAGCTGCGGATACTCTTATCAGTATTGTGCATGCCCTGGATAACGCCAGCACCATCGAAAGAATGAATCTCTATCTCCTGCTTCTTGCCGCTCTTACCCTCGAACACGAGTTTGGCTGTACCTGGCTCATCAGCACGAAGTTCCACGCTCTTGTATACATCGCCGTAAGCATGACGGGCGATGGTAATAGGCTTCTCCCAGTTCTTTACACAAGGGTGGATGCTTGGGATGGTGATAGGAGCACGGAATACGGTACCGTCCATGATGCTACGGATAGTTCCATTAGGGCTCTTCCACATTTTGTGGAGTTTATACTCGTCCATACGCTGTGCATTAGGAGTGATAGTAGCACACTTCACAGCCACGCCATATTTCTTAGCCGCCTCAGCAGAGTCGATGGTTACCTGGTCATTGGTCTGGTCGCGATAAGGCAGACCGAGATCATAATACTCAGACTTCAAATCAACGAAAGGAAGAATCAGTTCGTCCTTAATCATCTTCCAGAGAATTCTTGTCATCTCATCACCGTCCATCTCTACCAATGGAGTTGTCATCTTAATCTTTTCCATAACACAATATAATGTATAATTAATAATTTACAATGTACAATGATCAGGGCAGCCAAGTGTACCCTTGATATTTTGCCTGCAAAATTAATAAAAATAATCAAGAAAAGAAAGGAAATTAAGAATAATTCTAGCAAAATGATAACAAAAAGCACTTTTTTACGTACTTAAAACATAAAACCTGTATATTTATACCTAAAAAGGCATCAATGAGCCCGAAAACTCACTGATGCCTCTACTTATTTACTTTTTTACCCTTTTACCTTTTTACCTTTTTACCTTTAAATAGTCTTTTTACTTCTCCTCTGGAGCCTTGTCGATCAAGTCCATGAACTGGTCGAGCTTAGGAGTGATGATAATCTGAGTGCGGCGGTTGCGCTGCTTGCCTACCTCTGTATCGTTAGTTGTTACAGGGTTGTACTCACCACGGCCACCAGCAGTAAGACGCTTAGGATTTACACCGAAGTGATCCTGCAAGTACTGAACAACAGAAGCTGCACGGAGAGCAGAGAGGTCCCAGTTGTTGCGGATATTCTTCATCTTGGCACTTGTAGTGCTTACTGGTACGTTATCGGTATTACCCTCTACGAGCACGTCGTAATCCTTGTAGTCTGTGATGATCTTAGCAATCTTGCTCAATGTTTCCTGAGCACGGCTGTTCACCTCATAGCTACCACTCTGATAGAGCATATTGTCAGCCAGAGAGATGTAAACTACACCCTTCAGAACCTGAACATCAACCTCCTTCATCTCTTCCTTGCTCAAAGAGCGGGTCAGGTTGTTGGTAAGAACCATGTTGAGCGAATCGCTCTTGCTCTTTACCTCAACCAGGTGGCGGATATACTGGTTACTCTCGTTGATCTGGTCAACGAGTTTCTCAATGCTCACGTTGTTCTGGCTTGCATTGTTCAAACTCTTGTCAAGCGAGTTCTGCAACTTAGCGTAATCGTTCTTTGCAGTAGCGAGCTGCTCCTGGGCTGCTGCCAGACTAGCCTCTGTAGCTGCCAGTTTTTCCTTGGTAGCCTGATAGTTGCTTGACAATTCCTTATTCTCATTCTGGCAATTCTGAAGATCCTTCTTACTTGCACAGCTTGTAGCCATCAGAGCTACAGCCATCATTGCCATTACCATTAACTTTGTCTGTTTCATATTCTTTCTAATTTAAATTTTCTTGTTATTATTAATTGATTATAGTATATCTTAACGTCGCTTTCTACCTCCTATTATATTAGAGTTCTCCCGGCTTTTATCCGTTATCCGGAAGCTTCTACATTTTAGGGCATTATAGAAACTGATTCACTTCTTTCACTTGCAAAGTTACAGATAAGACTCGAATAAACAATATTTGTCAAATGCATTTAGACATTTTTAACCTCTAAATCTTTATTTATCACCTTTTTAACCAAAAAAGGCAACAGAAAGCACTTTTCTTATAGCTAAACCGCCAAATGTAGCCTTTCAAGGTAAGAATAGCCCAAATCTCAACAAAAAAAACATAAAAAACAGTGTTTTATTTTGTAGTGTCTTGAAATTGCACTATCTTTGCACTCGAAAAGAAATAAATACATTAATAATATAAAAGAAAGCAAGTATGATTCTTTTTTTTAGAACTCCATCTAAGAGTGTGATTGCGACCGAGATTGACCACAAACCATCTCAGGACGAAATCAATGAACTTTGTTGGCTTTATGGTGACGCGACTTTAGAGGACGCCCAGCAGTTGCAGGGCTTCTATGTCGGCCCACGCCGTGAAATGATTACTCCTTGGAGTACGAATGCCGTTGAGATTACTCAGAACATGAGTCTTAACGGCATTTCGCGTATCGAGGAGTACTTCCCTGTAGATAGCGAAAACGCTGAGCACGACCCTATGCTCCAGCGTATGTACAACGGTATCGGACAGGATGTGTTCACCGTGAACCACCAGCCAGAACCTATCAAGTACGTCGATGACCTCGAGAAGTATAACGAGGAAGAGGGTCTTGCCCTCAGCGAGGACGAAATGGCTTATCTCCACAAGCTGGAGAAAGAGAACGGACGCCCTCTCACCGACAGCGAAATCTTCGGTTTCGCACAGATCAACTCAGAGCACTGCCGCCACAAGATCTTCGGCGGCCAGTTTATCATCGACGGTAAGGAGATGGAGTCTTCTCTCTTCAACATGATCAAGAAGACCACCAACGAGAATCCTAACAAGATTCTCTCTGCTTACAAGGACAACGTGGCTTTCTCTCAGGGTCCTGTTATCGAGCAGTTTGCTCCAGCCGATCAGACTACCAGCGATTTCTTCCAGGTGAAGGATATCGAGAGTGTTATCTCTCTGAAGGCTGAGACCCACAACTTCCCTACTACCGTAGAGCCTTTCAATGGTGCTGCTACCGGTACGGGTGGTGAAATCCGCGACCGTATGGGTGGTGGTGTAGGTTCATGGCCTATCGCAGGTACCGCCTGCTACATGACTGCTTATCCTCGCTTGAAGGATGACAACGGCAAGAGCGATGTTGAGCGCGACTGGGAAGACATCATGCCAGTGCGTAAGTGGCTCTATCAGACTCCAGAGCAGATTCTGATCAAGGCTTCCAACGGTGCATCAGACTTCGGTAACAAGTTCGGTCAGCCTCTCATCACCGGTTCTGTGCTTACATTCGAGCACGAGGAGAATGGTGAGAAGTATGCATACGATAAGGTAATCATGCTTGCTGGTGGTGTAGGCTACGGCAAGAAGCGTGACTATAAGAAGGGTGAGCCACAGAAGGGCAACAAGGTTGTAGTAGTAGGTGGTGATAACTATCGCATCGGTCTTGGTGGTGGTTCTGTTTCTTCTGTAGATACAGGCCGTTACAGCAACGGTATCGAGTTGAACGCTGTTCAGCGTGCCAACCCTGAGATGCAGAAACGTGCTTACAACCTGGTTCGTGCACTCGTTGAGAACGATGAGAACCCAGTAGTCAGCATCCACGACCACGGTTCAGCCGGTCACTTGAACTGTCTCTCTGAGTTGGTAGAAGAGTGCGGTGGCGAAATCGACATGTCTAAGTTGCCTATCGGCGACAAGACTTTGAGCGCCAAGGAAATCATCGCCAACGAGAGCCAGGAGCGCATGGGCTTGCTCATCGACGAGAAGTATATCAGCGAGGTTCAGAAGATTGCCGACCGTGAGCGTGCTCCAATGTACGTGGTTGGTGAGACTACTGGCGATGCTCACTTCAGCTTCAAGCAGGCTGATGGTGTGAAGCCATTCGACCTCGATGTAGCTCAGATGTTCGGTCATACTCCTAAGACTGTAATGGTAGATGAGACCGTAGAGCGTAAATATGAAGATGTAACTTATTCTGCAGATAACCTCGACAAGTACTTGCAGCGTGTTCTCCAGATGGAGGCTGTGGCTTGTAAGGACTGGTTGACCAACAAGGTAGACCGTTCCGTAACAGGTAAGATTGCCCGTCAGCAGGGTCAGGGTCAGATTCAGTTGCCACTCTCAGACTGTGGTGTCGTAGCACTCGACTACCGTGGCGAGAAGGGTATCGTAACAGCAATGGGTCATGCCCCTCAGGCTGGTCTTGCCGATCCTAAGGCAGGTTCAGTACTCTCTGTAGCAGAGTCATTGACTAATATCGTATGGGCTCCATTGGCAGATGGCATGGACAGCATCAGCCTCTCAGCCAACTGGATGTGGCCTTGCCGCAGTCAGAAGGGTGAGGATGCCCGTCTGTACGAAGGTGTGAAGGCTTTGTCAGACTTCTGCTGCGCCATCCACGTAAACGTACCAACAGGTAAGGACTCTCTCTCTTTGACCCAGCAGTATCCTAACGGCGAGAAGATCATCGCTCCAGGTACCGTTATCGTAAGTGCCGGTGGTGAGGTTTCAGATGTCAAGAAGGTGGTTAGCCCAGTTCTCGTTAACGACAAGAACTCTAGCCTCTACCATATCGACTTCAGTTTCGACGAGCAGCGTCTCGGTGGTTCAGCTTTCGCTCAGAGCCTGGGCAAGGTGGGCAGCGATGTTCCTACCGTGAAGAACCCAGAGTACTTCGTTGACTGCTTCAACGCCGTACAGGAGCTCATCAACCGTGGTTGGGTAATGGCTGGTCACGATATCAGCGCCGGTGGTTTGATTACAACTCTCCTCGAAATGACATTCGCCAACGTAGAGGGCGGTATGAAGATCAACCTCCACGACATCGCAGATGCCGACATCATCAAGACTCTCTTCGCAGAGAACCCAGGTGTTGTCATCCAGGTAAGCGATGCTCACAAGGACGAGTTGAAGGCATTCTTCGATGAGAATGGTATCGGTTATGCCAAGATTGGTTATCCAGCTCCAGAGCTCCGCAAGATCATCATCAAGAAGGAAGGCTTCGAGCACGAGTTCGATATCGATGCTTTGCGCGACGACTGGTATAAGACATCTTACCTCCTCGACCGCAAGCAGAGCATGAATGGTATGGCCAAGAAGCGTTACACCAACTATAAGAAGCAGCCTATCGAGATGAACTTCGGTTATGGCTTCAAGGGAACCCTCGCTAGCTACAGCCTCGACGCAAACCGTCGCAAGCCATCTGGCATCAAGGCAGCCATCATCCGTGAGAAGGGTACCAATGGTGAGCGTGAGATGGCTTACTCTATGTATCTCGCTGGCTTCGATGTAAAGGATGTGATGATGACCGACTTGATTTCTGGTCGTGAGACTCTGGAGGATGTAAACTTCATCGTATTCTGCGGTGGTTTCTCTAACTCCGACGTTCTCGGTTCTGCCAAGGGTTGGGCTGGTGCATTCCTCTACAATCCTAAGGCTAAGGAGGCACTCGATAAGTTCTATGCCCGTGAGGATACCCTTTCACTCGGTATCTGCAACGGTTGCCAGCTGATGGTTGAGTTGAACCTCATCAATCCTGAGCACAAGCATCGTTCACACCTCTGCCACAACACATCCAAGAAGTTCGAGAGTACATTCCTCGGTCTGACTATTCCTCAGAACGACAGTGTGATGTTCGGTAGCCTGAGCGGTGATAAGCTCGGTATCTGGGTAGCTCACGGCGAGGGCCGTTTCTACTTGCCAGAGCCAGAGGATCACTACAACATCATTGCGAAGTACAACTACGCTGAGTATCCAGGTAATCCTAACGGCAGTGACTACAATGTAGCAGGTATCTGCTCTGCAGATGGCCGCCACTTGGCTATGATGCCACACTTGGAGCGTGCCATCTTCCCATGGCAGAACGCCTGGTATCCAGCTGACCGCCGCAACGATGAGGTAACTCCTTGGATTGAGGCATTTGTCAATGCACGTCAGTGGATTGAAGAAAGAGCTTTGAAAAAGTAAAAAAATAAAAAGGTAAAAAATGAATAATAGCGTAAGTTATCTTACATTATTCAAAACATTTACGAAGATTGGCATAGTCACCTTTGGTGGTGGCTATGCCATGATTCCTATTATAGAATCCGAAGTCGTCGACAAGCATCATTGGATGACGAAGGAGGAATTCTTGGATGCCATTGCTACTACCCAGGTTTGTCCGGGCGCCTTGGCCATCAACATGAGTTCCCTGCTCGGATATAAGTTGGCAAAGACACCGGGAGCCATCGTCTGCACCCTCGGCGCTTCGTTGCCATCGTTCCTTATTATCTTAGCGATAGCCATGTTTTTCCATCAGTTTGAAGACAACAAGGTTGTTGCTGCCATGTTTGCAGGCATCCGTCCTGCCGTCGTGGCATTGATAGCCGTACCTACATTCTCGCTTGCCAAGAGTGCCGGTATTTCGCTTGTCAACTGCTGGATTCCTATTCTATCCGCCCTTCTGATCTGGCTTTTGGGCGTCAACCCAATCTGGGTGATTATCGCAGCTGCCGTAGGTGGCTACATCTATGGACAGTTTATCCAGCCAACGGAATAAAGGTAAAAGGGTAAAAAAGTAAAAAGGTAAAAAAGTAAATCGCTTAAAACATAATGATGATATTTTTTCAGCTTTTCATCGTATTCATTCAGATAGGCATCTTCGGATTCGGAGGTGGCTATTCCATGATATCCCTGATTCAGGGACAGGTTGTTACGCAGTATCATTGGATGACGATGCAAGAGTTTACCGATGTGGTTGCCATTTCTCAGATGACACCGGGACCTATCGGTATCAACACCGCCACCTATTGTGGCTATACAGCTGTCCATAATGCCGGCATGAGTGGCATGATGGCTGTACTCGGAAGTGCCATGGCAACCTTTGCGCTGGTTCTCCCATCCTTGGTTTTGATGATTCTTATCAGCAAGATGCTGTACAAGTATATGAACACCTCAGCCGTCCAGAGCATCTTCATCGGTCTTCGCCCAGCCATTGTCGGTCTGGTAGGAGCCGCAGCCCTGCTTCTGATGAATGGCGAGAACTTCTCTACGCCAGCCAATCCCTGGCATTTCTACATCTCCATCGCCCTCTTCTTTGCCACCTTTATCGGTGTGAAGGTGATGAAGATTAATCCTATCCGCATGATACTCTACTCGGCTTTTGCCGGACTGGTATTACTATATTAAACAAAATCTTTCGATTTTATTTGGTAGTAATAAATAAAAATCGTACATTTGCAACAAAAAGGAGATAGACCATGACATACTCACAGGCAGATATTACCGTTCCATACGCTGTGGCGAACTTTGCAGAGATTCGCCACAAGGGATATTATTATGTGGACAAGACCAACTATATTCCACTGCTTGAGCGTTACAAAGCACCAGTTTTTCTCCGTCCTCGCAGATTCGGAAAGAGTCTGCTCGTTTCCATGTTGGCTCACTATTACGACCGTAACATGGCAACACAATTCAAAGAATTGTTTGGTGGAACTTGGATTGGCGAACACCCAACAAACGAGCACAACCAATATCTCGTTGTAAGATATGACTTTTCCACAACTTCCGTTGCCAGCAAGAAGGAAGACATCGAGAAGAACTTCAACGCCGTGAATTGCAGTCCACTCCGTACATTGGTGGAACGCAACAGAGACCTTTTTGGAGATTTCAGGTTCAGAGAGGATGGCAATGCCTCCAACATGTTGGTTGAAGTATGCGAGTTTATCTCTTCCCATAATCTTCCACCTCTTTATATATTAATAGATGAATACGACAACTTTACCAACCAGCTACTAGTTGTCTTTAAGGACTCGCTGTACCAGGACCTGACCACAGGGGAAAGTTTTCTACGAACTTTCTTCAAGGTTATCAAGGCAGGCATTGGCGAAGGTACCATCCGCACCTGCTTCTGCACAGGAGTACTGCCTGTCACCATGGATGACTTAACCAGTGGCTACAACATCGCAGAGATGTTGACACTGAAGCCTGAATTTACCAACCTATTAGGCTTTACCCATGAGGAAGCAGCCCAATATCTGAAGTATGTCATCAATAAATATGGCCCTCAAGCCTCTTTCGAGGAATTATGGACTCTAATACTCAACAATTATGATGGTTACCACTTTTTACCAAATGCAGAACCATTATTTAACTCTACCATTCTGACTTACTTCCTCAAGAACTTTGCAGAACTGAAAGGCGGCATCCCTACGGAAATGGTAGATGAGAACCTACGTACTGACACTAGTTGGATAAGAAGATTGACCATCACGCTTGACAATGCCAAAGAAATGCTCGACAGCCTGTTGATGGATGGAGAATTGTACTATTCACAAGCCGACTTACGCAGCAAGTTCAACAAGCAAAAGTTCTTCTCCCCAGAGTTCTACCCTATCAGCCTCTACTACTTGGGTATGACCACCCTGAAGGACAATTACAAAATGGCTTTGCCAAACTTGACGACCAAGAGTGTATATATGAGTTACTACAACGAATTGAATAGTATCAGTGACAATGCCCGTAAGTTTGTTCCTGCATACGAGGCATTTGCCAGAGACAGAGAACTGGAGCCATTATTCCATAACTATGTGAAGGAATACTTAGGTCAGCTTCCAGCCCAAGCCTTTGACAAGATGAACGAGAATTTCATTCGCTGTTCATTTTTCGAGTTGCTGAGCCGCTACTTGAGCAATTGCTATACATTCGCCATCGAACAGAACTTGCCATCGGGTCGTGCCGACTTAGTCTTGACCGGCATTCCTGGCACATTATTCCACAACGACTGTCGCATCATTGAGTTTAAGTATTTCAAGTCAAGAGACGCAGGCATTGTTGATCAATTGGAAGAGGCACACCTAGAAGATGCCCAACAGGTGAAGGCTTATGCAGCAGATATGCAGAAAGCCTATCCTCACTATCAAATAAAAGCATACGTAGCTTATATCGCAGGAAACAAGGCTTGCAAGATTTTTAAAGAGAATAGTAATGATTGATTATAACAACCAATAAGAACGCTCTTTTTTTCCCCACCTTTATCGGCGTGAAGGTCATAAAGACAAATCCTCCCGAATTTATTTACTGGCAATAAATAAATTCGGGAGGATTTTGTTTTATATTTAGAAAAGGATGATTATCGGATAACCATCTTTATCTTTTTGCCATCAGCTACTATGATGAACACACCAGTAGTAGGAGCCATTATGGTTGCGTTTTGACTGGCAGCCAGTTTTTTCCATCAAGAGAATAGAGAGCAAGCTGCTTGCATCCCTCAGCTGTAATCATTTTACCTGATACCGAAATATGGATAGCAGATACAGGAGCTGCTACCACAGGATTGATACCAGTTGCCTCATCACCATATTTCATTACATACTTTTCTACATGATCGGTTGTGATGGTTACAGAGACCAATCTTCCTTTCTTATCGTATTCGAAATCCTTGATTAAGGAAGTATTTGCAGCTGCTCTTGTTGCAGTAGAGCTATTCTCTGTATACTGTATCAGTCGATTGTCGTTATCACGGGTATAGGATATGATGCTTTCTATATAACTGTTCTTAACAGTATAAGTAAGTGTATTACCCTCTACGTTACATGTCGATTCATTTACATAATCGGCTTTCCAGGAATCCGAAGATGCATCCCATGTATAGTTGGCATGAGAAGATAAATCAGATTTATCTGCAAAGAATGTAGAATCAATATCGCTGATATAAGCAGAACTGTTATATGCCTTTACCGGAGAACTTGGCATTATCAATGCAAACTGAGGCTTAGCAACATAGCTGCTTTCTTCCTTACTGCTTGGCTGCCACTCGTCGCCTACCTTATCATAAGTAATGGTTGTACTTCCATTCTCATTATTTGTCTCCTCACGTTTACTGGTTTCTACAATCTTACCATCTTGCAAATCACGATAGATAGTGGTACTGACGCCATTATTTTCGACTGTGATAGGAAAAACACTCGTACGTGGCTCTGGGTCAAAGTCATTATTTTCATAAGACCAAGAATAAGTAAATTCTATACCATCAGAGGTTAAAGAGCGCTTATGTCCATAATTCTTTTCGCCATCCTCATATTCCAACTCAACTTCATGATAAGTTCCTTTATCATCAATATAACATTCTTTCATGTCGTAAGAATCAGGCCCTTTATAGCTATCTTTCCTCTTTCTTGTATACCCATTCTCTGTATAAGTATAAGTCAAGAGATAACCGCCATCACTATCATATTTTTGATTTTTTGTCACATATCCGTCCTTATTGAATTCATAGTAAGGACAGAGTTCATAGTCTCCCAATTCCAGTTTAAAGGTCTCATCAGGAATCGCAAACTTCTCCCATTTACCATTCTTGAAAATTTCGAGAGGTTTGGTTGGTCTATTAGAAGCATCCACATCACATAATCTATATCTTGCTTCTTCTTTTCCATCGGTAGCATAGTAAACCCAGGTGATTTCATCCAATTCTTGAGAACTGCTACCTATATGTTTATATATTTCAGAACAATATCTTCCATCCTTAAAAGGATATACACCATCATAGTTAACGAGATTTCCTGCATCATCATACTCCAAGAATCTACGAGTCATATCTCCACCATACTTATAAGTCCATTGCAAGATGTTCGGATTTTGACGTATCCAGTCATAAGCATCATAACGATTCTGTATGAATTCCTTCTTTTCACGATCATAGGTATAGGTGATACATTCACGATGTTTACCATCGTAAATCCATGGATCATCATAATTATCTGTCTTAACCGTTTTATCAGTAAGAATCCATGAACCTCCTTTGTCTGCAGAATAGTTATAATTGATGATAGTAGTATATCCGTTTGCGGAAGTCACCTCTTTTTTGTTTCCGCTCACCGAAGAACTACCATATCTATAGTCTTTATGAATGGTAGAATTGTCTGTCACATTCCACACCTGTTCTATGATTTTACTCCAATTTCCCCATCCGTCTTTGAGTTCTTCTCTTTTCCAGGCTGTTGCCTCACAAACGTCACCATTGATTTCAACAGTTACCTTAATATTATTCTTTTGACCGGTAAGAACGAAGCAGTTTCCAGCCTCATACCAGTTGTATTCTTTGATTTTAGAAATATAATGAATCTGAAAAAAATAATCTACACCATAAGTTATCTCTTTCATCAGATAAGCCTTACCATCGGTATCATCGCCTACAAGATGGTCGTAGCCATAAGTCTTGCTGCAAAGAAGTGTTTCCTTGCCAGCCTCATCTGAAGCTTTATGCTCATACTTATCCTCGCTAACTGTTCTGCCTTGCTGATCCTCAGTATAAACATAGCGTTCATAACTTCCATCAGGTGATTTCACATAAGCCAATCGTCCCTTCTCATCGAATGTTCGGGTTGGTAAAACATTCAACGAATCTGAGTTATAAATAACATCACATCCAAGCAATTGGTCTTCCTTCTTACTGCCAAAAGAAACTACTGGCATATCAGCAGGCTTGACAACTGAGATGATATTAGGCACAATAATTACTGTATGATCAGAGTCACTTGAAGTCGCAAGACTAATTGCGACATCAGTATTAACCACCTTCGCTACTTGCTTTTTAGTAAATTGGCTTCTAGCATTTACTGGTTGTAAGGCTAGCGAAGCAGCTCCTAGAACTAATAAGTAAAGTTTTTTGTTCATATTTGATTATTTTTAATTAATTAAACTGTCATTCATATTTTATAATAGAAATTAGAATCTCATTTATGGATGCATAAGTTACACAATTTAATTATAAACCGCCTTGTTCAAATTGGTTCAAGTTTTAGATTTTGGTTAATTTAACGAATTCTGTTCCCAACTTCCGCAGGAAGTCTACCAACACTTTCTATTCTTTCGCAAAGCCTAATATACACAAAGTTAATCGACAAAAAGGTGGATTTTCATCAGAAAATCCACCTTTTACACTATAATTCGCTTTTTGTCCACCTCTTCTTTGTGTTTTTTGTGTACTTTTGCAACTGTGTATTAATAGCGGATGAATTCAGACTTAGCTTGATTTCATGCCAACCAACAAGTAAACAAACAAACCTAAGAATAAGAAATGAATAAGAAAAGACAGATTTTACTTTCAGCAGTATTGGCCTCTGCTTTGGCATCCAACGCACAGGTTTCCATCAATGTAGATGCCTCTAACCCAGGTATCAAGGTATCTCCTAACCTCTACGGTATCTTCTTCGAGGATATCAACCATGCTGCAGATGGCGGTCTCTATGCCGAACTCATCAGCAACCGTTCTTTCGAAGACGATGACAAGAATATTCCTACCTGGAAAACTGCCGCTCAAGAAGGTGCAAAGATCAATGCACAACTCATCAATAAGGGTTTGCTCAACAATGCACAGGGCAAGGCACTCCAGCTTACCATCGCTGCCAAGCCTGCAGCTACAGCCTCTCTCATCAATGAGGGTTTCTGGGGAATCAACGCCGTGCAGGGCAGAACCTATAAACTCTCTTTCTGGGCTAAGGGTAGCTACAAGGGCGGATTGAAGGCTCGCCTCACCAACGCCAAGGGCGATAAGGTGTATGCAGAAACAGCACTCAATGCCAAGGTTGGCAAGAAGTGGACCAAATATACGGCAGAGTTGACTGCCAACGGAAACGATGCCAAGGCTCAGTTCGAATTCGTAGCCGACGGAAAAGGTACCATCGTTCTCGATGTAGTAAGCCTCTTCCCTCCTACTTTCAAGAATCGCGAGAATGGCTTGCGCCCTGACCTGGCTCAGCTTCTCTATAACATCCATCCTAAGTTCGTCCGCTTCCCTGGCGGTTGCTACGTAGAGGGACAGGAATCTCCTGAGAATGCTTTCCATTGGGAGAAGACTATCGGTCCTATCGAGGAACGTCCGGGCCATAAGAACGTAAACTGGCGCTACCGTACCAGCGACGGTATGGGATTTGATGAGTATCTGCAGCTTGCCGAGGATCTGAACGCCAAGCCTCTCTATGTTGTAAACGTAGGTTTGTGGCACGGCGGTATGACTCCTGTAGACAGCATCCAGCCTTGGATTGATGAGTGCATGAATGCCCTGGAGTATGCCAACGGTCCTGTTACCTCTAAATATGGTGCGCTCCGTGCTAAGAACGGTCATCCGGAACCATACAATATCGAGTATCTGGAGATTGGTAATGAGAACAACCAGCCGGATCCTGCGGCTCAGAGCGACCATTACTACGAGCGCTTCAAGAAGTTCAAGGATGCGGTTCTGGCAAAATATCCTAAGATGCACCTCATCGGTAACGTGGTGGCTTGGGGCGATGACAATCCTAAGTGGGAAAGCAACGAGAGCGTAGAACTCCTCGACGAGCACTACTACAGAAATCCTGCCTGGTTTGCCGAGAACTTCAACAAGTATGATAACTACGACCGCAAGGGCAGCGAGATTTATGTAGGTGAATATGCCGTAACCCAGGGCTTCGGCAATATGGGTTCACTCGATGCAGCACTCGGTGAGGCTGTCTATATGATGGGCATCGAGAACAACTCTGACATCGTGACCATGGCATCCTACGCTCCTATCTTCGCCAACCTCAACAACCGTATGTGGGCACCGGATATGATTCAGTATACCTCAGACAAGGTATTCGGAACTCCATCTTACTACGTTCAGAACGTGATGGCAAACAACATCGGTACCCGTGTACTGAAGGTGAACCAGGAGAATCCATACAAATATGAGCAGACTCAGGTGAAGCCAGCTATCTGCCGTGTAGGTATGGGAACATGGGGCACTCAGGTTTCTTTCGAGGACAAGGGCTACAGCGATGAGAACGGAAAGGCGCTGCCGATGACCTTGCAGGAGTTGCCTACCGATATCCGTGGACAGTGGAAGACAGAGGGTAGCCTCATCAAGCAGACCAGCAACGAAGAAAGCTGCATCCGTCTGAACCCAGGCGAGATTACCAGCAATGGCTATATATATAAGGTACGCGCGAAGAAGGATGCCGGAAACGAGGGATTCCTCATCATCTTTAACTACGTGGATAAGAACAACTACTGCTGGTTGAACCTCGGTGGCTGGAACAATACCCAGCACGGTGTGGAGTCTATCGTGAATGGTGCCAAGAGTCAGATAGCTACTACTCCAGGCAGCATCGAGACCGGCAAGTGGTATGACATCGAGCTGAAAGTAGTAGGAGACAGCATCTTCGCCAAGTTGGATGGCAAGGAAATATTCTCTACCAAGTTGAAGGCAAACACCCTTCCTGGCATCTTCTCTACAGCCACACTTGATGAACAGACGGGCGAAGTAATCCTGAAGATTGCCAACACCAGCACCGAACACACCACAGCGAAGATTAATCTTCAGGGCAAGGAAATCAAGAATGGCAAGCTCATCCGCCTTTCTGCCAAGAATGGTCTGGAGGAGAACACCATCGACAATCCTACCAACATCTATCCTGTAGAAAACTACGTAACTACAGAGAAGAACGGTGCTACGGTAGAGATTCCAGCCAGCTCGCTGAATATCATCAGATTGAAATAACAGACTACATCCAGGGCAGGATGCCCTGGAATCCATATATAGGTAATAACATTTTGAATAGTTGATAAGAAAGTTAGTTAGAAAAGAGAAGGCGGCAACCTGCGTGATGCAGATTGCCGCCTCGTTTTTTATCTGTCATTTAATTAACCGAAAACATAATTGAAGAGCAGGAAGATGCTCAGGATATACAGCGTAGGATTCAGATTCTTGAACTTGCCCACCATCATCTTAATCAATACATAGCTCAGAATACCAAGGCAGATGCCATCGGCAATACTGTAGCAGAGTACCATCGTAATCATCGTGATAAAGGCAGGGAATGACTCGGAGATATCCTCCAACTCAATCTTCTTGAACGAATCGATCATCAATACACCCACCATTACCAGGGCACCACTGGTGGCTGCGCTCGGAATCAGGAGGAAGATTGGAGCCAGGAAGATGCTCAGGATAAACATCAAACCCACAAAGAAAGATGTCAAGCCCGACTTACCACCCTCGGCAACGCCCGAAGCACTCTCCACATAAGTGGTAATGGTAGAGCTACCCAGCAATGCACCGGCTGTAGTACCGATGGCATCACTCATCATCGCCTCCTTCACACCCGGAATCTCGCCCTTCTCATTCTCCTTGATACCCAACTTGGAAACCAATCCCAGAACTGTTCCGATGGTATCGAAGATGTTGACAAGCAACAGCGAGAAAACCACCATGAACATCTTAGGAGTAAAGAAGCCGGTGAAATCGAACTGGCAGAAGATAGGAGCAATGCTGTGAGGGGTAGATACCGGCATCCAGTTGTCTGAGAACTGGGTTACCCCCATCGGAATACCAATCAAGGTAGAGATGATGATGGCGATAAACAGGGAGCCCTTCACTCTTCTCGCCATCAGACAGCCACAGAGCAGGATGCTGATGAGACCCAGGATGCTGACTGGTGTAAACTTGCCGAGCTGCACGAAAGTATCCGCATTGGCAGTAATGATGCCCGCATTCTTCAAACCAATAAAGGCGATAAACATACCGATACCTGCCGAAATGGCAAATCGGAGGTTCTTCGGAATACATTCCAATATTTTGTCACGGATATTAAGGAAGGTGATGGCAAGGAAGATGATACCCTCTACGAGCAATACCGCCAAAGCCTGCTGCCAGGTCAAGCCCATAGCCTGACAAAGGGTGAAGGCGAAGAAGGCATTCAGTCCCATACTAGGAGCCTGGGCGAAAGGCAACTTTGCCATGAAAGCCAGCAGGAAGGTGGCGATGGCTGAAGCGATAGCTGTGGCAGTAAAGAGAGCTCCCTTGTCCATACCTGTGGTAGCAAGGATGGTAGGGTTTACTGCCAGGATGTAACACATGGTCAGGAAGGTAGTCATACCAGCAACCAACTCAGTCTTGACCGTAGTAGTCTTTGGGTCGAAACCCAATAAAGCTTTTAATTTGTTCATTTCTTATATTTATCTCTATTTTCTCTTTCCCCCTTTCCACAACCCAATCCCGTTGTTTTTTCGGGGCGAACAAAGGTAAGAAAAAATAATGAGGAAAGCCTTATTTTACATGTTTTTAACTCATCAGAGTGCCTTATTTTACATGTTTCGGGGTATTCAGAACGCCTTATTTTACAAGTTTCAGTATCTTTCAGTCTCTTCTACGCTAAAATACTATGGCATAGAGTGTATCGGAGGCAGGATAACGCATGATAGTAAGTTTCATTTGCCAAAAGCCCGATAGTGGTGGCAAAAATGCCTAAAAAAGCAACTTTTGGCACCACTATCGGGACTTTTTTCCGCATTTTCGTTTTCTCATCTTGAATTGTTAAAAAAATAAGTCATAGTTTTCTCCCCCACAACTCATAGTTTCTTTCATCATAACTCATAGGTTTCTTCCCAGCATCTCATAGGTTTCGGCATCATATCCCAAGGTTTTCAAGCCCAAAAGGGCTAAAAAATCGAGTAGGAAGTAAACACTAATCATAGGTGTTTATCTCCTATTTTCGTGTTT
>OHLF01000270.1_pt1 | contig 19744 bp, 17 predicted proteins | sample 1569001 | NCBI WGS metagenome assembly OHLF01 (sample SAMEA3879541, study PRJEB24766) | human gut metagenome | biome: human-associated habitat; feature: feces | place: USA | collected 1985/1987
TAGCGCCCCACAAGGTCGGCGCGGGTCACCTCCACCAGCTGCCCGCCCCCCAGCGCGCCGATGGCCTTGAGGTACTTTGCCACCAGCCGGGCAATGGTGGTCTTGCCGGTGCCGGGGTTGCCGGTAAAGATCATGTGCATGGACAGGCTTGCGGTCTTGAAGCCCGCCGCTGCGCGGCGCTGCTGCACCTGTAAATTGTCTGCCAGACCGAACACATACTCCTTGACCGGGGCAAGCCCCACCAGCGCATCCAGCTCGGCGCGGATCTGCTCCACCGCGCCGGTGTAGGCCGCCGGAAGCAGGCTGAACAGGTCTGCCGGGGCGGCACCGTTCAGCGCAAATTGCAGCCCTTCGGGCGCGGCGGTCAGCGCCACCGTGCCGGACAGTTTTTCATCGGTCTGCAAGCAGTACTCGCTCAGAGCCCGGAAGATCCGCTCGCAGCAGTCTGCCAGCCCCTCTGCGCCCTTTTCTTTAGAGCACTGCGCCGCCACATAGTTCCGCACCTCTGCCCCGGCGGTAAGGGTCAGGCCAAGGCGGCTGTTTACCCGCTGCGCCAGCGCGTTCAGCTGCTGCGCCGCCAGCGCCGCCAATGCTTCCGGGGTGAAGGGGGCGGTCTGGCACACATCCCCTACCGCCGCCACAAAGGACGCGCCGAATTTATCCGCCAGCGCCTCCCGTCCCTTGCGGGAGAAGAAGATCAGGTACTTGCCGCAAGGGTCGATGCGGCTCACTGCGCCGGGGGCAAGCGCTGTACCGGCTTCCACCAGAATGCCCTCTTTGTTCACCAGATACCGGCTGGACAGGGGCGCACTGCCCTTGACCGCAAGGTCGGAGAGGATGCGCAAAAAGCCGGGGTGGCAGCTCTCGTAGTGCTCGAACACCACGATCTCGCCCGGGGCGTGCAGGGCGGCGTAAAGGTCCTGCAAAAACAGCTTTTCCGCGCCGGGGTCGGGGTAGAGCGCCAAGTCCATCACCGCCATCCGGTCGCTCTGCAAAAGCCCCCGCGCCGCCATGATGCGGGCGGTCTCGGCCAGCGCAAAGTGCCGTCCTGTGCCCGGGGCGCCCCACAGCAGGATCACATTGCGGGCGGCTGCGCCCTCGGTGCCCAGCACAAAGGGGCGGCGCATGGCCCGCACCACGCTGTCCACAAAAGCATCCTGCCCGAGGACGGTCTTTTTCACCTCGGCAGCAAGGCCTTCAAAGCTGCCCAGCTGCTCCGGCTTTGTGTCTGCCGTGCCCTTGGCCAGCAGGCCGTCCGCTTCCATATCCCGCAGCATCTGGCGGCTGTCCTCCAGCGCCGTCTGCACCCCGGCATCCTGCGCTTTCAGCCGGGCGTTCTGCTGTTTGAGTAAGGCGTCCAGCTGCTTTTGCTGTTCCAGCAGCGCCGCGTTCAGATCCGGCAGGCCGCTGCCCGCCGGTTTTTCGGGCTGCGGCTTTTCCGGCTGCGGCTGTGCACCGCCGAACTTCAGTTTGCCGCCCGCGCCGAACACGCCGTTCATCAAGCTTTCCCAATCATCGGTGTATGCCATGGTGCTGCCCTCCATCGGTGTTTTTCTTCCAGTATAGTGAACTGCGCGACATTTTGCAAGCACAAAAAAGCTCCCCCTTTCGGGGGAGCTGATTCCGCGTCTATGCGGGGATCATGCTGTTTTCTCAGCCCTTGCAGCCCTGCTCTTCCCAGTCGCCGAAATCGTTGGCATCGGCGATCTTGGTGACATCAAACTTGCCGCTTTCGTCCTTGGGGGCAACAGCGGGGCCGGCCTCCACGGGGTTGGCGTTCGGGGCTTCGGGGTCGTACACAGGGCGCTCTTCGGCGGTCTCCGGCTGGGTCTGGGGTGCGTTCTCAGCAGGGGCGGGTGCTTCCGGTGCGGCTTCTTCGGCAGCTTCTGCGGCGGCATCGGCAGCCTTTGCCTCTTCCTTGGCCTCGGCCTCTGCGTAGGCCTCGGCGGTCTTTTCGGCCTCCTCGGCGTCCTTTTCGGCTTCCTCCGGGAACTCGACCTCCTCCACATGGAGCGGGTCTTTCTGGTTCAGGATCTTGTCCAGCACCACGATGGCAGCGCCGGTGACGGCCACGGCAGCAGCCGTGCCAAGAATACGGAACAGAGTTTTCATACCAGAACCTCCTTGTTATAAAGAAACGTTAAGAGAACGTTACGACCTCTTCCAAAGGCTTTTCAGCGGGCTCCACCGACACGGCGGTCAGCACCGGGCCCTTGCCCCGGTAGATGTTGTGGAACTTATAGCCCACCTTGGCGGTCACCCGCACCCATGCGCGCTGCTCCAGTGCCTTGTAGCCATCGTAGCTGCAGGGGAAGCCCACAAACTGGATGTCCTGTACGCAGCAGGTCATGGCAAAGCGGCCGGGCACAAAGCTGTTCTTACCGGCGCGGTTGGTCTGGCAGACCTGTGCCAGAAAACGCACCGTCTTGCCGGTGTACTTCTGGGGCTCGTCCTGACAGTCCATGTACCAGATGCCGAAATCGTCATCCGGGATGTCGATGGGGTCGGCGTTGATATCAAAGGGCAGCGGGTCGGGAATATCATCGTAGGCTACGCTGCCGTCCTTGAACTCGTAGGCGATATCGCACTTGCGGGAGGCCTGCCGCACCAGCTTGTGCAGCTCCTGCCGGGCGTCATCGTTGTTCACGGCTTCGGCGCGGTTGAATACGATCAGCTCGCTGCGGGCGATCTTGTCCAGCATCAGGCTGCGCATGGAGTTGTCGCGGGCGTAGGTCAGGGCGGTGGTGCCGTCGGCGGTGGCGATGCACTGGTACACCAGCCAGTTCTCAGGCAGTGCCTCAGCCAAATCCTGCAGCAGCCACATGCCGTTGTACTCGATGACCACGCGGCCTGCGTCCGCTTCCTTGCCCAGCTTTGCAAGGTTCTGGGGGTTCAGCTCGGACTTATCCTCCAGCACCTTCACGGTCACGCCGGGGAAGGCGAACTTCTTCTCGTTGTATTCCTCTTCGCCCTCCTCGCAGATCAGCAGCAGGGTCTTATCGCCGGAGTCGAAATTGGGGTCTTCAAAGGTCTCCTGAATAAACTTGGTCTTGCCGCTTTCCAGAAAGCCCACAAACAGGTAGACCGGGATCTCTTTTGCCATAATAAATGGTTGCTCCTTTTATCAATGATAGGCGCTCCCCTTGGGGGAGCTGGCAATGCCGTCAGGCATTGACTGAAGGGGTCAGCAGCCGAACAGCTGGGCGATGGCGGTCTCGTTCAGCTTGGAGCCGATGACCACCAGCTTGCCGCCCACATCTGCGCTGCGGCTGCGCACTTCCCACTCGCCGGGCACATAGTCGAACTCCAGCCAGCCGTCTGCACCGCCGTCCACGATGCCCTTGCTGCGCAGGATCATGCCGTAATTGCCGGTATCCAGCTCGGTGAGGGCGTGCTCCACCTCAGCCTTGGTGAACTTGCGGGCCGTCTCCACGCCCCAGCTGGTGAACACTTCATCGGCGTGGTGGTCGTGATGATGATGACCGCAGCAGCAATGACCGTCATGGTCATGGTGATGCTCATGCTCGTGCTCGTCATCATCTTCATCATGATCGTGGTGGTGACCGCAGCAGCAATGGTCATCATGATCGTGCTCGTCGTGGTCGTGGTGATGATGCTCGTGCTCATCCTCGTCGTCATCATCGTCATGGTCGTGATGATGGCCGCAGCTGCACACACCGTTCTCATCGTAGTGATGATGGTGATGTTCGTGCTCTTCTTCCTCGTCCTCGTGGGCGTGCTCCTCGTTGGCCTTGGCAGCCATGGCGATCAGCTCGGCCTTGAAGTCATCCTTGGTGGACATGGCCTTCAGGATCTGCTCACCGGTCAGGTGATCCCATGCGGTGGTCACGATGGTGGCAGTGGGGTTCTTTTCCCGCAGCATTGCCACGGCAGCGGCGATCTTTTCCTCGCTGGCGGTCTGGGTGCGGCTGAGCAGGATGCAGCTTGCGTGGCTGATCTGGTCATCGTAGAACTCGCCGAAGTTCTTCATATACATCTTGACCTTGTTCACATCGGCCACGGTGACAAAGCTGTTCAGCTGCACGTCCAGATGCTCCGCCACGCCCTCCACGGCGCGGGTCACATCGCTCAGCTTGCCCACACCGGACGGCTCGATGACGATGCGGTCGGGGTGGTACTGCTCCACCACCTGCTGCAGAGCAGTGCGGAAATCGCCCACCAGAGAGCAGCAGATGCAGCCTGCGTTCAGCTCGTTAATCTGGATGCCGCTTTCCTTCAGAAAGCCGCCGTCAATGCCGATCTCGCCGAACTCGTTCTCGATCAGCACCACCTGCTGGCCTGCAAAGGCCTCGGTGATCAGCTTTTTGATCAGAGTGGTTTTGCCGGCGCCAAGGAAGCCGGAGAAGATATCAATTTTAGTCATGTTCCAAATGCCTCTTTCTTTTTATCGCAATATTCGCAATTGTTAGCGCAAAGGGCCGCAGAGTGCTGACCCAAAAATACTACACCTCTATTATAACAAGGCTGTCAATGGAAAACCGGCCTTTTTCAAGAAAAAATTGTAACTTTTTTTGCAAATTGACGGCGTTTTGGGGGGAGTTTTGCCCCCGCATTGCATTCTTCCCCGCAGAATGATACAATAGCAGCAGCAAACCATCGCCGCCGGACGTTTTTCCGGCAAATGACAGAAAGAGGGCTTTTGTTATGAGTATGAACACGGTTCCCGAGCGTCTGGCCGCGCTGCGTGCCGCTATGCAGGCAAACGGCGTGGACGTCTATCTGATCCCGGTGGGCGACCCGCATTCCAGCGAGTATCTGCCCGACCACTACACCTCCCTGACCTACTTCTCCGGCTTCCACGGCGAAAACTCCAACTTTGTGGTCACCATGACCGAGAGCGCCGTCTGGGCAGACGGCCGGTATTTTGTGCAGGCGGAAAAGGAGATCGCCGGTACTGAGATCCAGCTGATGCGCATGGGCGAGCCGGGCGTGCCCACCGCCGAGGAATACTGCGGCAAGGTGCTGCCCGAGGGCGGCACGCTGGGTCTGTGCGGCCTGACCGCCAACTGTGCACTGGTCAATAGCCTGAAAAAGGAACTGGAACCCAAGCACGGCAGCATCAAGACCCTGTTCTTGGAGGATGAACTGTGGGTGGAGGGCCGCCCTGCCCGCCCGGCTACCCCGGCATGGATCCTGCCCAAGGAGTACGCAGGCTTCTCTCCGGCGGAAAAGCTGGAGCAGCTGCGCGGCAAGCTGAAGGAGCAGGGCTGCACCGCCCAGCTGGTGGGCAAGCTGGATAATCTGGCTTGGCTTTTGAACCTGCGCGCCATGGATATCGAGTGCACCCCCTACGCCATGGCTTACTGCTATGTTACCCCGGATCGCGCTGTGCTGTTCATTGATCAGGCGCGGGTCACCCCGGAGGCTAAGGCAGAGCTGGAAGCCAACGGCGTAACGCTGGCCGACTACGACAGCATTCTGGACGGAATGGCCGCCGAGACCGAGCCGCAGACCGTGCTGGCGGAGAGCGCTACCGTGAACTACGCCGTGTATCAGGTGCTGGAAAACAACCCCGCCCTGACCGTGAAGGACGCCGCCGACCCGTTGCTTGCCATGAAGGGCGTGAAGAACGAGGTGGAGCTGGCACACCTGCGCGAGTCCCATCTGCGGGACGCCGTGGCTATGGTGCGCTTCCAGATCGAGCTGGAAAACCGTCTGGCTTCCGGCGAGCAGCTGACCGAGCTGACCGTGGACGAGATCCTGCACAAGTACCGCAGTGCAGACGATAAGTTCCTTGTGGAAAGCTTTGGCACCATTGCAGCCTACGGCGGCAACGCAGCCATGATGCACTACCACGCCACCCCGGAGGATCACGCCGTTCTGCAGCGCAAGGGCTTTTTGCTGGTGGACAGCGGCGCTACCTATCTGGACGGCACCACTGACATCACCCGCACCTATCCGCTGGGCGAGCTGACCGAGGACGAGCGGCTGTTCTACACCTGGACGCTGCAGTGCCACATCGACATTGCCAAGGCCGTCTGGCTGGATTACTGCGACTGCCACATGCTGGACACCATCGCCCGCGAGCCGCTGTGGCGTCACCTCATCAACTACCGCTGCGGCACCGGCCACAGCGTCAGCTTTGTGGGCAACGTCCATGAGGGCCCCCACGCTTTGAACGGCCGCAACACCACCCTGATGCGCCCGGGCATGATCGTTACCGACGAGCCCGGCGTGTATGAAGCCGGCGAGGTGGGCATCCGCATCGAGAACGAGATCGAGTGCTACCACAAGGCCGACAACCAGTACGGCACCTTCCTTGCCTTCCGTCCCCTCACCTTTGTGCCCATCGCTACTTCTCCCATCGTGCCCGGCGTGCTGGACAAGGAGCAGATCGCATGGCTGAACGACTATCACCGCAAGGTGTTCGAGCAGCTGGCACCCCGCCTGACCGAGGACGAGCGCGCATGGCTGGCCGAGAAGTGTGCCGCCATCGGCTGCTGAGGATAAACCCTCTCAGGCGCTGACGCGCCAGCTCCCCCGAAAGGGGGAGCTTTTATGAACCTTCCGATCAGTGCAAATAAAGCTCCCCCTGAGAGGAAAGACTTCCCCCGCTCCGGGGGAAGATGTCGCGCAGCGACAAAAGGGGGAATCTGGCATCGCGCAGCGATGCCTGAGAGGGTTCGGCGCGCACGCGGAGGCCATTCCAAATCGTCTACCCTGCAAAGGAAACCAAACCATGATCTTTCACATTGCGATCTGCAGCCCGGACGGGGTGCTGCGCAGCAGGCTGGAGCACCAGTGCATGGAGTTCTTCGCCCGGCGGGAGGACGCCTGCATCGTGGAGCAGCTGCAAAGCCCGGAAGCGCTTTTGCAGCAGGATGCCGCCGGGCTGCGGTACGAGCTGTACCTCATCGAGCTTGCGGCGGTAGCCCGGCCCGAAGGGCTTACGGCGGCGGCAGAGCTGCGCCGCCGGGGCCGCCGCGCGCCGCTGGCTTTTGTGGCACGCACCCCGGCGCACGCATACAGCGCCTACCGGGTGGACGCCATGCAGTATTTGCTGCAGCCGGTGCACCAGCCGGAAGTTTCTGCCCTGCTCAAGCGGGCGGTGGAGCCGGAATACGGTCCCACCCTTACCGTGACCACTGCGGACGGCGTGCGGGCGCTGACCTATGCCGAAATTGAATATCTGGAATGCACCCACCACATCGTGCACTTCCACCTGACCACCGGAGAGGATGTGGCCTCCCTCTCGCTGCGGGTGCCCTTTTCTGCTGTGGCACAGCCGCTATTGGCGGACGGCCGCTTTGTGCAGCCGCACCGCTCCTATGTGGTCAATCTGGAAGCAGTACTGCACCTTCGTGCAGCGACTTTTTGCTTAATGATTTATTCTTCCTTATGCCGGGGCTTTTTGCGGCGGGCGTGCTTTTGGGGCTTGCGGCGGGGCTTTTTGCGGGAGGGCTCGGGCTGGACAGAGGCATCGTTCAGGCGGGACATCGCATCCAGCAAAGCGCCCTGCAGGCTGTCCGAGGGCACCCCGCTCTCCGAAAAGGCGAACAGGAATTTGTAGATCTGGGGCTGCAGCTCCTCGTACAACCCAAGGCGGGTGTACACCTCCTTGAACAGCTGAAAGATCTGCGTCTTGTTCTCTACGATGCCGCGCAGATCGATCTGGGTATGGCAGAGGCTTTTGGGGTTCTGGATATAATGATACCCGGCCTCGGAGATGGAAACGAACACCTCCGCGTGCTCGAGATACCCCATATTGAAGATCAGATCCTCGGCCCAGTGCACATCGGGCGCAAAGGCAAGCTGATTTTGCGCAATGATCTCCCGGCGGTAGAGCTTGTTCCACAGCACGCCGTAGTAAAAGGAGGCGGGCTGCTGCATCAGGCGGCGGGCGTAGTCCTCCCGGCTGTAAACGCCCTGCGGCAGAAAGCCGTACTTGTGCACCTCGGTCTTGGGAGCTTCCGGCTCGATGCCAAGGGAGGTCTGCAGCGTTTCCAGCGCGTGCCCGGTCTTGCTGGAGTTGGAGGGGATCACCATCCAGTACGGGGCGATCACAAGGTCGGCGTTGTGCTCCAAGGCAGCCTGCACAAGGTTCTGGGTGTAATCAGGGTCCAGTGCGTCATCACTGTCCGCAAACTGGATATAGTCGCCCTGCGCAAGGGTAAGCCCGGCATTCCGCGTGCGGGAAACGCCCTCGTTCTCCTTATCCACCACCACGATGCGGGGGTCCTTGGCCCGGAACTGCTCACAGATGGCAAGGCTGTCATCCATAGAGCCATCATTCAACACGATGATCTCCAACTTCTGATAGGTCTGGCTGCAAATGCTTTCCAGACAGCGGGAAAGCCCCTTCTGGGCGTTGTACACGGGCACAATGATGCTGACGAGAGGGTTCGTCATGGCAGGGCCTCCTTTTTTGACGACAGAATTTGAGTATTATTATTATCATACTCCTGCGGCGTCCGGATTACAAGAGCGCCGCACTGTGGCAGTTTTGTGAAACCTTACGCCTGCGCCCAGTCCAGTGCAGTCCAGTCCGGCAAAAACTGGTCGCAGATGCGGCGCAAAGCGGGGGCGTCGGCGGCGCTGGTGGTGTCCTGAATGCCCACCAGATAGAAGCCGGCATCATGGGCGGTCTGGGCAGCGTAGAGCGCGTCCTCGCACACGGCACACCCGGCGGGCTCCGTGCCGCCAAGGCGGTGCAGCGCCTCCATAAAGGGGGCGGGGCTGCTCTTGCTCATAGCACCCCGCGCCTCGATGTAGAAATCAAAGTATTCGTCGATGCCAAGGCGGGTCAGCACGGTGCGGCACTGGCTGCTCCATGTGTTGGAGCAAACGCACATCCGTGCGCCCTCGGCCCGCAGCCGGGCAAGGGTGTCCCGCACGCCGGGCTTCAGTTCCACCTTCTCGTACAATTGGGCGATCACCTCGCGCATCACGTCCAGATAGCCGTTCCTGTCCAGCGGCAGCGCATATTCCCGGATGAGGTACTGTGCGCCGTCCTCCATGCCCATGGTCAGCAGGGTCTCGTGCAGGTCTGCCTTCGGGGTGCGGCCAAAGCGTGCCAGCAGCGCCTCCGGGGCGCCCTCCCATACCACCACCATGCTGTCGGTCAGGGTGCCGTCCATATCAAAGATCCATTGTTTGCAGTGCATACGTTCCTCCTGTTGTGCGCCCTCCGGGCCGCTTTTATACTCATCTCCGGTTAGTATAGCACGAAACTTTCACAGGAAAAAGGCATGATCTCCGAAAAATCGGGAGAATTTTACCTGAAAGTATGGTATAATTATAACAATTTTAGAAAATACCGGGAACGTGCACGGGAGGGCTTGATATGGAACGCAGAGAACCCACGCAAAAGGCGCTGGTGCTGGCAGGCGGCGGTGCGCGCGGCAGCTATCAGGTAGGCGTCTGGCGGGCTTTGATGGAGCTGGACTGGCACCCGCAGATCATCACCGGCACCAGCGTGGGCGGGCTGAACGGCGCCATGTTCGTGCTGGATCTGTACGAGACTGCCCGGGATATGTGGCTGACCATCCGCAGCCGGGATGTGATGGAACTGCCGGAGGAAAACGCCGACCTTTCCGCCCTGCACCAGTTTCTGCGCCGGGTGGTAAAGGAAGGCGGCATGGACGTGACCCCGCTGGAAGAGATCGTGGAGCGTGTGCTGGACGAGGACGCGCTGCGGGCAGCGCCCATCCGGTTCGGCATCGTGACGGTGGAGCAGCGCGGGCTGCGCCCCCGGGAGCTGACGCTGGAGGAGATCCCTGCCGGGCAGGTGCGGGACTACCTGATGGCTTCGGCGGCCTGCTTCCCCGCCCTGCGGGCGCGGCAGATCGACGGGGTCAAGTTTCTGGACGGCGGGTACAGCGATAATATGCCCACCGGTCTTGCAAAGACCATGGGCGCAGAGGAGCTGGTCTGTGTGGATCTTGAGGGCGTGGGCATCACCCGCCCCAACCTGACCGGCCTGCCCACCACCATGATCCGCAGCTACTGGGAGCTGGGCGATATCCTGCACTTCGACCCCGACACCGCAAAGCGCAACATGGAGCTGGGCTACTACGACACCCGCCGCGCCATGGGATACCTGCGGGGCTGCGCTTATGCTGTATCCTGTGACGCCCAGAGCTGCGAGGATGCCGCCGCTTTTGCCCAGAAGTTTAGTCAACTGCAAAAGGCCGTGCGGGAAAAATATCCCGTGACCCTGACGGCAGATGTGGCTCTTAAACTGGCCAATATGACAAAGGACGACCAGCTTGCCCCGCTGGAAGCCGCCGCCGAGGATGCCGGGGTGGACCCCACCCGCTTTTACACCACTCGGACGCTGGCCCAGGCGTTTCTGGCCGCGTGCGATAAAGAACGCATGGAAAGCTTTACCCCGCTGTTTACGGGCAGCAGCACCGCCGGGCAGGCAGCGCTGGCCGCTTTGCTGCCCAATACATTCTTACAGGCGCTGGTGTGGCGCACTTTGACCGCACCGGCTTTGCCGGAGGTGACAGAAGATGAAGGTTTATAAAGGCGTATCCGCATCCCCGGGGCTGGTGCTGGGTCAGGTGAGCCGACTGGAGCACCATGTGGAGACCTTCAGCCACGGCCCTTTCAACCCGGAGCGGGAGCTGCGGCTGCTGGCAAATGCCGTGCACACGGCGCAGAATGAACTGGACTCCATGGCGGAGCGCGCCGCCCCCACCGAACAGGCCATCTTTTTGTTCCAGAGCATGATGTTGGACGATGAGGGCATGATGAACGAGGTGCGCTTTTGCATCAATGCGGGCATCAGCGCCTCGGCGGCGATGCATCAGGTGGGGCAGCGCTACGCCGACCAGCTTGCCAACATGAAGGATAACCCCTATATGCAGCTGCGCAGCGTGGATATTCTGGACGCCACCCGCCGGGTGATCAACATCCTGACCAACCGTCCCCGGGTGTGGCTGGCGCTGGATCATCCGGTGATCCTTGCCGCCGACCGGCTGATGCCCACCGACCTGTTCAGTGTGCCCTCCGGCATGATCTTAGGCGTCATCACCGCCGAGGGCAGCGGCCAGAGCCATGCCGCCATCATTGCCCGGGCAATGAACATCCCGGGCATCGTGCAGGTGGGCAAGGATTTTCTGGACGACTGCGACGGCCGCACCGTCATTCTGGACGCAACCAACGGCAACTGCATCCTTGACCCGGACGCCGCCGCCCGCCAGCAGGCGGAGGCCAGCATCTGCCAGCTCCAGCGCGAGGACGCGAAGATGAAGCAGCTGCACAGCCTGCCGGATGAAACGCGGGACGGCGAGCCCTTTGAGCTGCTGGCCAACTGCTTCGGCCCGGAGGATATCGACACCGCCATGCAGTCCGGTGCCAAGGGCGTTGGGCTGCTGCGCAGCGGCTACATGATGCTGCCCGGGCGCATTCTGGACGAGCAGGAGCAGTATTTCTTCTATTGCTCCTGTCTGGCCGCCGCAAACGGCTGCCCGGTGACCGTGCGCACCTTCGACTTTGGCTCCGACCGCACCGTGGCCGATGCCAATCAGGGGCCGCAGTCCTCCAAGCTCGGCCTGCGCGGCATCCGCAACAGCCTGCGCCAGCCCCAACAGTTCCAGACCCAGATCTGCGCCTTGCTGCGCGCCGCTGCCCGGGGGCCGCTGCGGGTGATGTTCCCCATGGTGACCGAGGTGGAGGACTGGGACGCCGCTATGAGCATTGTGGAGCACTGCCGCCAGAGCCTGCGGGAGCGGGGCGTGCCCTTTAACGAGAACACCCAGTTCGGCGTGATGCTGAGCATCCCCGCCGCCTGCCTGACCGTGGAGGACTTTATAGCCCACGGCTGCGATTTTCTGGTCATCGGCACCAACGACCTGACCCAGTACACCCACGCCGCCGACCGGGAGCTTGCCAGCGCAGAGCATTACTACCGCCCCGCCAGCCCGGCCATGAAAAAGCTGATCACCATGGTGATGGATGCCGCCAGCGCGCACCACGTTCCGGTGACCATCTGCGGCCTTGCCGTGGGCAACCCCGCCAACACGGCGCAGTACCTGCACCTTGGTCTGCGCAGCTTCTCGGTAAGCCCCCAGAATCTGCTCAAGGTAAAGCGAGCCCTGCTGGACACCGATGCCCACCCGGATGCAGGGGAAAACGGCTAAAAACATTTACAAAACGTAATATAATATAAAGTAATAAAAGGCTGTTGCACAAAACTCCTGTGCAGCAGCCTCTTTGACGTAGCGTTTTTTACTTTAGCGGGCTCGCCCTCTCCGTCATCGCTGCGCGATGCCACCTCTCCCAAAGGGAGAGGCAAGAGCACTGCCGGAAACTTCCTCTTTATACCTAATACTTTAGCAACAAGCCTTAGACCTTGGCTCTCCCTTTGGGAGAGCTGGCGCGGGAGCGCCTGAGAGGGCGAAGGCTTGTTACAGTACATCGAGAGCACGCAAAACAAAAAAGATTGACCGCCACAGTTGTCCAGACTCAAACGGCCAATCTTTTCTGATTGTCTAGGGTATGGAAGCTGACCATTGCCGGGCAGCACCTTTTCTGTTTTTAGTATAATCATGCCGGGCGTATTTGTCAAGCAGATACGTCCTTTTTTATGCTTACTCCAGATTCCCCGTCAGGGTCATGACGGCGGAGAGCACCGCCAGCGGGGCGGTCTCGCACCGGAGGATGCGGGGGCCAAGGCCCACCGTTTTTGCCCCGGCTTTGGCGGCCATTTCGGCTTCCTCGGCGGCAAAGCCGCCCTCGGCGCCGGTCACGATGGCAAGGCGCAGCTTCTGCCCATCGGCGGGCTTTGCCTCCGCCAGCAGCTGACGCAGGGGTGCGCCGCCGCACTCGTAGCAGAACAACACCAGATCGTACTGGTCAAAGCTGCGGCACACCGCCCCAAAATTCGGCAGCGGCAGGGCTACGTCCGGCAGAACGCCCCGGCCGCACTGCTTGGCGGCTTCCAGCGCAATGCGGTTGTAGCGCTCGTTCTTCTGCTCCTCCTTTTTGGGTGCAGCCACGCAGTAGCGGCTGAAGAAGGGCACGATGTGGGCAGTGCCCAGCTCGACCCCGTGCTTGATGATCTGTTCCAGCTTGTCCTGCTTGGGGTAGCCCGCCAGCAACGTCACCTCCACGGTGGGCTCGGCGGCGCTGGGGTAGCCCGGCTCTACGGCAAAGTCTATCCTGTCCTCCCCAAAGTCGGTGATGGTGGCGGTGTACTCTACGGCATTGCCGTCGCAGAGGATGACGGTATCCCCCGGCTTTGCCCGCATCACCCGGGCAAGGTGATGGGCGTCCGCACCCCGCAGGGTGGCGGTGCCGTCGGAGATCTCGGTGGTAAAGTAGCGGTGCGGCATACTGTGCGCTCCTTCTTACAATATTTGAATCTCAGGCCTTTTTGCAGACGATGCACTCCCAGCCGCGCTTTTCCTTAACTTCCACGACGGACAGACCGGCTTTTTCCAGTCCGGCGATCACCTCGTCCTTGCGGCTGTCGATGATGCCGCTGGCAATAAAGGTGGCACCCTCGGCCATCAGGCCGGGCACGGCGGGGGCAAGGCTGAGGATAGCGTTTGCCACGATGTTGGCGGTAATGATATCATAAGTGCCGCTGGCCTTATCGGACAGGTCGCCCACCAGCACGGTCAGCTTATCCTGCACGCCGTTCAGGGCTGCGTTCTCCCCGGCGGTACGCACCGCCACAGGGTCAATGTCCACGCCCTCGGCGCTGGCAGCGCCAAGCTTGAGGGCGGCAATGGCAAGGATGCCGCTGCCGGTGCCGATATCCAGCACCCGCTCACCGCCGCGCACCTGCTCGTCCAGTGCTTCAAGGCAGAGACTGGTGGTCTCGTGACCGCCGGTGCCGAAGGCAAGGCCGGGGTCAAGGATCAGCTTTACCCGGTCGGTGTCGTACTGCTGCCACGAGGGCACCACAGCCAGACGGCTGCCGATCTCCATGGGGTGATAATATTTGCGCCAGCCGTTCTGCCAGTCCTCCTGCTCCACGCCCTCGGTCTCCACGGTGTAGGGGATGCCGGCGGCTTCCATGCGGGCGGCGATGAGCGCCAGCGTCTCCACCTGAGAAGCACCCGGCTCCAGATACAGATGAATGATCACGGTATCCCGGGGCTTGTCCAGCAGCTCCTGTTCGATCAGGTCCACATGGGCGATCTCGGCCACCTGCTGCTCGATGTCGCTGTAATCCTCGATGTAGATGCCGCCCTCGGCGATCAGGGTGGCAACGGCCTCGGCGTTTTCGGCATCAGCCTTGGCCACGGTCAGGCGGATATCGGTCCATTCCATAGTACAAGTCTCCTTTTTGTATCTTATGGTGTATCTGAAAAGTCGAAAATTTAGTCTATTTCTACAAGCACAGCTGGATTTTGCGTGAATCAGCCTTGAAATCCACAAAGGATTCCTGCGGCTATTTGCCTTAAATCCCGCTTGTGCTTGCGAAATATTCGTCATTTTCTTTGTTTTCAGATACACCTTAGGGAACAACAGGAAACAATGCGCTATGTCTAAAAATTAACAACATACACAACAGGCATTTTCCGTGGAAAGCCCAACAGAGCGGCGGTATTAGCAACCCATAAAGAATTTACTTTTTAGTATAAACATTCGACTTTGTATTGCGGTTTGCGACCCTTTCTTCTTGACTTGTACGGCAAAAATGCTACAATAATACTGTATTTATTTTGCCTTTTGGGAAAAGATACATCTTTTGTAAAGGGGCAGTGTGCCCCAAAAGCCTGAAAACGGCCTGGGTTTCATTTGATAAATGCAGGCGGTTTTTGTTTTTGCGGCCATGGAACGGCATCGGCCCGGCGGCTCAGCTTTTTTGATTCGGCTGGCAGTGGGGGCAATGACGGTTTGACTTTATAAAAAGGTGTATCGGCGATCGCTGTGATCAGCGGGGACGGGATGACCGGCTCCGGAACTTTCCATAACAGGGCAGACAATGAAATGGGGGAAATGAGTCCATGTTTAAATCCCTGAAGCGCTCTGCCAAGGGTGCCGCAGTGCCGCATGAGAAGGGCACGGCCGGGATGGCTACCGTAACAATGGCCACGCCTGCGCACGTGATCATTCCCATGTCGATGCACATTGGTGCACCTGCAGAGCCGGTCGTCAAAAAAGGCGATCAGGTCTGTGTTGGTACGCTCATCGGCAAAGCCGGCGGCTTTGTCAGTGCCAATATCTATTCCAGCGTTTCGGGCACAGTTGAGGGCGTTGCACCGTTCCGCATGGTCAACGGTTCTACCTGCCAGGCGGTTGCGATTGCAGCCGATGGCCAGCAGACAGTTGACCCGGCCTGTGTGCCGCCGGTTGTGACCGATAAAAAGAGCCTGATGGCAGCTGTGCAGGCCTGCGGTCTGGTTGGCCTTGGCGGCGCCGGTTTCCCGACGCATGTCAAGCTGGCAGCAGAGGGCATTGACACCCTGCTGATCAACGCAGCTGAGTGTGAGCCGTATCTGTCCACGGATACGCGCGAGATGCTGGAATGCAGTGATACGATCCTTTCCGGCATTACTGCCGTCATGAAGTATTGCAACATTCCCAACTGCATCATCGGCATTGAACGAAATAAGCCGGAGTGCATTGATCTGATGTGCTCCCTGGTGCGCGATATGCAGGGCGTTTCGGTCAAGCCGCTGCCCATGCGCTACCCGCAGGGCGCTGAAAAAACGCTGGTTGAAACCTGCACCGGCCGCGAAGTGCCGCAGATCGGTCCTTCCGGCAAACCGGGCCTGCCTGCAGACGTACATTGTATCATCATGAACGTGACCAGCGTTTCTACCTTGGGCAAGTTCCTGAAGACCGGTGTGCCCCTGACCACCAAGCGCGTTACCGTGGAAGGCGATGCCATTGCCAAGCCGCAGAACATTGAAGTGCCCATCGGCACTCTGTACCGCGATGTGATCGAAGCATGCGGCGGCATTAAGCCGGATGTTGAGCTGGGCAAGATCATCTTTGGCGGCCCCATGATGGGCGGTGCTTCGCCGAGCGCTGATTACCCGGTATTGAAGCAGAACAACGGCCTGCTGCTGTTCAGCCGCAAAATGGCCACCCTGCCGGAGCCTGACCCCTGCATCCGCTGCGGGCGCTGCATTGCCGCCTGCCCCATGGGTTTGGAACCGGTCGAAATTCTGGAAAACTTTGCCGAAAAAGATTTTGATGCGCTGAAAGCACGCTGCGTGGATCTGTGCGTGGCCTGCGGCAGCTGCACCTTTGCCTGCCCGGCCAAGCGCCCTGTGGCCCAGAACATGGGCCTGGCAAAGGCCTGGTACATGGGCGAACTGCGCAAAGGAGGGAAATAAGGAATGGATGATCGTCTGATCGTAACCGCTTCGCCCCATATCCGGGACAATGCGACCACCCGCGGCCTGATGGGCAACGTGCTGATCGCGCTGGTACCCAGCATTGTGGCGTCGGGGCTGATTTTTGGCATGCGTGCGATCCTGCTGACCGCAGTGACTACCCTTGCCTGTGTTGTTTTTGAGTACCTGTACTGCAAGCTGATGCACAAGCCCAACCCGGTGGGGGATCTTTCTGCCTGCGTTACCGGCGTGATCTTGGCTTTGAACATGCCGGTCAGCATGCCGCTGTGGATTGCCATTGTGGGCGCACTGGTTGCTATTGTTATCATCAAGCAGCTGTTCGGCGGCTTGGGCTATAACTTTGCTAACCCTGCGCTGGTTGGCCGTATCGTGCTGTTCCTGGGCTTTACCTCCCGCATGACGGCTTACGTTTACCCGGATATGTCAGTGGACGCCCTGGCATCCGCTACCCCGTTGAACGCAGCCGTTGACCTGCACAGCGTCAGCTTTGTGGATATGTTGCTGGGCATCCATGGCGGCATGATGGGCGAAACCTGTGTGATCGCCATCCTGCTGGGCCTGGCTTATCTGCTGTTTACCCACACCATCGAGTTCACCATCCCGGCTTCCATCGTTGGCACGATGTATGTTCTGACCCTGCTGGCTACCCGTGACCCGTACATTGCCCTGCTGGACTGCATGTCCGGCGGCCTGCTGTTCGGCGCCGTGTTCATGGCGACCGACTATGTGACCAGCCCGTTCACCACCAAGGGCAAGCTGTTTTATGGCGTGTTCATCGGTCTGATCACCTTCCTGATCCGTAACTTTGCCAGCATGAACGAAGGCATGAGCTTCGCCATCCTGCTGGGCAACCTGATGACCCCGTGGTTCAACGCCTGGGGCCACCAGACCCCGCTGGGCTACAAAAAGCCCCAGAAAGCTGCGAAAGGGGGGAAAGAATAATGGCTGAAAACAATGCAAAGGCTCCGGAACAGGAATCCAACTTTAAGGCACTGGTTCTTCCGGTCATTGTTCTGGTTGTGATCTGCCTGGTCTGCAGCGCGCTGCTGGCTGTGCTGAACGACGCAACCGCACCCATCATTGAAGCCAACACCAAGGCTGAGACCCTGGCGGCTTATCTGTCCGTTCTGCCGGAAGGCACCACGGCGGATGATCTGCAGGATGTTACTGTTACCACCGCCAATGTGACCGGCGCAGTTAAGACCGCAGACGGCATGGCTGTTGTGCAGTCCACCGCAGCAGGCTACAGCGGCAACCTGGTTACCGTGTACGCTGCATTTGATACCACCGGCACCCTGACCGCTCTGTCTGTGGATGCTTCCACCCAGACCACCGGTATCGGTTCCAAGACGGGCGAAGAGAGCTTCTACGGCGGTTATGTCGGCTGGAGCGCTTCCCAGCAGGTAGAGGTTGGCAACCCCGTTGATGCAATCGGCGGCGCTACCATCTCTTCCCGTGCAGTTGTCAGCGCCATCAACAGCGCAATCGACTGCTACAATAATGAAATTGCGGGGGTGGCTTAAAATGGCTGAAAAACAAAGCAAATGGCGCATTTTTACCGCCGGCATCATCCGCGAAAACCCGGTTCTGCGCCTGGTTCTGGGCTGCTGCTCGGCACTGGCTGTTACCACCACGGTATCCGGCGCTTTGGGCATGGGCCTGGCCATGACGTTCGTTCTGGTTTGCTCTAACATCGTTATTTCGGCACTGCGCAAGGTCATTCCGGCCAAAGTGCATCTGCCGTGCTACATTGTTATCATTGCAACCTTCGTTACCATTGTTCAGATGGTACTGCAGGCTTATGTGCCCGCATTGTACAAATCTTTGGGCGTGTTCCTGGCCTTGATCGTTGTCAACTGTATCATTTTGGGCCGTGCCGAGATGTTTGCCTGCAAGAACAGCGTTGTGGATTCTGCACTGGATGGCCTGGGCATGGGCTGCGGCTACATCCTGACCATGCTGCTCATGTCCTCTGTGCGTGAGATTTTGGGCAACGGCACCTGGATGGGAATTACCATCATCCCGGAAAGCATTGACCGCATGAGCCTGATGAACCAGGCCCCCGGCGGTTTCTTCGTGTTCGGTTGCCTGATGGCATTGTGTGTGTACATTGAAAAGAAGCTGAACAAGCCCATTGAGCGCAAAACCTGCGGCGATGTGATGCTGGAAGAAATCGACAAAGCAAAAACCGAGGAAGGGGGTGCTAAGGAATGAGCCAGACTGTTGCAACCTTTGCTACCATCTTCTTTAGCATGATCCTTGTTAATAACTATGTTCTGGTCCAGTTCCTTGGCATCTGCCCGTTCCTGGGCGTTTCCAAAAAGCTGGATTCCTCCGTTGGTATGGGCGCGGCTGTTATTGCAGTCATGGTGATCGCAACCGCTGTTACCTTCCCGCTGCAGATCTTTTTGCTGGATGCCAACGGCCTGGGCTATATGCAGACGGTCATCTTTATTCTGGTCATCGCTGTGTTGGTCCAGCTGATCGAAATTGTGCTGAAGCGTTACGTTCATGCACTGTATCAGTCCCTTGGCGTGTACCTGCCGCTGATCACTACCAACTGCTGTGTGTTGGGCGTGACCATCCTGGCTGTGCAGGATTACACCAAGGTTTATGAGGCACAGGGCTTTGGTATGGCTTATGCCGAGGCTTTGATCTGCGCCGCCGGTGCAGGTGTGGGCTTCCTGGTTGCCATGCTGCTGTTCTGCGGCGTTCGCCAGCGCGTGGAGCGCTCCAACCCGCCGGAAAGCTTTAAGGGCCTGCCTATCACGCTGGTGTCTGCTGCCATTACTGCCATGAGCTTTATGGGCTTTGGCGGTCTGGTAGAAAACATCATCGCCGCACTGATGTAAGGGGGAGAAATCGATGAATAGTATTGCCTTCGCCGTCATCGTGCTTGTTGTTCTGGGCTTGGCGGGCGGCATTATTCTGGTGCTGGCTTCCAAGTTTATGGCTGTGTACGAAGACCCGCGCATTGCGCAGATCACCGAATGCCTTGCAGGCGCCAACTGCGGCGGCTGCGGCTATGCCGGCTGTGCTGACTATGCAAAAGCGATTGTTGAAAACGGCGCACCCACCAATAAGTGCGCCCCCGGCGGTGCCAAAGCCACCGAGGCTGTCAACGCCATTATGGGCACTGAGAGCGCCAGCGGCCCGGCCCTGCACGCTGTTGTAAACTGCAACGGCGGCAACGGCAACTGTGGCACCCGCTTTGAATACCACGGCATTCCCACCTGTGCCGCTGCTGCTGCCATTGCCGGCGGTCCCAGCGCCTGTGCATTTGGCTGCCTGGGCTATGGCGACTGCACCCGCGCCTGCCAATTTGACGCTATCCATGTGGTAAACGGCAGCGCTGTTGTGGACCGCGAAAAGTGCACCGGCTGCTCCGCCTGTGTGGCAGCCTGCCCGCACCATGTCATCAGCCTGAAGCCGATGGCCCCGCAGCCCGCGGTGCTGTG
>OHLF01000276.1_pt1 | contig 19484 bp, 17 predicted proteins | sample 1569001 | NCBI WGS metagenome assembly OHLF01 (sample SAMEA3879541, study PRJEB24766) | human gut metagenome | biome: human-associated habitat; feature: feces | place: USA | collected 1985/1987
AAATTTGATAAAATAAATAAAATTGTTAAATAAATGGAGGTTATAATGAAAAAGATTTTGATTTTTTATGCATCATATGGTGGTGGTCACTTAAATGCTGCAAAATCAATAAATGATTACATAATTAGCAACTACCCAAATAATGATGTAGAATTAATAGATTGTATGAAATATGTAAATAAAACTATAGAAAAACTTACTACTGCTGCATATAGAGAAATGGCAAAAAAAGCACCTTGGGCTTGGGGAAAAATTTATTCAGATTCTCAAAAAGGACCATTAGCACATTTATCTTCTAGGTCAAATAAAATTATGGCTATAAAATTATTACGTTTATTGCGTGAAAAACAACCAGATGTCATAATTTCTACACATCCATTTGGAAGTCAAATGTGTAGTTATTTAAAAAGAAAAAATAAAATAACTGCAAAAATTGCAACAAAAATGACAAAATGAAAAATTATTTAATTAGCAAGGGAATTACTGAAAATAAAATATCTGTAACTGGAATTCCAATATCTAACAGATTTTTGAAAACATATAATAAAAAGGAAATTTTAGATACTTATAATTTATCAGAAGATAAATTTACTGTACTATTTTTTGGTGGTGGAGAATTTGGACTTGGAAAAACAAAAACAGCTGAAATTTTTGAATCTTTTGTTCAAGAAAGTTTAAAAGAAAAAATTCAAATAATTGCAATTGCTGGAAAAAATCCAAAAATGAAAGCTAGTTTTAAAGAGATTGTATCCAAATATTCTGTAAATACTACTACAACTAATACAACTGATACAACTGATACAACTGATATTACAAACAATGTTAAAATTTTAGAATTTACAAATCAAGTTCCAGAATTAATGAGCATATCTGATTTAGTTGTAACAAAACCCGGTGGACTTACTACATCTGAAAGTTTAGCTTCACACTTGCCAATGCTTATTATTAATCCAATACCTGGTCAAGAAGAAGAAAACGCTGAATTTTTAGAAGATAAAGGAATTGCTATATGGCTTAGAAAAAATGAGAAATATAAAAATAATTATGAATTAGAAGCCATTCATGTAACTAAAGATGTTTATAATGAATTTAAAAATTATAGTAATATTGATAAAATGCAAGCTATAGACATAAATTTCTGGCTTATGAAAGATATACTTCTTAAAGCAGATAGAATGACAATGGCATCATCTATTGAGGGAAGAGTACCATTTATTGATAAAGAAGTGTTTAAAGTAGCATCACATCTTCCATTTGATTATAAAGTTACAAAAGAAAATACCAAAGTAGCTTTAAGAGCAGCAGCTAAAGAAGTTATACCAACAGAAGCTTATAAAAAGAAAAAGTTAGGATTTCCTGTGCCAGTGCGTGAATGGATTAAGGAAGGCGACTTTAAAGAAGAAGTTGAAAAGACTTTAAATAGTGATGTTGCAAATAAATATTTTAATACAAAAATAATTAATAAGATGTTTGAAGAACATGTAAATGGTAAAAAAGATAATTACCGTAAGATATGGACAATATATACATTTATAAAATGGTATCAAGTATTTTTTGAAGGAGAGTAAGGGTTTATGGAGAGATTAAAGGTTACAAAAAGTGAAGAAGAATATCCATCTATAACTTTAAGTTATAATGATGAAGTTAGTTTAAGTATTTTATTTGCGGGAAATTTAGATTTATATTTTATGCTTGCAGGGGCTCACAAAAGTCAAAAATTTATAATTGATGAAAGTAATTTAAGAGTTTATGATATATTTAATAAGCTTTATAATGATTTAATTAATTGTAAATTGCCTTTTGAAAGTGATAAAGAAAAATTGCGTAGACTTACTAATTATGATTTATTAGTACAAAATAATATAATAACTTGGAGAAGTGATGATTATCCATTTGATATTGGTCCATCTTTTAAAATAGAAAAAGTAGATGAAAAATTTGTTATTACCTTTGATAGAGGTAAGGAAGAAGAATACATGGCAAATAAATATAGTATATCTGTAAGAATAAGAAATAGTGGGTCTTTTTATTATCCATTTAATGCAAATTTTATGACACTTTATCATGAATTATGTAATTTAGATTTAGAACAAATATATATAGATGAAATAATGGATTTAAGAAGAATAAAAAAATAAGGAGGAAGTATGGAATATGTAATTGTTGGACTACTAGCAGTAGTTATAGTGCTTTTATTAGTATTAATTTTAAGAAAAAACAATAATAGTGAAATGACAGAAAGACTTGGTCATTTTGAAGCTAACATTAATAAAGAAATTGGTGAATTTAAATTCGGCTTTTCTAAAGTATTAACTCAAGACTTTGAATTATTAAATGAAAGAATTGAAAAGAAACTAACACTAATAAATGATAGAGTTAATGAGCGTCTTGACCAAAATTTTGAAAAGAGTAATAAAACATTTATGAATGTTTTAGAAAGACTTAATAAAATTGATGAAGCTCAAAAGAAGATTGATAGTTTAAATGGTGAAATAGTATCACTTCAAGGAGTTTTAACAGATAAGAAAACTCGTGGAACATTCGGAGAAGTAAATCTAGAGTATATCTTAAATAATGCTTTTGGAAGTAATAAAAATGGCATATATAAAACCCAAGTTAAATTATCTACAGGTGTTATAGCGGATGCAATACTTTATGCACCATCACCGCTTGGAACAATTGCTATTGACTCAAAGTTTCCTTTGGAAAACTATCAAAGAATGACCGATAGAACAAAATCTAAAGAAGAAAGAGAATACTATGAAAAGATGTTTGTTCAAGATGTAAAAAAACATATTAATGCTATTGGAGAAAAATACATAATACCTGGTGAAACAACTGATGAAGCTATTATGTTTTTACCAGCCGAAGCTTTATTTGCAGAAATAAATGCTTATCATCCAGAACTTCTTAATTATGCATATAGTAAAAAAGTATGGATTGCTGGTCCAACAACACTTATAAGTACACTTTCAATAATAAGTATGATACTTAAGAATATGGAAAGAGATAAATATGCCAAAGTAATTCATGAAGAATTAAATAAATTAAGTGTTGAATTTGGAAGATATAAAGACCGTTGGGATAAGTTAGCTAGAAGTGTTAAAACAGTAAATCAAAGTATTGATGAGCTTCATACAACTAGTGAAAAGATAACTAAAAGATTTGATAGTATCAATAGTGTTGATTTAGATAAACTTGGTTCTAAAGAAGAGCCATTAGAAATAGATATTCATTAGGCTTGATACCAAGTCTTTTTTTATAAAATAAAAAACAAAGAAATTAATTCTTTGTTCTTGTAAGTGTCATTTCTCTTTCTAAAGTATTAACTTCAGCATTAAATTTTAATAGTCTATATTCTCTGTTAGCTTCTTTAAAATGTAGTTTAAGTTTGCTACCAATCATAAGTCTATGTCTAGTACTCGGATTTTCTAACCATTTACAATCAGGATTATAAGCATAATTGCCATCCAAAATATCATCAAAATAAACAATACCTTCGATTAATTCTTTAGTTTTAACAACCATATATCTTGGAGTAATTTCTTGAATATATCCATCAAATTCCGTATCTTGACGTTTTAAAACATAATCAATCATGTAAAGTTTATTTGCTTCATATTCAGCTTTATCAGCACATCTTTCCATCATTGATGCTCTTTCACATAAACCATTAAGTGAAGTTTTAAGTTCCTCCATATCAATTGTTCCATCATATATTTTATCAAGATTATCTAAAATATATTCAATAATTAAATCCATAAGTCTTCTTATTGGTGAAGTAGTCTGAGAATAAGCTTTTGATGCTAAAGCATAATGTCCTTTGTTTTCGGTACTAAAATATGCTTTTTGCATTGACCTTATGAGTAGGGAAGAAAGAATAAAGAATTCTTCTTTAGTGTTCAAACTATTAATAACAGATTGCATAACATGTGGGTCGTCACTATTTTTTATAGCATCAACTCGATATCCCATCGAAGTAATTAATTTAACAACTTCTTTAACTTTATCATCATATGGTATCTCAAGATTTCTATAAATAAATCTAATACCTAAGTTAAGCATGTATTCAGCTAAAGCTTCATTTGTGGCTATCATAAAGTTTTCAATTAACTTTTCTGCAGGACCTTGATGACGATGCGTAACATCAAGTATAGTGCCATCATCATCTAAAATGAATTCAATTTCACTATTGCCAAAATCTAAAGCTCCATTTTCCTTACGACGATTTTCAATAATTTGTGCAAGTTCCTGCATAAGTAATAAATCATTTACAAAAGGTTCATAACCATCTGGAACAACATTATTTTCAAATATTTCATTACAATCTTCATAAGTCATTTTCTTTTTTGACTTAATAACACTATCAAAGAAAGTAAAATCTACAATTTCACCTTTAGGATTAATTTCAATTTGATATGTTTTTGTAAGTCTTTCCACATTTGGATTTAAAGAACATATGCCATTTGAAATTTGTGGATGAAGCATATGATTTACACTATCTATTAAGTAAACACTCGTAGTATTATGACAGGCTCTCATAAATAAAGGACTATTATATTTTATATAACGTGAAACATGGGAAATCGATACTTTTAATAAATAATTGCCGTTTGGTTTCTTTGTTATACCTACAGCATCATCCATATCTTTAGTATGGGCTCCATCAATTGTAACTATGTTTTCATCTGTTAAATCAACACGACCTTTTTTATCTTCTTCCGTAACTTCAGTAGGTAAACTATAAACTTGATCAGTTTCTTCTTTAGAATATCTTACTTTAAAACCATTATTATAATTTATAGCTTCAAGCTCAGCATTTACATCATTTTTATGTCCTAAAACCTCAACAAAATTAATATCATAATAATCATTATGTTTTTCAGCACTTATTTTTCCTAAAAATCTAGTGCCCACTGGTAATCTAAGTTTTAGAAAGTCTTTATCTGTACATTTAATCTTAATATTAGTATTACCAACCATTTTAATGTTTCCATCTTCTAAAACTTCACATACTATTTCAGGATTAGCTCTTTTTATTATTTTAACTAATGATATATTTTTCTTTTCTTTTTTTAAAAGAACTTTATCAAACGGAAGAATTCCTGATGTATTTTCATAAGGTAAAGTATAGGTTATACCATTAAAATTAACAATATAAAAATTTTTTCTAGTTACTTCAGCGGTTGTAACAAAATAATTTGATGGCATAGTTCTATAAACTTCATATTCAGGATCATAATAAGCAATTCCTTCATTTTCTAACTCTTTCAAAGCACTCTGTAATTCTTTTTCATCAGCCTTGGTTATTCTAAGTAATTCCTTAAATGTAAAAGAAGCAGAATAAGGATTAAATAAACTATATATTTTTTCTAAATCATCAACATTATCAAGTTCCTGAGCTTTGCCAATAACTTTAACTAGTTTATAACCATCATGTTCTTTTTTTACAATTATATAATCTTTTTTCTTAGCACTAGAATTATTAACTTGCATTTCCACAAGTTCACCATTAATGCCAAAAGTAATTTTTCCATCAACAATTTTATTAACTTTTGAAACAAAAAAATTAGACGGAAACACATAATAACAATTATTAACAAAATCGTAATATATTTTTCCATCTAATTCTAATTTAAGTAAGTTTTTAACAATATGACGTTTTTGAACGTTAGTGATTGTTTTATATCCAAGGGCATTCTTAATATCATTAAGTGTTAAGCTCTTTGGATTTGGTTTAAAAATTTCAATTAATGTTTTTTTCATAAAGTACCACCCTCAATATTAATATAGTTTATTTTGAAAGTATTGTCAATGATTAATTTATTTGATAAAATTATAATGGTGGTAGAAATGGTACTTTATTTAGTTAGTAATAACTTAGTAATAGATGACATAGTTTATGAAACTGATGAGACATTAGAAGAAAAAAGAATTAATAGGCCTCTTTCAATTGAAGGAGAAAAGATGGCTGTAAAACTTGTTAAAAAAATTAAAGCTAATATTGTTTATTCTTCTAGTTATGCATCAAGTATTGCCAGTGCTAAATACTTTGCTTCAGTAAAAAAATGTAATATTGTGATAAATTCATTTTTAAATGATTTAAGGGTAGGAGATTTAGGAAATAGAAATATTCAAATGCTTAGATTTATGCAAGAAAGAAATTTTGATTTTAAATTTAATCGTGGAGAAAGTCTTTCAGATGTAAATAAAAGAATGAATATTGCTATAGATAGGATATTAAAGAAAAATAGTAATAAAAATATAGTTATATTTACTCAGAAAAGTGCTATTACAGGATATCTTCTAGATAAGCTTGAAAAAGGGTATAATTTAGATGATAGGCTTATACTTAGTTTTAATGATAAAGTTATAATTGATGATGCTAATCAGGATGTAAATATCATTAAAATATGTTTTGAAAAGGGAAAAATTATAGATTGTGATGCTATAGAAATGGAGAAATAAAAATGGAAGAAAAAGTAACAATAAATATTAGTGCAAGACATGTGCATTTAACTAAAGAAGATATAGATAAATTATTTGGTCACCATTTACATGTGAAAAGAATGCTTAATCAAGTTGGTCAATATGCTGCAGAAGAAGTTGTTACTATTATAAATGGTGATAAAAAAATAGAAAATGTTAGAGTTATTGGACCAGAAAGAAAATATAATCAAGTAGAAATATCTGCATGTGATGCACGACTACTTGGTATTAAGCCACCAGTTAGAAAAAGTGGAAATTTAGATGGTGCAGAGATGATTACAATTGAAACAGAAAGAGGAGCTATTACTGGTAATTTTGCTATAATTGCTGAAAGACATGTGCATTTTAGTCCATCAGATGCATTAAAATATAATGTAGAGGATGGAGAACTTTTAAAACTTGAAATTGGGGGAATTAAACCAGGTGAAATAGAAGTTCATGCTAAGGTTAGTGATAATGGCTTTTATGAAGTTCATTTGGATACTGATGATGCTAATGCGTTTTTAATTAATCCAGGTGATATTGGAGTTTTGAAAAAATGAGTTTTTATATTGGAAATGTTAAAATTAATGGCCAAATTGTTGTAGCACCAATGGCTGGTATAAGCAACATGACTTTTAGAAGAATTTGCAAAACTATGGGAGCATCACTAGTTGTTGCAGAAATGGTAAGTGATAAAGCTATAACTTATGGAAATGAAAAGACTTTTGAACTACTTAAAATGAATGATGATGAAAGACCAATTAGTCAGCAAATATTTGGAAGTGATATAAATTCTTTTGTGGAAGCTGCTAAAATCGTAGAAGAAAAAATGCATCCAGACATCATTGATATAAATATGGGGTGTCCAGTGCCTAAAGTGGCAATAAAAAATCAAGCGGGAAGTGCCCTTTTAAAAAATCCTGAGAAGGTCGGAGAAATAGTTAAAGCTGTTGTAAATGCTGTAAATGTTCCAGTTACTGTTAAAATAAGAAGTGGTTGGGATGCAAATAGTATTAATGCTGTAGAAATAGCTAAAATATGTGAAGAAAGTGGTGCTAGTGCTATAACTGTGCATGCTAGAACAAGAGCTCAAGGTTATTCTGGTAAAGCAGATTGGAATATAATTAAAGAAGTTGTCCAAAATGTTTCAATTCCTGTGATTGGAAATGGTGATGTACTTTCATGTTATGATGCTAAAAGGATGCTTGATGAAACAGGATGCGCTGCAGTTATGATTGGTAGAGGTCTTCTTGGTAATCCTTGGCTTATTAAAGAATGCAAGAATTATTTAGAAAATGGATTAGAACCTGTAAAAATAAGTTATGATGAAAAACTTGATATGATGGAGTATCATTTAAATAAGTTATGTGAAGATAAAAGTGAAAGACAAGCTGTCTTAGAAATGCGCATGCATTTACTTAACTATTTAAAAGGTATGCCTGATGCAAGTAATATTAAAAATTTAGTATGTAAAGGAAAAAGAAGAGAAGAAATAATAAATATTTTAGAAAGTTATAGAAATCAAATAAAAAGCTTGTAGAAAATTAATCTACAAGTTTTTTTGATACATAATTTATCGGACCAGCACCAATTGTTATTACTAAATCTTCTTCTTTAACATTTTCTTTTAAAAATTCTACAATTTTATCAAAGTCATCTATATAAATAACATTTGGGTTTTTATCCTTTATTTTATCCACTAACATTTCTTCGGAAATATTAAAAGTATTAATTTCTCTAGCTGGATATATTTTGGCAATAATTACATGGTCAAAATTTGCTAAGACATCTGCAAAAGCATCTAAGTGTTCTTTTGTTCTTGAATAGGTATGTGATTGAAATACTGCCCAAGAAGATTTATGTTTTACGCTTTTAACACTTTCTAGAGTTGTTTTAATTTCAGATGGATGGTGGGCATAATCATCATAAATATATGCACCATTATATTTTCCAAGATATTCAAATCTTCGACCAACACCATGATATTTTTCTATAGCATTTTTAATTATATTTACATCTAAAATATATTCATGCGCAAGTGCAAAAGCTGCTAGAGAATTATATATATTATGATATCCATTAATCTTTAGGTTAATAGTTATTAAAAAATTATTATCTTTGTATAAATCATAAGAATAATGACCTAAGTTGTTACTAGTTATATTTTTTGCCATATAATTTGATTCTTTATTTATACCGTAAGTAATTACTTTAGCTTTAGTGTATTTATCTAATTCATTTGAGTTTTCATCATCATTATTTTTTATTAGATAGCCATCTTCTGGTAATAAACTAACATATTTATAAAATGATTTTTTTATGTTACCTAAATTTTTGAAATAATCTAGGTGGTCATTATCAATATTAGTTATAATAGCACTGGTTGGATGAAAATGTAAAAATGAATCAACATATTCACAAGCTTCCATAACAAAATAATCGTGACTACCTAAGTGTGTATTACCATTTATTTCAGGCATTATAGCGCCGACTTGAATTGTTGGATTAAGACCAGCTTCCAAAAATATTAAACTAAGCATTCCAGTAGTTGTACTTTTACCATGAGTTCCTGATACACATAAAGAATTTTTAAATTCTTTCATAAGCATTCCTAAAAATTCTGCTCTTTCAAAGACTGGTTTATCCAAAATTTTAGCTTCTTTTCTTTCTGGGTCATCTTCATGAATAGCAGCTGTATAAACTATAATATCAGCATCTTTAACTAATTCTGGGTGATGACCATATAAAACTTTAATTCCAGATTCATTTAAACTTTTAGTAATATCCGTTTCATTTATATCACTACCAGTAACTAAAACATTCATATTTTTTAGCATTAATGCAATGCTACTCATACTTATGCCTCCGATACCTATTAAATGTATTTTTTTATTATTAAACATAAAATCCCTTCCTTACATAATCTTATTATAGCAAATAAAAGAAAATGCGCAAGTAAAAGAATAAAAAATGGAAAATTTTAACAACTGAATTTTAAAATTTTTTGTACGTAAAAAGTTGATATGTCAATTTTGTGAAAAATGAAAAATAACAAAAAGTAAAAAAATGTCAAAAATTATAGAAAAGTTAAAAATGTGTATTTTTATTAGTGATTATGCGTACTCGCGTAAAATTGTTTAAAAATACGAACAACGAAAAATGGGACCAAAATTCGTATTTTTAAAATTTTGATAAAAATAAAAAGTAAATTTTCAATAGACAATTATTTTAGAATATACTATAATGAAATTGTGAAGGGAAGGTAAGTATTATGCCAAATAGGGAAGAAGAATTTTTTGAAACAATTAAAGTGGTTAAAAGAAATGGTTCTAAAGTAAGTTTTAATGGAACAAAGATAGCCATGGCAATTAAAAAAGGCTTTGATAGTATCAAAGTCACAAATGAGGATGATGACGAAATATTAAAATATTCATCAAATGATATTCAAAAAGTATATGGTCATGTAATTAAAAGAATTGAAAAGGATTATGCAGAAAAAGCAAGCATTAAAATTGAAGATATTCAAGATATAATTGAAGAAACATTAAAAAAAGACAAATATGATGATGTTTATGAAAATTTTGCAAATTACAGAGAAAATAGAACTAGAGCAAGAGAAGCATTTACTGATGATAAAAGAAGTCATAAATTTTTAAAAACACTTGAAGGTTTAGCACTTAAAAGTGCCGCAGAAGATGATGCCAAAAGAGAAAATGGAAACATAGATGGAAACTCAGCGATGGGAACAATGCTTCAATTTGGTTCTAATGTTTCTAGAGAATTTGCTAAATCATATTTAATGAAGAAAAAATTTGCTGATGCTCATGATGAAGGGTACATTCATATCCATGATATGGATTTTGAAGCTATGGGTACAACAACATGTATGCAAATTGATTTAGATAAATTATTTAAAAATGGATTTTCAACTGGTCATGGTCATTTAAGAGAACCAAATGATATTATGAGTTATTCAGCGCTTGCCGCAATAGCTGTTCAATCGAATCAAAATGACCAACATGGAGGACAAAGTATTCCAGCATTTGATTTTTACTTAGCACCTGGAGTGCTAAAAACATTTAAAAAAATCTTAAAAACTACTATTAAAGATTATATAGATTTAGAAGATTTAAATGATTTTATAAATGTTACAAGTATAGAAAAAGATATAGCTAAAATAAATACAATTGATATAACTGTTGATTATTTTGAAAAATATTATAAAGATTCTGAATTAATGAAGAGAATGTTTGATATGTCACTTAAGAAAACATTAGAAAAAACAGATAAGAGAACATATCAATCTATGGAAGCATTTGTACACAATTTAAATACAATGCATTCAAGAGCTGGAGCTCAAGTACCATTTTCATCAATTAACTTTGGTACAGACACATCTAGTGAAGGTAGAATGGTTACTAAAAACTATATGCTTGCTAGTGAAGCTGGACTTGGACATGGTGAAACACCAATATTCCCAATTTCAATATTCAAAGTAAAAGAAGGAGTTAACTATAATCCTGAAGATCCTAACTATGATTTATTCAAATTAAGTTTAAGAGTATCAGCAAAAAGATTATTTCCAAATTGGTCTTTCTTAGATAGTACATTTAATAAACCATATTATAAAGCTGGTGATTATCGTACTGAAGTAGGTTACATGGGATGTCGTACAAGAGTTATAGGTAATGTAGTAGATCCTGATAAACAAATTACACCAGGTAGAGGAAACTTATCATTTACATCAATTAATTTACCAAGAATAGGTATTAAACATGGTATAGTTGGTAAAGATGCTTTAGACAAAGCTGACATGAAAGGCTTTTATGAAGAACTAGATGAACTTATTGAACTTGTAAAAGATCAATTACTTGAAAGATATGATATTCAATGTAATAAAAGAGTATATAACTTTCCATTCTTAATGGGACAAGGAGTATGGCTTGATAGTGATAAACTAAAACCAAATGATAAATTAAAGAAAGTATTAAAACATGGTACACTTTCAATTGGGTTCATAGGTCTTGCAGAATGTTTAAAAGCTTTAATTGGTGAACATCATGGGGAATCTGAAGAAGCTCAAAAATTAGGCTTAGAAATCATTGGTCATATAAGAAAAAAATGTGATGAATATAGCGAAAAATACAATTTAAATTTCACATGTTTAGCTACACCAGCTGAAGGATTATCTGGAAGATTTGTAAATATTGATAGAGATATTTATGGAAAAATTAAAGGTGTAACAGATAGAGCATATTATACAAATTCATTCCATGTTCCAGTATATTACAACATTTCTATTGCAGATAAGCTAAGAATTGAAGGAGCATATCATAAACTTACAAATGCAGGACACATCAGTTATATTGAACTTGATGGTGACCCATCAGATAACCTAGAAGCATTTGAAAGTGTAGTTAGAATAATGAAAGAAAGTGATATTGGATATGGTGCAATAAATCATCCAGTAGATAGAGACCCAGTTTGTGGATACGTTGGAATTATAAAAGATGTCTGTCCAAGATGTGGTAGAAAAACTGGTGAACCAGTTAGTGTTGATTTACTAAAAAGATTAGAAGGAAAGGAATAAGGAGAAGTAGTATGGAAAAGATTGAAGAAGAAGTAAAATCAAAAAAAGTAACAGGTGAAGGAGTAGAATTCGAAAGAATTCGAAGAATTACAGGATATTTAGTAGGTACAGTAGAACGTTTCAACAATGGTAAAAAAGCAGAAGAACATGATAGAGTAAAACATACTTTTAAAACTTGTAGCTGCAACAAATAAAAAAATAATCTAAACGCTATGCTTAAAAGCTAGCGTTTTTTGCTACTTTGTAAGAATTAATTTATACTTGATTATTTATTAGTTTACCATTATAATAGAGTTATAGAGATATAAAATTAAAAATATATTCTATAGAAAAACGGAGGATTGAAATGGATAATTTATTATTCGCCATTTTATCCCTTATTGTTGGAATTGTTATTGGGTGTGGATTATTTTATTTGTTTTTAGCAGATAGAACATCTAAATCCATGAAAAATGCTAATAAATTAATTGAAGATGCTAAGAAAGAAGCAGAAAAAAACAAGAGAGATGCTTTACTAGAATTAAAGCAAGAATCATATCGTCTTAAACAAGAAACAGATGCTGAAATAAAACAAAGAAAAGCGGAAATTTTACAATCTGAAGACCGTCTTTTAACAAGAGAAAATAACCTTGATAAAAGAGAAGAGATGTTACAAACGAGAGATAATTCTTTACAAGAAAAAGAAAATGATTTATTAGCAAAACAAAAAAAATTACAAGAAAAAGAGGACAAAATGGATGCGCTAATGAAAGAAGAGATAGCGCAACTTGAAAAAATTGCTGGATATAGCAAAGAAAAAGCACGTAAAGTTATTATGGAACGTGTAGAAAATGATATGGAATTAGAAATAACTAATTATATCAAAGAAGAAGAAGCAAAAGCTAAGTTAGAAGCTCACGAAATTGCTAAACAATTAATTGTTAGTAGTATGGAAAGATATGCTGATGATGTTGTTGGCAATCAAACAGTAAGTACAATTGATTTACCTAATGATGACATGAAAGGAAGATTGATTGGACGTGAAGGAAGAAATATTAGAACAATTGAATCTGTAACAGGTGTTGATTTAATTATTGATGATACACCAGAAGCTATAAGTTTGTCATCATTTGACCCACTTCGAAGAGAAATAGCTAAGATTACAATTGAAACTTTAATTAAGGATGGTAGAATACATCCAGGACGTATTGAAGAAGTATATGACAAAACAGTTAAAGATGTAAATGCTAGAATTATTCAAATTGGTAATCAAACAATTAATGATTTAGGCATTACCAAGATGGATCCTGAACTTGTTACTTTAGTTGGTAAATTAAATTTTAGAACAAGTTATGGTCAAAATGCATTAAAACATTCAATTGAAGTTGCAAATCTTTGCGGTCTTATGGCATCAGAACTTGGTGAAAATGTTACACTAGCAAAAAGAGCAGGACTTTTACATGACATAGGTAAAGCTATTGACTTTGAAGTTGAAGGAAGTCATGTAGAAATTGGCCTTGAGTTTGCTAAAAGACATCATGAACCAGAAGTAGTACTTGATGCTATTGCATCACATCATGGTGATACAGAAGCTAAATCAACAATTGCAGTTTTAGTAGCAATTGCAGATACTTTATCAGCAGCAAGACCTGGTGCTAGAAACGACTCTTTAGAAAATTATATTAAACGTCTTGAACAACTTGAAGAAATAGGAAACTCTTATGAAGGCGTAGAAAAAACATTTGCAATGCAAGCTGGTCGCGAACTACGTGTTATCGTAAAACCTCAAGAAGTTGATGATGCTAAAAGTTATAAAATGGCTAGGGATATTAAAGAAAAAATCGAAAATGAAATGCAATATCCTGGTACAATAAAGATAACTGTTATTAGAGAAACTAGAGTACAAGAAGAGGCTAAATAAGTTTCTTCTTTTTCTATGCAAAAATGCTTTATTATTTAAGTGTTTTATGATATTATTAATACATAAGAAAATATTAAGGAGTAAGAAGTAAATTATGAAAAAAGCTTTAAGTGTAATAGGTAAAATAGCATCATTTTTAGGTGTAACAATTGGTATGGTTTTAGTGGCACTTATACTAACAATAACTTTGATTTGTCATGGTCCAAGTGAAAGTGCAAAAGAATTATTTGCTACAACAATTCTTGAAACTGGACAATTAAAATTTTTAGCTAATGTCTTTTTAAGTAAAGAAGAACTACAAGAAATTGTTAATAAAAACTCACTGCAAGATATGGATGCTGAAGTAGATACAGATTTAATTAATACTGAAGGTAACAAAGAAAAAGAACTAATAGAAATTAAAAAAGTAAGTGGAAATAACTTTGAAGGTACAATGATGATAGTAAATGATCCATCAAAAATTAGCCTAGCAACAACATACCCATGGAGTGAATATGGCAAAGAACTTGGGGTATTAGTTGATGATGCCGGTGCTATTGCTGGTGTAAATGGTGGTATTTATTACTCAAGTGGTAATAAAGGTGGAAGGCCTTATGGAGTAACAGTAAGTAATGGAGAAGTACAAGATATAAGCCTAGGACTTTCAGGATTATACCTAATTGGTTTTGATGAAAACAATCTTCTTCGCATCATAAATTTAGAAGGTATGAATAAAAAAGATGTTGAAAAAATGTTAAAAGAAGAAAAAATCAGAGATGCAATATCTTTCCAAGAAGAAGCATCAGATAAAAATAATCACTTTGTTAAGTTAATAATTAATGGTGAAAAAAGAGAATTAAATGGTATGGGTAGTGGTGCAAATCCAAGAACTGCGATTGGTCAAAGAAAAGATGGAAGTGTACTTATACTTGTAACAGATGGAAGGGGTAAAAATGGTCATCTAGGTGCAACGGCATCAGACTTAATTGAAATAATGGCAGAATATGGTGCTGTAAATGCCGCAAACTTAGATGGCGGAAGCTCATCATCTATGTATTATAATAAAGAATATTTAATGACTAGTGTAACATTCTACTATTCAAATTCATCATGGAGATTACCAACAGCGTTCGTAGTAAAGGATAATTAATATGGCAAAATCAAGAAGAAAATCATTATTTAAAAAAAGTTTATTAATATATACAATTATTGCAACAATTTTATGTGTTACCTTCGTAATTTATATATTTGTAACTTTAAAAACATATGAAAAAAATCAAACAACAACATTTATAAAAGCAAGCATAGCTAAGTTAGATGATGACACATTAAAAGGTTATTTAAAAGATAATAATCAAAATGAAAATCTTTTAGATGAATATAAAAAGCAAATAAATGATAAAGATATCAAAATTATCAAAAAAGATGAAAATAATTTTGAAGTAGAGTTAAATGAAAGAATTTTATTTGATGTTGAAACAAAATATTTAAAAACTGAAACAAAGCTTGGTATGTTTAGTTATGAACTTAGAGATATAACTAAAATAACACCACATTTAGAAAGAGGTTTAATCTATTATGATATAACAGTACCATCAACATATGAAATTAACATTGATGGAAAAAAAGCAGAAAATCCTGTTAAAAAAGAAAAATATAAAAACTTAGATTATATGTATCAAAATGACTCAATGCCTTACATAGTAACCTATGAAGTAAACAATTTAACTAAAGAAGTAGATATAAAGGCAACAAATGAGTATGGAAAAGAAGTAAGTTTAAAGAAAAATAAATTTGCATATAAAGCGGAAAAGAACTATCTATCATTTGATACTTATGATGAAGCTAAAAAATACTTAAGTAGTGAAGTAGATATCTGGGATTTTGCTCACAAATGGAGTTTATTTTTAACAAATGATTTAAGTGGCTTATCCCATGGTTACAATACTATAAAAACATATTTTATTGATGGAACAGAAATGAATCGAAGAGCATATAACTGGGCCCACAATATAGATATTATGTTTACAAGTAGACATACCTTAAAAAATCCACCATTTACAAATGAAAAGTTAAGTAACTTTACTATTTATAGTAAGAATGCCTTTTCTTGTGAAGTATATCTTGATAAACACATGATAGTAAATGGCAAAGAACAAATAGATACAATGCATGATTATATATATTTTATAAATGATAATAATACATGGAAGGTTGTAAATATAAAGGCAGGGGAATAATATGAATAAAGATATCGTGGTATTAATACCAGTGTATGATCCAAATGAAGAGATAATGGATACGTTTTTAGAAAAGTTAACTAAAAAGTTTGAAAATATTGTATTCATAAATGATGGATGCAGTGAAAAACATGATAAATACATGAAGAGGTTAGCTAAGAAATATCCAGTTGTAAAACATAATGTTAACCTAGGTAAAGGAAGAGGTTTAAAAAATGGTATAAACTATATTTTAAATAATTATCCAGATGCCAAAGTTATAGTAACTGCAGATTGTGATGGTCAACATAGTGTTAAAGATATTAAAAAATGTGGTGATGTTGCCAAGAAAAATATGGATAGTTTAGTTCTTGGTGTCAGAGATTTCTTAGATAAAAATGTTCCAACACGTTCAAAATTTGGTAATGTTATAACTAGAAATGTTTTATATTCTTTCGTAGGTCAAAAGGTAAGTGATACACAAACAGGACTTAGAGCAATGAGTTTAGATATTGCAAAAAATTTAATTGCTGTATCCGGAGAAAGATATGAGTACGAAACAAATGTCTTAATAGAAACAAAACTTAAAAATATACCTATAAAAGAAGTAGTTATTGAAACGATTTATATTAATGATAATGAAACAAGTCATTTTAATCCTGTTAAAGATTCAATCAGAGTATATCGTTTATTTGCATCATATATACTATTTACGTTACTTGCTTATATTATTGAAACAGTTATATTTGCTAAAGTTTATGATATAAATAGTGCATTATATGTAATACCATTATTCTTACTTTTAAGTAAAATAGTATCATGTATAATAAAAATGATATTTAATAATCATGTTAATTTAAAATATGTAATAATTAATTATGTAATAAGTGCTATTATTTTATCTTTAGTTAAATCAACACCAGACTCTTTCTTAAATTCATCAGTCATCCATTCCATTACTCTTTCATCAAAGTCATCTCCACCTAAATGATTGTTACCACTTGTAGATTTAACTTCAAATACACCATCACCAAGTTCTAGAATAGATACATCGAATGTACCACCGCCTAAGTCGTATACTAAGATAGTTTGTGTTTTTTCTTGTTTATCTAGTCCATAAGCAAGAGCAGCTGCTGTTGGTTCATTAATTATTCTTTCTACTTCTAGTCCAGCAATTTTGCCAGCATTCTTAGTAGCTTGTCTTTGACTATCATTAAAGTATGCAGGTACTGTAATTACAGCTTTTGTTACTGGTTCTCCTAAGTAAGCTTCAGCAGTTTTCTTAAGATCTCCTAGTATCATTGCAGATATCTCTTCTGGAGTATATTCTTTTCCACTAGTACCCATTTTTCTTTTTATTGAAGAAATAGTATCTTTATTGGTTACCATTTGGTTTTTAGCCTTTTGTCCAACAATTATTTCTCCATTTTTGAATGCTACTACTGATGGAGTAGTTCTCATTCCTTCGGGATTAGTTATTACTTTAGCTTCTCCCCCTTCATATACAGATACACAACTATTTGTTGTACCTAAGTCAATTCCTATAATTTTACTCATATTTATCAATCTCCTTTATATATTTATTAGTCTTCATCAAATTCATGAATGACTTTCATTTTTTTATCTTTATTTTTATTATTTGTGGTATTATGCATATTTCTAATAGTTCTATTTATCTTTATACTTCTATAGATATAGTATCCTAGTATTAATAATATTAGTACTGGGAATATCCATACGATAAATCTTATTCCAAGTATTAAAACTGCTAAGAATATTAGAATATAAATAATATCTCTTATGGTACTTTTACTCATTTACTTTTACCATAGCGGTTCTAAGTACTTTATCTTTGTACATATAACCTTTTTGTAATACTTCAAGAATTATACCTGACTCTTTAGATTCATCTTTACCTGTAGTAACAGCTTGATGGTATGTAGGATCAAACTCTTTACCTAAACAGTCCATCTCTTTTACTTCAAACTTAGTAAGTAAGTCTTTTATTTGCTTATACATAAGTTTAAAGCCTTGTAAGAACTTAGATACTTCGTCTTCTAGATTATTATCATCCATATTTATAGCTCTTTCGAAGTTATCTAATATTGGTAAAAATCCTTTTAGTATATCTTCTTCAGCATACTTAATTATTCTAGATGTTTCTTCATCTTTTCTTCTTTTGTAGTTAATTAATTCTGCTTGACTACGAAGAAGAGCCTCCTCTAAGTCTTTTATTCTTTTACTTAGAAGTTCTCTTTCATCATTAATGTTTGATTCTTCTGTGCAAGAACATTCTTCTTCATTGCACTTACAAGATTCTTCACACTTGCAAGTTTCCTCACATTTGTGTTCTTCGTTGCAGTGGCAATCTTCTTTATGTTCGTGTTTCTTTTTCTTTTTATTTTCCATAATCATTCCTTCATTAAATGTAAGTTTGTTAAATAAAATTTTCCTATATATTTCTTCATCAACTAAACCTTTTTCATCAAAAGCCAATGAAAGAAGTAATCCAGTATCTCCCATATAGCACTTTAATGCACTCGACTCTCTATTTAATCTAAGTCCAATGTTCGGTTCAGTTGTGTTAAAAGCAATGTTTACAATCATTGATTCTTGAAGCCAGAAAAAAGCATCTTTATAATCTCTATATCTTGCATCTTTTTGCATTGAATTGAACGAAAATCTTTTTTCATGTTTTTGTAATTGAGATGGTATTTCCTCAAAAATACTTTGTACTTTGATTGAATCATCTCCACTATATTTTACTATATCATCTTTATACAAATTTAAGATGTCCCTCTTTATCAAATCGACTTCTTTAAAACTTTTTGTTTTTATATACGTTTCTACTGCTTGAGGCATTCCACCTACTATTAAATATTGTTTAAAATAGTCCATTGCTTCCCTATGCATTAGTTGTCCTAAAGGCTTCTTTTCTTCAAAGCATTTTCTTATTAAATCCATTAAGTTATTATTTTCATTTGCCCATAAAAATTCTTCAAAGTCCATTGGATACATATTCAAGTGTCGTTCTTCTGATGGTATTAAAATATCTTCAACATTCTTTTTTATTGAAATTAAAGAACCAGTTTCGATATAATCATACCTTCCATCAGCAACTAGATACTTAATAGCACTTCTTGCTCTAGGATATAATTGCACCTCATCGAAAATTATTAGTGTATCTCTTTCATATAAATCTGTTTTATAATAACTAGATAAATACATGAAAAACATATCTAAGTTATCTAGGTAATTATCAAACAGCTCTTTAACATCTTTACCGACTTTATTGAAATCAATTAATATATATGATTTATAATTT
>OHLF01000279.1_pt1 | contig 19345 bp, 20 predicted proteins | sample 1569001 | NCBI WGS metagenome assembly OHLF01 (sample SAMEA3879541, study PRJEB24766) | human gut metagenome | biome: human-associated habitat; feature: feces | place: USA | collected 1985/1987
CGCGCGGTTAGCTCAGCTGGTAGAGCACATGCTTGACGTGCATGGGGTCACAGGTTCGAGTCCTGTACCGCGCACCATAGCCGAAAAGCCCTGAAACCACTAAGGTTTCGGGGCTTTTGTCATTCTGTTGGCTGGCTGTACCCCATCCGAACACCCGGGCGTGTCTTTTGACCCGGCAAAAAATATGATATATCGCTCACTGCAAACGGGCTGTTTTGACAGGCGCAGGATGACCTGGTATAATGAACCCAATAGATTGGGATTTGTCGAGCTGATTATATAGGAGAACTTGAAAATGAAAATAGAACTAATAGCCTTAACGGAAGATAACATGAAACAATGTTTTGAACTGAAAGTTGCAGGCAACCAAATGCAATATATAGCTTCGAATGAGGATTCTTGGAAGGAAGCAAAAGAAAACGAGAAGATCGCTCGTCCCTTTGCTATATATTGTGATGAGAAAATAGTGGGGTTCACCATGTTTGCGTTTGATGAGAAATATGAGGACTCTAATGACAGATATTGGTTGTGGAGATTCATGATTGATGAAAATTTACAGGGAAATGGGTATGGAACAGCAGCATTGCAGGTAATCATTAAATATTTCAGAGAACATGGTGCGAACAATATCCGCTTATCAACCAAAGAGACCAACACAACCGCATTATCTATGTATCGCAAGGCAGGCTTTCGTGATACGGGAGAGATGAACGACGAAGAAATTGTGCTTCAACTGAATTTGTAACTTCCAGCTTGTCCAACCAATCGCCAATCTCCGCTTTTACAGGAGAATCCACATGATCGTGACAATCGATTCCTTTGAGAAATACCGGGCGTTCATCCAGGACATTTCGCGCGACCGCTCTTTTGTGACCCACATTTCACATATGACCCCGATAATCTTTACGGTTCACTGCACCGGAAGGACGAATCCGCGTTTGCCGTTGTGGCAGACGGGACCGTGCAGGGCCTGTTGGTCAGGCCCGGACTGCCCTTCCGAAAATATGCGGTCCCCCTGCTGGCAGAGGCGGTCAGACGAAACGGGCCGAACCGGATGATGGCGCTGGTTTACACAGACGCGGCGGAAGAAATCGCGGCTTACGCTGCGTCCGGATTTGAGAAAGTCGAGGGGCAGAACAGCGTGTACGCCTCTTACCTGCTCTGATAAACGGGCGGCCCCTGACCGGGGCCGCCCGTTTTCTGCAATTTACGCCTGCCGGTCCGCCTGGATCAGCAGCTTCAGGGCCTCCACGCCCACCTCCACGGCGGAGGTGGTGTCCTCGCTCATGTCCTGGTCCAACCCGGCGGCTTCCCGCTCCTGGTTCCAGATCACATGGAAGCAGCTGCCGCAGCGGCAGCCCAGGGCGTCGGCCACCACAAACAGGGCGGCGCTTTCCATTTCGCTGGCCTTCACGTGCAGGCGCTTCCAGGCCTCCCACTTGTTCAGCAGCTCATAGGACACCGGCATTCTGGCGGGGCTGTGCTGGCCATAGAAGGCGTCCTTGCACTGCACCACGCCGGTTTTCAGGGACTTGCCCAGGTTTTTGGCCGCCTGCACCAGGGCGCAGGTGACGTCGAAATTGGCCACGGCCGGGTACTCAATGGGGGCATACTCCCGGCTGGTGTGCTCAAAGCGGATGGCCCCGGTGGCCACCACCACGTCGCCGGAGCGCACGTCCAGGTCGATGCCGCCGCAGGTGCCCACCCGGATGAAGGTATCCGCGCCGATGTTGTGCAGCTCCTCCATGGCGATGGAGGCGGAGGGGCCGCCGATGCCGGTGGAGCAGACGGAGACCTTTTCCCCCAGCAGGGTTCCGGTATAGATGGTAAATTCGCGGTTCTGGGCCACAAAATGGGCGTCGTCGAACAGGGCCGCGATTTTTTCACAGCGGCCCGGGTCGCCGGGCAGGATGACGTAACGGCCCACGTCGCCCTCCACGCAGTGGATATGGAACTGTTTGTCCAGCTTTTGCATAGCTGCGCCTCCTTGATAAGTGATCCGTGTGATGCCGTCATTATATCATAGGAAGCCGCCGGGTGCAAATAAAATGCCGGGGCGGGTGCTTATACGTTGCCGTACATGAACAGGTCGCACTTGATCATGCCGTTATAGAGCTTGCGCTTCTTCTTGGCCTGGTGGCCGAAGGTGCGCTCAAACTCCGTGTGGCTGCTGAGGACCAGGGTCCGCCAGGTATCCGGCAGACGCTCCCACATTTTGCCGAAGTCCCGGTACAGGGCCTCGGCCTCCTGCCGCTCCAGCAGCCGCTCGCCGTAGGGCGGATTGGTCACCAGCTGGCCATAGGTGTCGTCCCGGCGGAAATTCCGCATATCCGCCACCTCGAAGCGCACCACATCCTCTACCCCGGCCTTCCGGGCGTTGTCCCGGGCGATGGCCACGGCCCGGGGGTCCACGTCGCCGCCCCAGATGTCGTACCGGCCGTGGAACTCCTTGTCCATGGCCTCTCCGGCGGCGGTCAGCCAGTCCCCGGAGGGCACGAAGCCCCAGCGCTGGGCGTCGAAGCTGCGGTCCAGGCCCGGGGCCCGGTTCATGGCGATCAGCGCCGCCTCGATGCAGATGGTGCCGCTGCCGCAGAAGGGGTCGCAGAAGGGGTCCCGGCCCCGGAAGCGGGACAGGGTCACCATGGCCGCCGCCAGCGTCTCCCGCAGGGGGGCCTCCACGCCCACGGCCCGATAGCCCCGCTTATACAGTCCCTCCCCGGAGCTGTCCAGGCAGATCATGGCCTCGTCCTTGAACAGGGAGAACCGCACCTGATACTTGACCCCGTCCTCCGGGAACTGCTCCAGGCCGTAGTGGGCCTTCATCCGCTCCACCATGGCCTTTTTGATGATGGACTGGCAGGCGGGCACCGCGTGCAGCTGGGAGGAGATGGAGTAGCCCTTCACCGGGAAGGCCGCGTCCCGGGGCAGATACTCCTCCCAGGGGATGGCCCGGGTGCCCTGAAACAGCTCCTCAAAGCTGCGGGCCGGGAACCGGCCCAGCACCAGCAGCACCCGCGCCCCGCAGCGCAGGTTGATGTTCAGCCGCGCCAGGTCGGACAGCTCCCCCCGGCACAGCACCCGGCCGTTTTCCACCTGCACGTCCTTCAAGCCCAGCCGCCGGATCTCGTCGCCCACCAATTTTTCCAGGCCCAGCAGGCAGGGCACCATAAATGTATGCATATTGCACCTCGTTTCGTGATTTGGGGTCATTGCAGCATGTCCAGCAGCTGCTCCGGGGTGTCCGCCACCAGGGGCGCGCCTGCGGCCTCCAGAGCCACCCGGCCCCGGAACCCCCAGGCCACGCCGATCATGTCCAGCCCGGCGTTCCGGGCGGTGGCCACGTCCACCTCGCTGTCGCCCACATACAGAGCCTCCTCCGGGGCCGCGTGAAGCCGGGCCAGGGCCGCCCGGACCATATCCGGGGCGGGCTTGGAGGCGATGCCCTCCCGCTGGCCCATGGCCCCGTCCAGCTCCGGGAAGAACCGGGCCGCCAGGGTCCGGGTGGTCCGGTCCGGCTTGTTGGACACCACCGCCGTCCGCACACCTGCCTGCCGCAGCCGCTCCAGCAGCGGCCCGATGCCGTCATAGGGCCGGGTTTCCACGCAGTTGTGGGCCTGGTAATAGGCCCGGTAGTCCGCCAGGATTTCCGCCTCCCGGTCCGGGTCCACCCCCTGGGGCAGGGCCCGGTGAATCAGCGGTCCCGCGCCGTTGCCCACGAACCGGCGCACCTCCTCTAAGGTCCGGGTGGGATAGCCGTATTTTTCCAGGATGTAGTTCACCGCCGCCTGCATATCCGTCAGGGTGTCCAGCAGTGTTCCGTCCATGTCAAATAAAATCGCCTGATATTTCATGTTATTTACTCCTTATTGGCAGCCGGGGCCGGTTTCTTCCCGGCGGGCCGGGGCAGCTTCCGCAGCAGCCCCTCTGTCTGATTTTTCCGCACAGGACTCATCTCTTTCCGATTTTTCTCGTTCTCCGTCTTTTGGAGTATACCACGCCGCCGGGCATCCGTAAAGCCGGGCGGCGAAAATTTCGTCCTTGGCCGGGCCCGGCATTTTACCGGGATTTTACAAAACACGCCTTTCCGGCTTTACATCCGGCCCGTATCCTATGAACTGTACCGAGGATATCCAAAATCCGTTGAATCGAAAGGAGATTCTGAAAAAATGAAAAGGTTTCTTTCCATGGCCCTGTGCATCGTCATGGCACTGGGCATCCTGTCCGGCTGCGGCCAGAAGGGCAATGACACCCCTAAGAACGACGATAACAGCACCGCTCTCTCCGGCTCCGTGTCCACCAACGGCTCCACTTCTATGGACAAGGTCATCGGCGCGCTGAAGGAGCAGTTCACCGCCGACAACCCCGGCGTCACCGTCACCTATGATCCCACCGGCTCCGGCGCCGGCATCGAGGCCGTGAAGAACGGCTCCGCCGATATCGGCCTGGCCTCCCGGGCCCTGAAGGACCAGGAGAAGTCCGCCGGTCTCCAGGAGACCACCGTGGCCCTGGACGGCATCGCCATCATCATCAACGCCGATAGCAAGGTTGCCGATCTGACCGTTCAGCAGATCGCCGACATCTTCACCGGCAAGATCACCGACTGGAGCGAGGTGGGCGGCGACCCCGGCGCCATCTCCTGCATCGGCCGTGAGTCCGGCAGCGGCACCCGGGACGGTTTCGAGTCCATCACCGATACCAAGGATGCCTGCAAGCTGGACCAGGAGCTGACCTCCACCGGCGGCGTCATTGAGGCCGTTGCCGGCAACCCCAACGCCATCGGCTACGCCTCCCTGTCCGCCGTGGAAGGCAAGTCCACTGTCAAGGCCCTCACCGTGGGCGGTGTGGCCTGCACCGAAGCCACCGTCCTGGACGGCAGCTATGAAATCCAGCGTCCCTTTGTGCTGGTGACCAAGCAGGGCGTAACTCTCTCCGCCGCCGCTCAGGCTTTCTTTGACTTCGCCACCTCCGCCGCCGCTTCCGACCTCATCAAGAACGCCGGTGCGGTGCCCGTGGCTAAGTAACCATCCCCGGGAGACCTCCCCTGACCCGTTATCCCGGGCCAGGGGCCTTTCCCGTTCCGGACCAGAAAGGAACCGACTATGCGTTCAAAGAATACAGGGGCCCGCAAGGCCCTGGAAACCGTGATCCATCTGATCTTCCTGCTGTGCGGCATCGTGGCCGTGGGCTTCGTGCTGGTCATCAGCGTGTACCTGATCCTCTCGGGCCTGCCCGCCATCCGGGAGATCGGCCTGTTCAAATTCCTGTTCGGCAAGGTGTGGGACCCCACCAACACCACCACCGGGGCCCAGTACGGCATTCTCCCCTTCATCCTCACCTCCATATACGGCACCGCCGGGGCCATGGTCATCGGCGTGCCCATCGGCCTGATGACGGCCATCTTCCTGGCAAAGCTGGCCCCGCCCAGGGCCGCCGCCGTGATCCGCACCGCCGTGCAGCTGCTGGCGGGCATCCCGTCGGTGGTATACGGCCTGGTGGGCATGATCGTGCTGGTGCCCCTGATCCGCACCACCTTCTCCCTGGGGTCCGGCGCCTGTCTGCTGGCGGCCATCCTGGTGCTGTCCATCATGGTGCTGCCCTCCATCATCAACGTGTCGGAAACGGCCCTGCGGGCGGTGCCCCGGGAGTATGAGGAGGCCAGCCTGGCCCTGGGGGCCACCACCACGGAGACCTATTTCCGGGTCAGCCTCCACGCCGCCCGCAGCGGCGTGGCCACCGCCGTGGTGCTGGGCGTGGGCCGGGCCATCGGCGAGGCCATGGCCATCATCATGGTGGCAGGCAATGTGGCCAATATGCCGGGACTGTTCCAGTCCGTCCGGTTCCTGACCACCGGCATCATCTCCGGCATGTCCTACGCCCCGGTGGGCAGCCTGTATCAGCAGGCCCTGTTCTCCATCGGCCTGGTGCTGTTTCTGTTCATTATGCTCATCAACGTATTTCTCAACGTGTTCATCAAAAAAAGGAAGGAGGACTGACCCATGGAGGAAAAGCTGTCGCCCCGCCGCCGTCTGTATGACCGGGGTATGCGGGGTCTGGTGTGGCTGTGCGCGGGCCTGACCTGCGCCCTGCTGCTGTTTCTCATCGGCTATATCTTCTATCGCGGGGTGCCGGGCATCACCTGGTCCCTGCTGACCAGCCAGACCAGCTATATCAAAGACACCGTGGGCGTCCTGCCCAACATTCTCAACACCCTGTATATCATCGTGGTGGCCATGGTCATCGTCCTGCCCCTGGGGGTGGGGGCCGCCATCTATCTGACGGAGTACGCCGCCAACCGCCGCCTGGTGTCCGTTATCGAGTTCGCCGCCGAGACCCTGACGGGCATCCCCTCCATCATCTTCGGCCTGGTGGGCATGCTGCTGTTCGTCCAGCGGATGAACCTTCAGGCAGGCATCCTGGCCGGCGGCCTGACCCTGGTGGTGATGATTCTGCCCACCATCGTCCGCACCACCCAGGAGAGCCTGAAAACCGTGCCCCAGTCCTATCGGGAGGGGGCCCTGGGCCTGGGAGCCGGAAAGTGGCACATGATCCGCACCGTGGTGCTGCCCGGCGCCGTGGACGGCATCGTCACCGGCTGCATCCTGGCGGTGGGCCGCATCGTGGGCGAAAGCGCCGCCCTGCTGTATACGGCGGGCTTCGGCCTGGAGCTGGTGGGCTTTATCAAGTCCCTGCACACCTCTGCCGCCTCCCTGACTGTGGCCCTGTATGTCTACGCCACCGAGCGGGGCGAGACGGCCCTGGCCTTCTCCATCGCCGCCATCCTGATGGTGCTGACCCTGCTGATCAACCTGACCGCCTCCCTGGTGGGGCGGAAGCTGCGAAAGAAATGAGGCAATTTATGGAACCGATTCTTGAGGCCAAGAGCCTGAACCTGTGGTACGGGCCCAATCACGCCCTCCACGATGTGTCCGTGGCCATTCCGGAGCGCCAGATCACCGCCTTTATCGGCCCCTCCGGCTGCGGCAAATCCACGTTCCTGCGGACGCTGAACCGCATGAACGACCTGATCCCCTCCGTGAAGATCGAAGGGGAGGTGGACTTCCACGGGAAGAATATCTATGACGGCGGCGTGGACCCCACCCTGCTGCGCAAGCGCATCGGCATGGTGTTTCAGAAGGCCAACCCCTTCCCCATGAGCATTTATGACAACGTGGCCTATGGGCCACGGACCCACGGCGTCCGCAGCCACGCCAAGCTGGACGACATCGTGGAGCGCTCCCTGCGCTCTGCCGCCATCTGGGACGAGGTGAAGGACCGGCTGAAGAAAAGCGCCATGGGCCTGTCCGGCGGCCAGCAGCAGCGCCTGTGCATCGCCCGGGCCCTGGCCGTGGAGCCGGAGGTGCTGCTGATGGACGAGGCCACCAGCGCCCTGGACCCCATCTCCACCTCCAAAATCGAGGACCTGGCCCTGGAGCTGAAGGAGCACTACACCGTGGTCATGGTCACCCACAATATGCAGCAGGCGGCCCGCATCTCCGACAACACGGCCTTTTTCCTGCTGGGCGAGCTGGTGGAGTTCGGCAAAACGGAGCAGCTGTTCTCCGCCCCCGCCGACAAGCGCACCGAGGACTACATCACCGGGAGGTTCGGATAATGAGAAGACAGTTTGACCAGCAGCTGGCGCTGCTGAACCGGGAGCTCATCGAGATGGGCGCCCTGTGCGAGGAGGTCATCGCCCTGGCCTCCAAGGCTCTGACGGAGGGAGACCCCGCCCTGGCCGCCCGGGTGGCCCCCCTGGACACCGAGATCGACCAGAAGGAGCGCACCATCGAGTCGCTGTGCCTGAAGCTGCTTTTGCAGCAGCAGCCGGTGGCCCGGGATCTGCGCCAGATCTCCGCCGCCCTGAAGATGATCACCGACATGGAGCGCATCGGCGACCAGGCCGAGGACATCTCCGAGATCGTCACCTTCCTCCGGGGCCGCACCGCCGAGCATGACGACATTCTCTGCCAGATGGCCCGGGCCACCATCTCCATGGTCACAGAAAGTGTTGACGCATACGTAAAACATGATACAATAAAAGCAGAGGCCGTTCTGGCCGCCGACGACACCGTGGACGCCTATTTCTGCCAGGTGAAGCAGGCCCTGATCTCCCGCATCGCCGCCGACCCCGGCGACGGGGAGTATGCCCTGGACCTGCTGATGATCGCCAAGTATTTCGAGCGCATCGGCGACCACGCCACCAACATCGCCGAGTGGGTGATTTTTTCCATCACCGGCCGGCACAAGGAGGGATAACCCATGATCTGGTGCGTAGAGGACGATGCCAGTATCCTTGATATTGAGGTATACACCCTGCAGTCCACCGGGTTCCAGGCCCAGGGCTTCGCCGACGGCGGGGCCTTCTGGTCCGCGCTGGAGTCGGCCCGGGAGCTGCCGGAGCTGGTGGTGCTGGATGTGATGCTGCCCGGTGTGGACGGTGTGGAGCTGCTGCGCCGTATGCGGGCCGCCCCTGCCACCCGTTCCATCCCCGTTGTCATGGCCACCGCCAAGGGCGCGGAATATGACAAGATCCAGGCTCTGGACCTGGGCGCGGACTACTATCTGACCAAGCCCTTCGGGGTCATGGAGCTGGTGTCCTGCGTGAAGGCGGTGCTGCGCCGGTGCGCCCGGCCCAGCCACGTGCTGCACCTGTCCGGCTTGAGCCTGGACCAGGACGCCCACACCGTCTCCTGCGACGGGCAGCGGGTGCCCCTGACCTATAAGGAATACGAACTGCTGCGGCTGCTTTTGTCCCACCCCGGCATGGCCTTTACCCGGGACCAGCTGATGGCCCAGGTATGGGGCACCGATTACTGCGGCGAGACCCGCACCGTGGATATGCACATCCGCACGCTGCGCCAGAAGCTGGGCTCCTACGGCAGTCTGATCCAGACCGTCCGCAATGTGGGCTACCGGCTGGAGGAACAAGGATGACCAAGAAAATATTCCGTTCGTTTATGCTGTCCGCCGTGGCCGTGCTGCTGGCGGGGGTGGTCATCGTCATGACCTGCCTGTACAGCTATTTTGCCTCCGTGCAGGAGTCCCAGCTCCAGGATCAGCTGCAATTGGCAGCCGCCGCCGTGGAGACGGAGGGCACGGATTACCTGAATAAGCTGAATAAGCTGAAGGCGGACCGCTACCGCCTGACCTGGATCGCCGCCGACGGCTCGGTGCTGTGCGACACCAAGCGTGACGCCGAAAGCCTGGAGAACCACGGCGACCGCCTGGAGGTCCGGGAGGCCCTGCGCACCGGCTCCGGCAGCTCCACCCGCTATTCCAGCACCCTGCTGGAAAAGACCAGCTACTATGCTCAGCGTATGCCGGACGGCTCGGTGCTGCGCATTTCCGTCAGCCGGGCTACCGTGGGCATGCTGGTGCTGGGAATGCTGCCGGCCATTCTGCTGGCCGCCGCCGCAGCCCTGGTGCTGTCGGGCCTTCTGGCGGGCCGTCTGTCCCGCCGGATCACCGCCCCTCTGAATGCCCTGGATCTGGAGCACCCTCTGGAAAACGACACCTATGAGGAGCTGTCGCCTTTGCTGTGCCGCATCAATGTGCAGCGCCAGCAGATCGACCGGCAGCTGACGGACCTGCGCCGCCGGTCCGACGAGTTCCGCCAGATCACCTCCCACATGCAGGAGGGGCTGGTGCTGCTGAACGAAAGCGGCGCGGTGCTGAGCATCAACGCCGCCGCCTGCCGGGTGTTCGGCACCGGCGAGAGCTGCCTGGGCCAGGATTTCCTGACGGTGGACCGCGGCCGCGACGTCAGCGACGCGCTGGCGTCCGCCATGGACGCCGGTCACAGCGAGGTCCGTGTCCAGCGGCTGGGCCGCATTTATCAGTTTGACATCTCCCGCATCCGGTCTGGCGAGGACGTGCTGGGCGCGGTGCTGCTGGCCTTCGACATCACCCAGCAGGAGACGGCGGAGCAGAGCCGCCGGGAGTTCACCGCCAACGTCTCCCATGAATTGAAGACCCCCCTCCAGGGGATCATCGGCAGCGCCGAGCTGATTGAAAACGGTCTGGTGAAGCAGGAGGACCTGCCCCGGTTCGTGGGCCACATCCGCCGGGAGGCCCAGCGGCTGGTGGCCCTGATCGGCGACATCATCCGTCTGTCCCAGCTGGACGAGGGGGACCCCCTGCCCTGGGAGCAGGTGGATATCCCGGCTCTGTGCCGGGACATTGCCGCCGATCTGCGGGACAAGGCCGAGAAAAGCCAGGTCAGCCTTACCGTGGAGGGACAGGACGTCCAGGCGGAGGGCGTGCGCCGTCTGCTGTATGAGACGGTGTATAACCTCTGCGACAATGCCATTCAGTATAACGTCCCCGGCGGCAGCGTCCGGGTCACCGTGTCGGATGCCGGCGAAAACGCCGTGATCTCCGTGGCGGACACCGGCATCGGCATCGCCCCGGAGCACCAGTCCCGGATCTTCGAGCGGTTTTACCGGGTGGATAAGAGCCACTCCAAGGCCTCCGGCGGCACCGGCCTGGGCCTGTCCATCGTGAAGCACGCCGTGGCCTATCACCACGGCACCCTGGACCTGGAGAGCCAGCCCGGCAAGGGCACCACCATCACCGTGACCATTCCCAGGAAGCAATCCTGAAATATCCCCGGCTTGGCCGAAAAGCCCTTGCTTTTCGGCCAAGCTGAAACGCTATTATAAGAGAGGTACCGCCTATGCTGCTGACTGCCGACATCGGAAACACCAACATCGTTTTGGCCCTGCTGGATGAGAAGGACCGGGTCGTATCCCAGTGCCGGGTCCCCTCCGGGGAGCCGCTGCCGCCGGAGGCGTATGACAACGCCATCCGCCGGGTGCTGGAAGGGCAGGCCGCCCCGGAAGGGGCCGTGATCGGCTCGGTGGTGCCCCGGCTGACGGCGGAGACCGCCGACGCCATCCGCCGGGTCACGGGGCTGGAGGCCCTGGTGGTAGGTCCCACCACCCCGGCGGGGCTGGACATCGCCATTGAACAGCCGGAGACCCTGGGGGTGGACCTGCTGGCCGCCGACGCCGCCGCTGCGGCGGAGTATCCCCTGCCGGTGGTGGTGTTCGACTTCGGCACCGCCACCACCGTGACGGTGGTGGACCGGCAGCGACGCTATCGGGGCGGCGTGATCCTGGCCGGGGTGAAGCTGAGTCTCCACGCCCTGTTCTCCGGCACGGCCCAGCTGCCGGACATCGCCCTGGAGCCGCCGGGAAAGGTCATCTGCTCCGTTACGGAGGACAGCCTTCAGGCTGGTGCCATTTACGGCGCCGCCGCCATGGCGGACGGTCTGCTGGACCGCATGGAGGAGGAGCTGGGCGCTCCCTGCACCGCCGTGGCCACCGGCGGCCTGGCCGGGATCATTACTCCCTATTGCCGCCGGGACATCCGCCGGGACGACAGCCTGCTTCTGCGGGGTCTGGCCCTGATCTGGCGGAAAAACTGCGGAAATCGGTAAATTTTATCATATAGGAGGGACCTTATGGACCAGCTGCGAAAGAAAAAAGGCTTTATCTGCGACATGGACGGCGTGATCTATCACGGCAACCGGCTGCTGCCTGGGGTGAAGGAATTTGTGGACTGGCTTTACCGGGAGGAGAAGAACTTCCTGTTTCTGACCAACTCCTCCGAGCGCAGCCCCAAGGAGCTGCAGCAGAAGCTGCGCCGCATGGGGCTGGACGTGGACGAGAGCCGCTTCTATACCAGCGCCCTGGCCACGGCACGGTTCGTCAGCAGTCAGGCCCCCGGGTGCAGCGCCTATGTCATCGGCGGGGCGGGGCTGATCATGGCCCTGCACGACGAGGGCATCACCATGAACGACGTGGACCCGGATTACGTCATCATCGGCGAGGGCAACAGCTATAACTACGAAAACATTCTGCGGGCGGTGCGGCTGGTGCTGAAGGGCGCCAAGCTCATCGGCACCAACAGTGACCTGACCGGCCCCTCGGAGGACGGCATCATTCCCGCCTGCCGGGCCATGATCGCCCCCATCGAAATGGCCACCGGCCAGAACGCCTACTTCGTGGGCAAACCCAACCCCCTGATGATGCGCACGGGGCTGCGCATTCTGGGGGTCCACTCCGAGGACGCGGTGATGATCGGCGATCGGATGGACACCGACATGGTGGCCGGTATCGAAACCGGTCTGGACACGGTGCTGGTGCTCTCCGGCGTTACCCGGCGGGAGGACATCGCCAAGTTCCCCTACCGCCCCCGGCTGGTGCTGGACGGCGTGGGCGACATCCCCGGCCCGGCAGAACAATAAAAAAACAAGCAAAGCTCTCTGCTGGTAAGACAGTAAAATTCAAATTTCGTGGAACAGGCATGATCTCGGTCATGCCTGTTCCGCTTTTAGCAGCTCATCCACGGGAATGTAGCCCACAAGGTCGTACTCGATATGTACCTTCTGCCTACGCTTGCCGCTGGACTTGTCCGGTGCTTCCACATAGACCGCCTTGACAAGCTCTCTGAGGGCATAGGGCGTCAGCTCCGTGAGGGTGCTATTTCTCTTTACCCGCTGAACAAACTGCTCTATATTCTCTGCCTGTTGCTCCTGTTCATGGATTTGCTGTTGCAGACCCTTGACCTCGGCCTTGAGGTCTTTTTGTTCCTCGGTATAGTTCTTGCTCATCATGGCAAAGCACTCATCGTCCAGCCGTCCGGCGACATTGTCCTCATAAATGCGGATGAAAAGGCGGTCAAGCTCTCCGATTCGCTTCTCAGCCTGTGCCAGCCGTTTTCGATACAGTCGCAGCGATTCCTCACTCTGTATGTGGAGTTTTTGCTCCATTTCAGAACGGAAATACGCCTCATAGCGAGTGACTACCGATATGACCTCCTGAATGTGCTTCCAGACGATTTGTTCCAGCACAACGGCACGAATATAATGTCCACTGCACTTGTCCTTGTTGGCACGATGGGTGGAGCAGATGAAGAAGTCCTGCCGCTTTTCAAAATAGCTGGTGGTGGAGTAGTAGAGCTTCTGCTTACAGTCGTTGCAGAATACCAAGCTGGAGAACATATTGCTCTTCCCCGTCGCTGTTCTGCGGTGCCGCTGCTGCCGAATCTCCTGTACCTTATCAAAGACTTCCAGAGAGATGATTGCCGGGTGGGTGTTATAGAAAATCTTGCGATTCTCCATCGGATTTTCCCGTTGCTTCTTATCCCAGATGGAGTTGGTGTAGGTCTTGAAATTGACCGTGCAGCCTGTGTACTCCATGTATTCGAGGATGTAAGCAACGGTGCTTTCGTGCCAGCGATACTCGTTCTCCGGGGTCTGATGCGGTGTTTTTCTGCCCTCCCGCTGTTTGTAGGCGGTGGGATTCAGCACCTTTTCCTTTTCCAGCAGGGCGGCGATTTGGCTTGGTCCTTTTCCCTCCATGCAGAGCGCAAAGATCCGCTTGACGACCTGTGCAGCTTCCTCGTCAATCACCCATTTCTTAGGATTGTCAGAGTCACGCTTATAGCCGTAGGGAACGTTGGTGGTCAAGCGCTCTCCGCGCTCCCCCTTTGCCTTGTTGACGGCACGGATTTTGCGGCTGGTATCCTTGGAATACCACTCATTGAACCAGTTCTTGATACCAGCCATGTCGCTGTCGGTGCTGTTGGGGTCAATGGTGTCGAAGTGGTCGTTGATGGCAATATACCGCACGTCGTACTGAGGAAACGTGTAGTTGATATAAAGCCCTGTCAGCGAGGAATTACGACCGAGTCTTGAAAGGTCTTTCGTAATCACCACTTCCACATGACCGGCTTCAATTTCCGCAAGCATCTTCTGAAAGCCGGGGCGGTTGGAAAAATCCACGCCGCTGTACCCATCATCAATAAAGAACGTCGGGTTTGGAAAGTGCTGAGATTTTGCATACTCCATTAACATGATCTGCTGAGAAGAGATTTGTCAAGGGTATTTTCCTCATAAGAGAGCGCCCTGCACAAAATCATGGCAGGGCGCTCTCTAAATGAAGTATTGGAATTGATAACCAATCAAGTTTGCTTTTTCTTGTCAATACTGAAACTTAGCCTTTCCGCACTAACTCAAGCGGGGATCGTTGCGCCAACCGCTGCAAATGTAGGTAAGTCGCCACAATATAAACAATCAGTTGCAGGATACCTGCCGCAATAACCGCAATTGGCATTGATACGACTTCCGTTATCATATCGTTATATCCAATCGTGGCTGCACCGCTCAAACTTGTATTAAGCACTTCTGAAACGGAGGAAAACAGGTTTAGTGTCGTAGCATTCATTGTAAGGATTCCAACAATGATCCCAGTTATTGTCGCAAGGATGATAGGTATTGCGGCTATCTCCCAGCTAAACATCACAGCGGTCCTTTTGCCGGAACCAAGCGAGAGCATCAGTCCAAGCGTCCGCCGTTGACGGTTTACAAACAGTGCAAGAAATACGAACAGAGCCGCGCCCGCTGTTGTGCAGGCAGCGAAAAGAAGCTGCTGCGCACTGCTATAGAATCCATGCAAGGTTTCAGCAATTTCGGTGTACCCGTTATCAAAGCAAAACAGAATGTTTGCCGGATATCCATGTGATTCCAGCTCATCTTGGAGCGCAGATACCTTCCCGTTCTGCAAGACGTATGTAAAGAAAACGCCATTTCGACTACTATAGCAATTTTCTGGCAGAGAAGCGTTAGGGACAAAGACGGTATTCGGAAGGAAGCGATAGTCTGCGGTATCCCATAAGTCCGACTGTCGGTAAATTCCTATAATCTGATACGTTTTCGTATCACCTGAAACCCCAATCTTTTGGGAAAAAAGCTGTGGCTGCACCTTCCATTCCGGAGCTGTTAAATCGGCAAGAGGATTTGGACCCCAGTAGAACGACAAATCAATGCAGTCTCCTGTACCAAGTCCGCTTGCAATGGCAGTTGTTTCAGAAATCAGGCAGACATTAGAGCCATTTTTGTAATCGTCCGCCCCAAAACTCCGTCCTTCTGTTACGAAAGAGTCCTTTTGATGGAAACAATACATGCTTTCCAGAAGATCTGTACCAATCACACTGACAGTATGATATTGCGTATCCAATTCTTGGGCTGCGCTCCGCCATTCAATTCCCGCATTTGAGCTTAGAAAGACATCCAGACCAGTTTCCAACGGGGTCATGTATACATCAAGGTATTGGTCGTTTAGCAGTACACCCGTTTCAGAACCGTCAATTGCATAGTCTGGCTGTGTTTCTGGGTACAGTCCGTGCCAGTGTGTAACAGTCATTGCACAGGAATCTATTGCGTCAACCATGTTCTGTCCCAAAATAGACGTTTTTTCACCAGAAGAGTATTTTGCTACTGGTATGAAATCTTGTGAAGCGGTTTTCTTTTCATCTGCCGTCAAGTCATATGATATACGAGACAAATCAATATCTTCTACAGAACACCGGTGCGATTCTGCTAATGTCGTGCGCAGTTCTAGGTCTCGGTCTATATATTCCGATCCATAAACCAAGTAGCGTCGCCCAACCTGAATGTCAAGTGCGTCCAATTCTTCCCGAGAGTTACACCCTATAGTAAGGTATAGCGTGCTGCGAACAGCATAGTCTTGATGAAGTTTAATCACGTTTTCAATCGAAGCGGTAACAGATACGGACGCAATTTCAGCAAACTCAGGCAGATTTATCTCATCTACTGACGTGATACGAACTACCAAAATCGCTCGACCATATGGCGTATCAAGGCTGGGGGCATATGTGCCATCTTCATTTCCGCTGGTAACGGTCTGAATAGAGGGGCAATATGCACTGATATATTTTTGTTGGTACGCGCCTTTTATGATCCTTCCATCAGCAGCAAGCTGATCCATATATGCCCACATATCTTGACTAATTATACTTTCTTCATGATGGAGCGTCAGCCCGTTGTACTCTGTTGTCACACCCTCTGTCTCCGTTGTGGGGATGCCAATTGTCACATAGCGTTCTTCAATTTGCGCAAGCGTTGCCTTTGCAGATGAAAATACGCCTGCGCTCAGACAGATAAAAGCGGAAGCCATTCCCACCAGCAGGATAATTGCAAGCAAGCGAACTGGTTGACGAAAAAGCTGTTTCAAAGGTGTCATACAGCGTCCTCCTTGATTCTGCCGCTGTCCATACGGAATACGACATCCGCCGCTTTGGCAACCTCCAAATCATGTGTGACAACTACCACGCAACAGGTTTCCTCATGCGCCAGTTTAGAAAGCAGTTGAATAATTTGTGAGCTGTTTTCTGTGTCCAGATTTCCCGTAGGTTCATCTGCAAGAACGATTTGCGCATGAACAGCTAATGTTCTAGCAATTGCGACTCGTTGCTGTTCGCCGCCTGACAGCATGGCAGGGAGTCGCTTCCAATAACTTTCGCCCAGACCGACTTTTTCAAGAGCAATCTGTGCCTCTTTTTTTGCATCGGCATCGGAATGCCTCAGCAGCTTTAAGGGGTACATGACGTTTTCACAAACAGTCATAAGTGGAAACAAATTATAGCTTTGGTAAATCACAGACGCCTGCTTGCGGCGGTAGATATCCACGTCTATTTCCCGCAAACTCTGGCCGTTGACCATTATGTCTCCGCTCTGCGGCGTATCCAGTCCTGCCAGTAATGAAAGCAGTGTTGTCTTCCCACTTCCACTTTTGCCGACTAACGCATAAAGAGTTCCAGCACTCAAATCACACGAGACGTCTTTTACAGCCTGAACAGTTTGGTATTTTGTTTTGTATGAATAAGAAACACTTTGCACAGATAATACGGACATGCTACTCAACCTCCCGTAGTAATCGGATTCCGCTTTTTCCAGTTGCCATCAAGCAAGCTGTAATTGCCCCGACATTCATAGCAAAAAAGAGTGCTGCGGCCATGACATATTGGGTGGCAGTCTCTTGGACAAACAGAATGAGAATTGTTCCAATAGCTGCGCCAACCAAAAACATCAGACATATCTCGACGAATACCATAATGACCGTTTCAATGCGTTTTGTACCAAGAGATCGTGCAATGGCAAATTCCCGCCTTCGGATATGAATATAGAAAAAACCTGCGGCGGTGCCAATCATGACCTCTGTGCAGGCAAAAATTGGTTTTAGTCGATACAGTGTTTGCAAATTTCGATTCAAAGCATTCAGAGTTTCGCGGAGTGTTTCGTCATGAACTGTTATGGCAAATTGCTGATATCGGAGAGCTGGAGAATTATTGATTTCTTCTTGATGCCCGGATGGGTCCACATTTGCGAAGTGACGCATCAGTATTTTCCGGAATTCGTCCAGCTCATGATTATCGCGCACTGTGGCGCTCAAGCTATCCCCCGTAATCTTCCCATCCAGCTCTGTTTGTACTGCGGCAACGCAGCTGAATGGACAATAGATCGTTTGAGATTCCGACGAATACGTCCCAGCAATTTCGAGCGAAATCTGTGTGGCCGCTTCACCGGTCGCAGCAGGCGACATCTGAACCGTCAATATGACATTACCATTATTATCAGTATCTTGCGACAGTTCTTCTGCCGCTGCGGTCGAAACAAGACACGCTGCTTTATTTGAGGTAAAAATTGATTCGTCGTATCCTTCAAAATAAGTAATCGAATTTCCTGAAACGGGTGCCAATTCCGATGCGGCATCAACAGAAGTAATGCCAATCAGCTTTTGCCGACTCGAAAAACCCGTCCCTTGGCTGTAATAGACAGATGCTTTCAGGCAAACATCCTTCACATAGGAGGAAAATGCTTTTTCCTGAAGCTCCCCGCCATAAGCATATTTGTCAGAGAGAAAGTAGTTGATAATATAGTCTGTAATTTTCAGGTCATCGGTTTTCGTGCCGGTAAGATTGGATACGACGACAGTTACGGGAATCACTGCGTAGGCGCTCTCCATATCCTGTTCTTTCTGGCAAATGAAGCCATCAAAGAGAGTAAAAAATGCACAAAGGAAAGCTATCAGCAATACAATACTCACCGTCTGCCAAGCGCCGCGCTTTAAGCGCACCTTTTCGTAAAAGAAAACAATCATTTAACTGCACTCCAATAATGCAAGCAGCGGCATGGGAGAAATATTCACCCATGCCGCTGCTCAGCTGTCACTTACTTATCTGTCAAAACCGGGAAAACAGACTGGGGCAGGATGCAATATCCTATAACGTAGACCTTTTCATCTGTAAAAATCAGTTGTTTTGAATTTGAGCAAGAGACTCTTGCTTCTTTATCGCTTCTCCCAACAAAGCGCTCTCAAGCTCTACTTCACGTTGCCGATCTTCGCTACTACTTCTATCCGAAATAGTTTGTCCATTTTGAATCACGTCCAATATTGGAGGCTGATTTAGATCAATATAGTTGCTACCCTGAGCAGTACTTTCTTTTGGTTGTCTCGGGTTTGTCATAAAGCAGGCGACAACTGCCAAAACAAGTATCGCGGTCACGGTTATGATCCAAGTATGAGGCTTTCGATAAGAAAGTACAGCACGGATTCGTGTTTTCACATTCTTACTGCCGAAGGCCAGCGGGCAGGCCGCAAAAATACGCTGGTTTGCAGTGCAGGAGAGCAACGTCTGCGAATACGCAGCGCGCTGAGAATCACTCATATCCTTGATAGCGTATTCGTCACATGCCAACTCAATATCTTTACAAAGGAAATAATACGCAATCCAAATCAAAGGATTGAACCAATAAAGAGAAAGAATTAAGAACGCAATGGGCTTTAGCCAATGATCGCGGCGTTTTATATGCGCACGTTCATGTGCAATTATGCTATCCAATTCCTTGCTCTTTATATGGAACGGAATATAGATGCGCGGCGCAAACAGGCCAAGAATAAACGGAGCATTCACATGCTCGCTTTGATACACGTTTGACGAGAGCCGGACAGCAGTTTTTACTTTGCTGCGGAGATGTACATAGCTTAATGCTTCAAACAGAAGCATTGCTGCCATACCAGTACACCAGACGATTCCAACATAAGGAACAGGAGCAGTGAAACCTTTAGCAGAAAGCAGGCCCTGCTCGGATGCCGAAAAGCCACTTATATCAGGAATGACACTCAAGCGACTTTCCAATGCGTTTGGCATGAGAAGCCGAATCCCCACAAAGCTCCACAATACGGGGAACAGCCATTTGGGGGCCTTACGGAATATGATGCGAACAAGCAGAACAGTCAGAACAAGCCATCCGGCATTGATGCTCATATTAAGCAGCTTCATAAACAATTCAGTCATCCGGATGCTCCTTCCGAAAGCGGTCAATCATCTGCTGCATCTCCTGAATTTCATCGGCTGTGAGCTGTTGGCTTTTGGTAAATGCAGTCAAAAAGGCCGGAATCGAACCGGCAAATTTTTTCTCGACCAATTCCTCAATTTCAGCTGTCTGTATCTGCTCCTTGGATACCAGCGAAGAAAC
>OHLF01000287.1_pt1 | contig 18855 bp, 20 predicted proteins | sample 1569001 | NCBI WGS metagenome assembly OHLF01 (sample SAMEA3879541, study PRJEB24766) | human gut metagenome | biome: human-associated habitat; feature: feces | place: USA | collected 1985/1987
GGATAGCATACCGGGCAATTTTGAAGATTTCATAAAGATTCCCGAAAACAGAATAGCCCGTAGGTACTGCTTGATGTTGCGGACGCGGGTTGTGTTCTCCCGCAGGCCATCCAGCACAAAGCGGATATGTTCGCCGTTGAGCTTCATGTATGATGTGCCGGAAAGCGCACTTTCCGACTATCTGCGGCCAGAGTGGAGCGATGCGTGCATCAATGTCCGCACCGAGGAAGCCTACGAAACGGCCCATGAGGTGCTGCGGGCGGAAGGACTGTTTCTGGGCACATCGGCAGCAGCGGCTTTGCACGCAGCGGTGCAGGTGGGCCGCAGACCGGAGAATCAGGGAAAGAACATCGTGGTCATCGTCCCGGACAACGGCATGAAATATCTGTCTACGCCGATGTACCGGCAGAAATGATAAAAACACGATGATACGGCTGAATTTTGAAAAGATTGCATAGGACTTTATAAAAGTATTATTCTTTCATGAATTTTAGCGCTCTTCTATTGACACTGCTAATGAACGGTGCTATAACAGTGGCGTGCTCAGGAGGAAGGGCAAAAGGAGAGCCGCAAGGCTCCCCGGAAAGCCCTTCTGAATGGACGCTTCAGATTTTTTGCCCCGACCCGAACGCCGGGATTGGAGGAATGATTTATGCTTATGCCGACTGTTTTCCATGAAAACCTGTTCGATGATTTCTTCGATCCGTTCTGGAATGACGCTGCACTGGAACGTGCTATGAACCGTGAGGCTCGTGATACCTTTGGTAAGCGCGGTGCAAACATGATGAAGACCGATGTCAAACAGACGGACAATGGCTACGAAGTAGCGGTTGATCTGCCGGGCTGCAAGAAGGAAGACGTTCAGATGGATCTGAACGACGGCTACCTGACCATTCAGGCAGTGCGCAGCCACAGCAACGACGAAAAGGATAAGAAGGGCCGCTATCTGCGGCGCGAATCCTTCTCCGGCACCTGCGCGCGCAGTTTCTACGTGGGCGATGTGAAGAAGGAAGACATCCACGCAAAGTTCGAGGATGGTGTCCTGCACATCGAGCTGCCTGCTCCTCAGCAGACGAAGGCTTTGCCTGAGAACCCGAATCTGATTGAGATCGAGTAAATGCCGACCGTGTGCGCCAAGGCACAACGCACATAAGATGCCCCCGGAGAGCCGCAACAAGCTCTCCGGGGGCATTTTTGTTTCGCTATCTTTTCCGCAAGGGAAAACCATGGTATACTGAGAACAGCAACTCAGAATTTATGGAGGTACCTCACTATATCCTGTGAGCCGGGAGAGCGGCTGACTTTTGCGGTATACTCCGTTCGGAAAGATCAAAGCGCATGGAGGTAAAAAGCATGCTGACCTATACCTATGTTTCAGAGGGAACGTTTGCCCTGATGGAAAAACCAAAGCCGGTGCTGCAGCACGAGCGGGACGCCATTGTAAAGGTGACCCTTGCCAGCATCTGCTCCAGCGACCTGCACATTAAGCATGGCAGCGTGCCCCGGGCGGTGCCCGGCATCACCGTAGGGCACGAGATGGTGGGCATCGTAGAAGAAGTGGGCAGTGCAGTGACCAATGTGAAACCCGGCGACCGGGTGACGGTGAACGTGGAGACCTTCTGCGGAGAGTGCTTTTTCTGCAAAAAAGGCTTTGTGAACAACTGCACCGATCAAAACGGCGGCTGGGCGCTGGGCTGCCGCATCGACGGCGGGCAGGCCGAGTATGTCCGGGTGCCCTTTGCGGATCAGGGACTGAACAAGATCCCGGACGGCGTTACCGATCGGCAGGCGCTGCTGGTGGGCGATGTGCTGGCCACCGGCTTTTGGGCGGCACGCATCTCGGAAATCACCCCCGAGGATACCGTGCTGATCCTCGGTGCAGGGCCGACCGGCATCTGCACGCTGCTGTGCGTCATGCTGCACAGCCCCAAGCGCATCATCGTCTGTGAAAAGGACGCAAGCCGCCTGCAGTTCATCCGTCGGCACTACCCGCAGGTGCTCACCGTGCAGCCGGAGGACTGCGCCGCCTTTGTGCGCGCCAACAGCGACCACGGCGGGGCAGATGTGGTGCTGGAGGTGGCAGGGGCGGACACTACCTTCCGGCTGGCATGGGAGTGCGCACGGCCCAACGCCGTTGTGACGGTGGTGGCGCTGTACGATAAGGCACAGACCCTGCCGCTGCCGGAAATGTACGGCAAAAACCTCACCTTCAAGACCGGCGGCGTGGACGGCTGCGATTGTGAAGAAACGCTGCGTCTCATCGCAGAAGGCAAGATCGATACCGAACCGCTCATCACCCACACCTACCCCCTGCGCCGGATCGCAGAGGGCTACGAGCTGTTTGAAAAGAAACGGGACGGCGTGATCAAGGTGGCAGTGGAGTGCTGACGGTCTGCGCCAAGGCACAACGCACATAAAGTGGCTCCGGAGAGCTGTAACAATAAAACGATCCCATTTTATGAGCGATATGGCTTTCAACAATATGATAATTACTCTGCAATGGTGCGGAAGCACTTTTTGTGAGTTGGTATGATGGATCGATTTGCAGCTAGCAAGGAAACCGTAAGGAGTACTGAGCATGGATGCAAACTGTACCAGTAAAAGAAGGAAAGTCAAGAGTATGGAAACGGTATACATTGCAGGCGGGTGCCTTTGGGGCGTCCAGCATTTTTTTGACACGGTGCCCGGTGTACGGACGACCGAAGCCGGGAGAGCCAACGGAACAACAAACACGCTGGACGGCCCGTATGATGGATACGCAGAGTGCGTTAAAGTGGTCTTTGATGAGAAATGTACCAGTGTTACAGAGCTTATGGAGCATCTGTTTGAAATCATCGACCCGTACAGCCTGAACAAACAGGGCGTTGATGTTGGAAAAAAGTATCGCACGGGGCTTTACAGCACAAATCCCGGACATCTGGAAGAAGCAAGAGCCTTTATTGACAGCCGGAAGGACCGGGATAAAATCGTTGTGGAAGTGCTGCCGCTGACGAATTACGTCCGGAGTGCAGAGGAGCATCAGCACCATCTGGAGCGGTACCCGGAAGATTGCAGCTACTGTCATATCCCGGATGAAGTCTTAAACAAATACAGGAATCAGTAAGCAAAGGAAAAACGAAAATGCGGGGATTGGGAACGATCATCAATGCGCTGGCCATTGTGATGGGCGGTGTGCTGGGTATTCTGTTCAAACGCTTTCTGAAAGAGCGCTATCAGGATACAATCATCAAAGCCACGGGCTTTTCTGTGGTGTTTCTGGGAGCGGCGGGAACGCTCTCCAAGATACTGACGGTTAGGCCAGACGGAACTTTGAGCACCGGTGGCTCTTCTGACGGGGATTTTATGAATCGGAATTTGTAGAGGGGTGTGATTATATGAAAAACAATAGCCCACAAAAGCAGGCTGCCATTTCTTGGATCATTTTGATGATAGGAATATTGCTCGCAGTAATAGGAGCAATGACGGCAAAGGAGTACAGAGTAAACCTATGCCTGCTAATCGGTGCAATGGTTGTTGTTGGTGGTATTGTATATCATCTCACCATGATGAAATGTCCTTATTGCGGTTGCTCGCTTGTTGGTTATAGGCCGATCCCTAAAGAATGTCCAAAGTGTCATAAAAAATTTGAAGAATAAGTTCGCGTTTATCAAGGTGAACATTTAAGTATTAAAAACGGGAGTGAAAACAAATGATGACCATTGCATAGATCATGGAAAAGATGATCGCCTTTTCCGAAGGGAATATCCATGACATCACGCACCTGAGCTGCGTGTGGACCTATGCCAAAACCATTGGTGAGCTGGAGGGGCTGGACGCAGACACGCAGTTTATTCTGGAGGTGGCGGCCATCACCCACGATATCGCCTGCCCGCTCTGCCGCAAAAAGTACGGCAACACCAATGGTAAATATCAGGAGCAGGAGGGTGCCCCGCTGGTGCGGGAGTTCTTGGCGGATACCGGCATGACAGCAGAACAGATCGACCGTGTGGCCTATCTGGTAGGGCACCACCATAGTCCGGCGCAGATCGACGGCATTGACTATCAGATTCTGATTGAGGCAGATTATATCGTCAATGCGTCCGAAAGCGGGTACGACCAGCAGGCAATCCGAACCTTTATGGAACATACGATGAAGACGGCCGCAGGTATCCGGCTGACGAAAACAGTGTTTGGAGTGTAAAAATGATTCAGAAGCATTGCTTTGAATGCGGCACGGCATTGATTGAAAAAGAACTGGAAGAAGAGGGCATTGTGCCTTACTGCCCGAAATGCCAGCAATACCGGTTCCCGATGTACAATGTGGCAGTCAGCATGATTGTTGTGGATGAGGAAACCGGGAAAATCCTGCTCATCCAGCAGTACGGCAAGCCCTCTTATATTCTGGTGGCTGGATATGTGAACCGCGGTGAGGCAGAAGAACACGCCGTGGTGCGGGAAGTCCGGGAAGAAACCGGGTTGGAAGTAGAACACCTCCGGTTCAACCGTACCAAGTTTTTTGAGCCGTCTAACACGCTGATGTGCAACTTTACGGCTTTCGTCAGAACCGCAAAGGCGCTGCATATCAACCACGAAGTGGACCGCTGCAAGTGGTTCACCCCGCAGGAAGCCAGAGAAAACATCCGTCCCAACAGCCTTGCAGCGGAATTTTTGAATGCGTATCTGGACGAAGTGGGGAATAAGCCGATGGAGATGTGATTCGTGGCTGTGCCGCGGGAATTTTGACGGAGAGTATGGAAAAAAGTTGGTTCGGCCTGTTTCGGTTGACTTTTTTATAAAGAATCGGCATATTGATACTATATAGTATCAATAAGTATCAACTGCGAGGTGGACAGAATGGATGGGGCACAGTTTGCCAAAATGCTTTCAGATAAGCATTTGTTTGAACTCAATTGGATGGAATACAAGTACTCGACTGTCAGCGTCAAAGAATTTGCCGAATTGCTGCGGCAAAACTTTGCGCAGCCTCTGCCGTTGACTGATTTTTCTGGAAATAAGCTGTTTTACCTGCCGAACCTCGCGCAAATTTCAACAAATGGTATGAAGCAGTTGCTCTCTGTCCCTGTCAGTGGACAAAACTTCAGTTTGTCGGCGATGACCGAGGAAATTTATGCGACTTTTCAAATTGAAAGTATCCGCTCGACCCGCAGCAGTATCCGTTATATCCTCGATGGCTATGCCCCTCGTGACGAACAAGAAGCCCGCATCTATGGTATGAAGCGCGGACTGGAGTTTATCGCGAATCGTCAGAATACGATCACCGAGGAGAATCTGCATTACCTATATCAGATCAGCACAGGGGATTATCTCCCGGATGAAGATCGATTACTGCCAAACCACTTTTATCGGCATGGCGATGTTTTTATTGTGGGCGGTGAAGAACCCAGACCGGGACTTCCGGCAGAGCGGCTTCCCGGTGCCATGAAATGTCTTGTCGATTTTGCGAATACCAATGACGGCATCAATGAGCTGCATAAGGCTGCCATTCTGCACTTTGCTTTTGCATATTACCACCCCTATTTTGACGGGAATGGACGCACTGCACGGCTATTCCACCTCTGGTATCTTGTTCAGCAGGGCTATCCTGCGGCACTGTTCACGCCGTTTTCCCGATACATCGCTGAAAACAAGGACGCATATTACAAAGCCTACGAACGCGTGGAGAGAAATGCTCTGATTTCCGGCTATACGGATGTGACTCCCTTTCTGTTCTACTTCTGCAATGAGGTCTATAACCGCCTGCAGGTGGATGCAGTCCCGCCGAAAACTGATCTTGAGGTATATCAAACTGCTCTTGCGGAAGGAAAAATCACAGAAAAAGAACGGCTGCTCTGGGAGTATGTTCTGTCTGCTTATGGTGCAGAGGAGTTTACCACAAAGCAGCTGGAAAAGGATTTCCGAAACGCTGCGTATGCAACCATTCGGACGTTTGTGATGAAATTCCATGAGATGGGGCTGCTTACTGCAAGAAAAGCAGGAAACAGGGTGTTCTATCATGTCGGTGGGACTTCTGACGGTCGGCCTAATGAATCCAAAAGGAGAACGTTATGAAAACGATTCGTGTTGTGGCCGCTGTGATCTGCGACTCCATGCAGGAAAAGCGCAAAATCTACGCTACCGCCCGCGGTTATGGCGACTACAAGGGTCAATGGGAGTTTCCGGGCGGCAAAATCGAGCCGGGAGAAACCCCGCAGCAGGCTCTGAAGCGGGAAATCGAAGAAGAACTGGACACGGAAATCGCCGTGGGTGATCGGATTGGTACGGTCGAGTACGATTATCCGGCGTTTCATCTTTCCATGGACTGCTTCTGGTGTGAAGTGGTTTCCGGCGATCTTGTTCTGAAAGAAGCGGAAGCTGCACGATGGCTGACAAAAGATGACATTGATTCCGTTCCGTGGCTTCCGGCGGATCAGACCATTTTGGACGTTATCAAAAGTTCGATGTTATAATTCTGGCAAGCAGGGCCTTTGTGCGCACAAAGACCAAATTTGCACGCAGAATTAAAATTCCGCTGTGTTTATTTGCTTGTTGGGATGCAATCCCCAATCCCTGCTATCATCACGATTCCGTGATGGCTGCGCACTCCTGCGGAGTGCTAAAAGAGCGTTTTTCAGAAACGCGCAGCCTGCATCCAGCGGATGCAGAACACAAAGGGTTTGGGAATTTCCCAACAAGCATTTTGCAACGCAAAATAGGCATTTGTATAGACAAATGCACTGCTTGCTGCGGTCGCGTTGATAGTAAAACGTACTGCATGACCTTGCTTGCTGCTGTCACAATCTTCTTTTGAATTGTCAAAGCGTTTTGCAATTGCTATACTGGACTTATCAAAAATTTTCGGGCAGGTGTCACAGTGACCGCACAGATAATTCAAATCGGAAACAGATTTTACCGTATTTACGGTGAAGGCAATGCAGAGTATCTGCTGCTCCAAATGACAGATGAGCATGAGCTACAAAGCATGGGCAGCGAAGTGGCTGCTATTGCACAGGACACCTCTCAATTTTTGTTTGCCGCTGTCCCTGTGATGAACTGGAACGACGAACTTTCTCCGTGGAAATCCCCCGCCGTGTGGGGAAAGCAAGGCTTCGGCGGCAATCCTATGGGCACACTACGCTTTCTGACAGAACAAGTCGTTCCCACACTAAAACGTCAGTTCAACCTCCCGGAAGATGTCAAAATCATTCCGGGTGGCTACTCGCTGGTCGGATTGTTTGCACTTTGGGTATCCACCCAGACAAATTTGTTCTACGGTATCGCCGCTGCATCTCCATCCGTATGGTTTCCGAGATGGATGGAGTTTGAACAACAACACCCGGTTCAGACGCAGCACGTCTATCTAAACCTTGGTGACCGGGAAGAACGTACAAAAAATCCAGTGATGGCCGCTGTGGACGATAACATTTGCACTCTGTACAGCAAACTTATAGAGCGCGGTACAGACTGTACACTCGAATGGAACTGCGGCGGACATTTTAAAGAGGCCAATTTACGTACCGCAAGAGCGTTTCAGTGGGTGGTAGAGAAGTAGAAAGGTAGATCTCACACAGATTAAACAAAATCGTATAATCTTCTAATTGGCGGCTTCTGTTCTGCCTATTAGCAGCTTCTTTATTGTCTGTAGCTATTTTCACAAATAAGCAAAACGCCCAGCATTAAAAATGCCTGCTGGGCGTTTTGCTTATTTATAACTTTATAAAAACAAATCGCTCCCAATGTCCCCTGTCTCTAGCCTACAAATTAACCTTATCAAAAGAATACTCTATGCCTTTAACCTCAACAACATGTACAGCCATGCATTCGAACATAGCTTCGTCAAAAGCGGCAATATTCACACCACCCGTTCCCATTGTGCTCGTATATGAAACGCCTGCATATCCTTTGCTCTTTATAAATTCTGTAATAAACTGCGTCGGCAAATATTCCAAGGAACTATCGTTTCGCCTAAGCGGTTTTGCAATCTCTTTGGCAATGTCTGAAAAAATTTTCATGTTTGCAGCCAACGATTCGATACTGCTAGAATAAACTGCTGGACTTATACAATTTAAACCTGATATGTTTACTACCTTTATATCTTTCAGAAGCTTAAATTTTCCTATCGTAACATAATCGAACGCGCTGGCTCTGACTTCTCGTAATGCTGTTTTTTCATCTGATGTGAGATATAATACACCTATTCCCTCTGGATTCACGCGTCCGGATCTTCGTTTTCCAATCGGCGGTTGTCCCATCTCATCTTTTGTAAAGCCCTCGATTTTATCACAAATACGAGCTCTGAACAGCTCCGTTCCTCTACTATATTTTTTGATTGAATAGCTCAAAAAAGAAACAAGCTGATCCGCTCTAAAATATCCATTACAAAATCGATTCTTTTCTTTTATTGCCTTTGAAAACTCACCCCATGTATGTCCGGAAAATATTCCGTACTCAGCTGCATAACTTTTAGGAATACAGACTTCCTTATTATAATCTTTCTCTTTATCACCATAAATCGTAGCACAAAATGCTGCTATCAAATTATATGATGAAGGCAAATCCTTTCTGAAGATATTCCAGTTTTCTACAACTGCAGAATAAAGCGGCTCTCCATCTTCAGCCTCTTCATAAACACTAAGTACCTCTGAAATGAGATCAGAAACATCCGAGGATTCATCAACTGCGCAAATAGGAACATTTGTCTTCTTACAAAAGTCACAATTCCCACGCTTTCCACTTGCTGAAATCATCGCTTGAATCTGTTTATCGGAAAAACATTCAGCACAACAATTCATTTCTACAGTCTCCCATTTAAGTACTTATCCATAAGTTCAAGATGGTGCATGATAGACAACTTTTTTAGCGTCGGAAGTCCCGGATATGTTTTGTTGTTATAATGATTCAGCAATGTTTGCAGCCCGGTAGTCAACTGCCGTTCTTGCCCTTCTGTAGTATACCATGTGTACAGTTTACTTACGGCTTCATAAAACTTTCCTGCAACATCAGAAATATCATCATTGGAATCGGAGACAAAGTGTCTTATCCTTAAAGCATTCGTTTTCGTAAAATACACAATATGAATTGCCACTGCATAGGGCGCAAATCCAGATTCAATATAATCGCCACCAATAATAGAATAATCGCCAAACCCTATATATCCATCGTCCTTAAAATCTATATGGTCATTTGAAAAGAATTCATCTTCTGGATAATCAGCATTCCTGTTCTTTTTGTTAAACTTGTTTTCGAAAAGGACACCATTTTCCTTGACAACCCGTCGAATATATCGATCATATGGACAAAGCGTATATTTAGGTGCCTGGTGAAATAGTTCCTGATAGGTTTCCAAGGAGTCTGGGCTGTCTAATAGCACAAGGGTCTGTTCTGCGTTGATTCTTCTGCTGTTCAATTCAGATATCCCTTTTTCAGCATTTTTATTTATAAGGATAGAGGGAACAACCGTGGCATTTGCCGAATATTTTTCCAGTAATTTATATATAGTTTGCGAATCATTTGTTAAATCGCCGACACTGGGATTTATAATAAGGCCAATCGGCAAGGACGCTAAGCAAAACGCGCTCAAAGAATTGTTCAGTGCCGGAATATTTTTTACAGGTTCAATGACAGGGATAACGGACGAAGAAATTAATTTTTGTGATGCTAGTTCTTTCAAAGCAAGTAATTCATATTGTCTTCCGCGAAAATATGGAAAGTACATACTGTTACCCCCTGTATTGTGTTTTTAGCAATTGGTCTAGTGCAGGCATCTTACTTGTAAGTCCAGAAAAATAAACCACTGCCTTCAGTTCTGGTTGGATCTCTTGAAATTGTTCCACCGTAATTTTGTTTCTTTTTTTCATTTCTTGAAATGCAAGTTTCTGTGCTTCAATAATGGGTATTTCTTCAAATTTTTCTAGAAACGCACTAAAATGAAACACCGGCTCTACTTGCGGAACAACACCAAAATAAACACGAATAATATTTTCATATTCTCGTTTCCTTAACATTTTGAAAATACTGGAATGATTAAGGAGTTCATTATATGTTGATGGTTCCCTACTTCGTTCTTTATTAAAAATCGTTCCACGTTCAGAAAGAACATATATCCCAACGGCATCTCCCATGTCACCAAATGACGCTAGAACCTCGTGAATTTTTTCCAACTCATGGATAGAAGCCAGAACAGAAACCTTACTGAACGCACAAAAATAATCTCTTAATTGGTCATATAGACGATCGAAATTATCAAGATCAGACTTTATCTCATACACACGACCCTCGCCATTGATCATTACAAAATCTGCTATAGAGTGACCGATCCTCACTTGAGAAAACGCAGATGTAGTATTCACATTATGAATTCCACAAAGCAATTTATTAAGAAGAGTATTCATATAAAAATACTCATTTCGTTGCTGCTTATTAAGATGGGCATATATTTCACTAATAAGTTGTCCGTGACTTTTGCTCTCTGGATCATCAATATAGCGCTTGACAACATAATCGAACGTATCGCTTCTGCCACTCTCAAGTAAGTCAGATATTACCTTGCGTGTAAATACGCGATTGATGGCTCTACTGTTATCGGCCATGGTTGAGCACCTCCTTTCTTGATGGCATGTATATTTTTGTTTAAAATGCACAGATCGCAATAAGATAACAACACCTCATATTAAGAATACCACCATCGACACTAAAAGTAAACGAAAAAGTGATTATGTTTGCGCCCTCCAGCTGATTTTGCATATGTAAAAGCTCCTTTCAGAACCGTATCAGTCCAAGTTGTTACAGCTTAGTTACAAAAGCTTCTGCGTAGGTGCAAAATCGCCCTTTTTGTGGGCTCGTATATAGAAAGCTCTTTTTTCGAGACGACTCTCTTTCAAGAATCGTGGTTATTACTTTGACTCCATCCAGTTTTCTCTGCTTAGCAATAGGGTCTACTTCGCATGCAGCGCCTTTAACTGTGACTTTTTTGTTAACTTTCAAAATTATGGGTGACTTTTGGCCTTTCAACTGGGTTCGTATATGAAGGCTTCTTTCTCAGACTCACTTCCGTACGATTATTACAATTTGATTACAAGATCGCTTTGGATGCTATGAAATGGCCTTTTTCGCGGGCTCGTATATAGAGGGATCTTTTTTCAAAGCGATTTTCTTCCCGAAAATCATGAACTGTCCATGTTTGATTTTGTCTTACTTTTTCGATTCAACTGAAAAACATAAATCGTACAAAAGCTATGTTGCTTGTGACTTTTCTGTTAACTTTTGAAAAGACGGTTGCCTTTTGGGCGCTTTCGTCGGCTACCTATTGAGGGCATCTTTTTTCAAGACCACCTTCAACTTCAGGCACTGCCATTGTTGCAATGTTTCGACCTCCATCGATTGCTCTGTAGACCGACGTTATTTTAACCAAGCAGCCACTTCGACTATATTTTCCAAGAACTTTTTGACAAATTTCTTTTTCAGGCTACTTTTTGGCCTTTCTCGATGCCTACCAATTAGAGGGACAATTTTTCGGAAGCCTTAAATTCCGAAGATTTTCCATAAAACTCTGTTCTTTGAAAACAGAATAGTTCAATCGTCCGGTACTTCACAAAAGGTACTTCTGTAACTCGCAGCCCGGCCATAACGAAGGCGGGGTGGCTGAAATGCCAATGGTGCGGTGCAAGCCCGCTGCTGGACGATTCCCCACTCCTAGGGTGCCGAGGGCGAATATGGGAGACCTTAACATATTTTTCGGGAAGTCAGCATGTTAGCCGGCTTCTCTTACATATCGCTTTTATCCTCAAGCTTTATCTAAGCTTTTTCAAATTATCAGTTTTCACGGCATGATCATCTGCCATATCCAAGGAGGGTCTATGAAGTTTAACGATGCCTATTCCCAGATGTTTCCCGGCTACCCCGATGCCGTCAGCCTTCAGCAGGCTGCGGAGATGCTTGGTCTGAACCGCCACACGGTCGGGGAACTGATCCGTTCCCGCCGCCTGTTTGCGCTTAAAATCGGCCGCACCTACCGTATCCCGAAGCTGAGCGTGATTGAGTTCCTGCTCACCGGACAGAGCACCTTCCCGGCTGGAAATCCGCCGCTGGATGTGGTATGCTGTGGGTGCAGCAACGGACAGCACGCCTGTTGACCCAAAGGAGGTTTATGATGAAAACTACAGGGTCTGTCCAAGAGAAAAATGGACGTTTCTATTTCGTGGTCAATCTTTATGATGCCAACGGCAAGCGGAGGATCAAGTGGATCTCCACAGGTTTGACCGTCCGGGGCAACAAGCGCAAGGCAGAATCCATGCTCCGGGAAGTATTGCTCCACTATGATAAGACCGGGGAGCTGCCCACAGGGCGGGGCGGAGCCTACGAAAAAGTAGATGCTAAAACCGCCAAGCCCCTGCCGCTGCCCCTCCAGCCCGTCAACAAGTCGGAGATGTTGTTTCTGGACTATCTCAACGAGTGGGTGCAAATCCATAAAGCATCCATCCAGCCTGCAACCTTTATCAGCTACAATCGGATGATCACCGGGCGCATTACGCAGTATTTTGAGCCGCTGGGCTTGAAGCTGTGCGAGGTCACGCCGCAGGTGCTGGATGAGTTTCAGGAGAAGATCTTGCTGGAGGGCTACACCACTAACACGGTCATTCACTACCACGCCATCTTCGGTAAAGCGTTCAAGGATGCCGTCCGCAAGGACTATCTGGAAACCAACCCGATGCTGAAAGTTGACCGTCCGAAGAAGAACAGCTTCCGGCCCAACTTCTACTCCAAGGATGAAGTCCAGCAGCTGCTGGAAGTATCGCAGGATGACCCCCTGCACCTGTGCATCCTCATTACAGCCTACTACGGTCTGCGCCGCAGCGAGGTGCTTGGGCTGAAGTGGTCGTCTATCGACTTTGAGCGCAAGTCCATCACCATCAATCACAAGGTGACGGAACAGTTAGTGAACGGCAAGTACGTTCCTGTGGTCAGCGATGTGATGAAGAACAAGACCAGCTGCCGCACCCTGCCGCTGATCCCGGCTGTGGAAGAAGAACTTCTGAAGCAGAAGGAAAAGCAGCAGCTTTACCGCAAGCTGTTCAAGAAGAGCTACAGCACTGAGTATCTGGATTTCGTCTGCACCGATCAGGAAGGCAAGCTGATCCGCCCGAACTTCGTGACGGAGCACTTCGACTGGCTGCTTCGGAAGTATAGCTTGCCCCGCATCCGCTTCCACGATCTGCGCCACAGCTGTGCCAGCCTGATGGTGATGAACGGCGTATCCATGAAGCAGGTTCAGGAGTGGCTGGGGCACAGTACCTTTTCTACCACCGCTGACATCTACGCACATCTCGATTACAAAAGCAAACAGGGGTCTGCTGGGGTCATTGCGAACCTTTTGGGAGAATCCAAACTCCCCAAATAATTATGGATTTATCGTTCATGCATAAAGCATACTGTGATGAGGCAGAAGCGGTCTTTCTCTGCTTGATGCAAAAGAAAAAGTCGCAGATTCGTTTGAATCTGCGACTTCTGGCGGAGATGGTGGGATTCGAACCCACGTGCCCGATTAAGGACAAAACGATTTCGAGTCGTTCTCGTTACGACCGCTTCGATACATCTCCAAAATAAACCTTATACAGTATAGCAAAAAAGCCGGTTGTCGTCAACACTTTTCTCCATGTGCCGTACAAAGGCGCGGTGCTGCGGCCCGAATCATCAGCACGCAGTTTAAAGCAGCTTTACACAAAAAACAGGCCGCCGCACAAAGTTTTGTGCGGCGGCCTGCGGTCATGGTTCAGCTATGATACGCTCAGTCCTTGCTGGTGCTCTGCTTAGCGATGAACTCTTCGTACACTTCCTTGGTGATCTCCCAATTCAGGGAATAATTGGACATCGTGCTGTCAGGAATGTACTGGAACAGCACCGTATCGCCATCCTGCAGGTCGGGGAAGTTCGTGGCGACCAACTGCAATCCCTCGACCAAGGGATTATTCTTGTTGATCAACATGCTCGTAGCATTAAGGAACTTCACACCATTATTATTATTCATGCTGAAATAGCGACGGATGGTTTTGCCCTCCGCGTCTACACCAATTACGGCAACAGAGAAGCAGTTCGTATTCAACATGAAAGATCTACTGCGGGAACCCTGAATATCGACTGTCATGGTGCAAGTGCCGTTCTCGATCTTCATGCTTCTCAGACCAGCTTTCAACTGTAGATCACTGGTGATCGCGCCGGGCAGCGTTTTGCAGACCGGGTTTCTGGGATCCTGATATTCACAGCCGCCCAGCAGACTGGCGCCGACCACAGCCACTGCGGTGGCTACCGAATACTTCAAAAAAGCGCGGCGGGAAAATGTATAAGACATGGCTTATTCCTCCGTTTTTTACCAGTATGTTCTTCCAGCTGAGCGGGTCAGGTTCTAGAAGGGGTGGAGATTTCCTGCTTCAGAACGTCTTTGGTTAACATCCAGTTGGCGTTGAAATCGCCGTATTTCTGCGGACGAGGATAGAAGGTAAAGGTCACCGAATCCTTCTCCAGTGCATTCAGACCCTTTGCGTGCACATAAAAAGTGCGGGTCTCGCCCTTCTTGACCTGCTGATTCACTGCATCCGGACTGGTCACATACAGGTTCTGACCTTCAGCAGCCAGATATCCGTCTGCCGTTACGGCAAAGTTTTCTGCATTTACCTGCAGCGCGTTCAACTGCATCATAGTATTGGGGCCATTGGTCACCACCAGCTTAAAGGTGGTGGTGGTGGTGGCCGCATTGTATTCCACCTGCTCCAGTTTGGCCGCGACCTTGATTACCGTGTTGGTGGTGCCGACATGGTACTGCATCGCGGAATAGCTGCCGCAGCCGGTCAGCAGGCTACTGCCCGCCACAGCCACAGCAGTGAGGGCAGTATATTTCAGGAAAGAGCGGCGGGAAAATTCCCCAGTCATATTCGTTCCTCCTTTGGGACACATCAATACAGATTCTGCCATAAGGCACTACCTATACAATAGGCGAAACAGAGAAAAATGTCAATGATTTTTCACAAAACAAATGTGAAGATTTTGTGGCAACATCGCGCATTTTAGACGAAGTTTAAGTAATTTTTCTGGTGATTCTGTCAGCTGCGGATCACGTCAGAGGCATTCATGACGAAGGTCAGGCTCTTGCCCTCCAGGAAGGTGGGCACATAAGTGACCTTCAGCTGCTTCCAGTCCTTGGGCACCATGAGCATCAGCACGATGTAGGCGCTGCCCTGCGGGGGCAGGCTCTCCACATCGGAAAAGCTCTGGGAATTGGCGTTGTACAGCGAGATATTGGCGCAGCAGGCTGCGGGCTGGCCATCGCAGACGGCGGTAAAGTCCGGGGTAGCGGCGGCCATGGCCTGAAAGTTTGCGTCCACGTTCTCCAGCGGGGGCACGGGGTAGGCCTCGTTGATGGCGTCAATGCCCTGTGCGCCGATGGCGTAGCTCTCGGTCTTGCTGCGGTTGACGGTGGTCACCCGCACACCCAGATACTCGTAGCCTGCCGGCTGCACGGGGTCCTGCGTCAGGTGGAACACGCTGGTCAGCTGCACGCCCAAGCCGTTCCAGTTGCGGACGGTATCGCCCACCTTGACCTCCACCACAGTGTCGTTGCCGTTGGACTTGCAGCCGCCCAGCAGGCTGGCTGCGCCCAGTACGGCGGCAGATGCACCGGTGCACTTGAGGAAGCTGCGGCGGGAAATAACAGTAGACATAAGGTATATCCTCCTTGAAGGGTCAGTTTCTTTTTCTTCTTTCTCTGGTTATACCGTTTCCGGCACACAGATGCAAGAGTCCGGGGCGATTCTTTACAACAATTTCACAAGCGAGGTCACTCCTGCGGCGAAAGCCCCTTGACATGGGTCTCGCTGGTCTTGACCAGATTTAACAGACTGGGCGTGTACAGCGGAAATTCCCGCGTCAGGCTCTCGGTGGTCATGGCAAGGCAAGCGGGGTCCTTGACGCCCTCACCGCCGTTCACATCCTGCCCGTCCAGCAGCGCCTCCACGTTGGCTTCCGCCATTCGCATCACCGCATCGGAATAGCCGTGCCAGCGGTGGGGCTCAATGCTGAACATGCTGGAGGCGTTGTGCGGCTCCGCAGAGTAGAGCAACCGGAACATCTTGGCTACTGCCATCATCAGGTAGGCGCTCACCTCGGTGGTCAGCGCCTTGCTGTGGCACTGGCCGATCTTGGCGTAGAGCACGTTCAGGCTGTTGGAGATGAGTTTTTTGTTCATGGTGGGCAGCACGCTGCCGTGGTAGACGTTGTCTTTCATCTTTTCGGGGTTGGGCAGATCCTCGGCAGAAAGCATCATGCCGTTGCGCTCGGCGCTGCGCCCCAGCAGATAGTCGCAGGAAACATTATAATAATCTGCCACCCGCACCACAAAATCCAAGCCGCACTCGCGGATGCCTTTTTCGTAGTGGGACAGCAGCGCCTGAGAGACCCCCAGATCCTCTGCCGCCTGCTTTTGGGTGATGCCGCGCTCCTTGCGCAGCAGCTTGATGATGCGATTGAACTCCATGGTGTGCTCTCCTCAATATCTGCAGGATCTATTTTTTGGTAACATCCTTGTTTTTGGTTTACAACAGGTTGATTATACACATTGGAAAACGACTTGTAAAGCAAGAAAAATGCCGATATTTTTCGTCTTTTTTCGTCATTATTGTCAAAAGTCTTGCCCGGGGCTCCACATCTATGCTAAACTATGGGTATTAACACATAGATTTTGTGTTTTCGCCGTGGAAGAAAACCGACAGCCGTGGTGAAAGTCCATCTTTTCTGAAACAAAAATTTTTCAAACAGGTGGTTCCATCTTTCTGCAGTTTGTGCTATAATCTCTTCTTGGCGACTGTTCTTGACCGGCGCACAAATCCGCAAAGGACAAGCCAGACGCTATAAAAGGTAATACATCAAGAAATAGGAAAGAGGAAACTTCATCATGAAACTCGAGCGCAAAGTCCGTCTGTGCAGCACTGCCGCTGCCGTCCTGATCGCCGCCATCGCCCTGACCGGCTGCGGCGGTTCCAAGACCACTGCTTCTTCCGCAGCCGCTTCTTCTGTGGCTGCTTCCACTGCTGCTGCCACCAACAACAGCTGCGGCGAGGGTGTGACCTGGGCACTGGCTGACGGCACCCTGACCATCAGCGGCACCGGCCGTATGACCAACTTCACCAAGGATGCTCCGGCTCCCTGGGCTGATCAGGCTGACCAGATCACCACCGTTGAGGTGGAAGGCACCGTTACCAGCGTGGGCGCTACCGCCTTCAAGGACTGCACTGCCCTGACCACCGTGAACATCGCCGACGGTGTAGAGTACATCGAGGCCGGTGCCTTCAACGGCTGCACCGCCCTGACCGAGGTCAACATCCCCCTGAGCGTGGGCTACATCAAGACCGGCGCTTTCAAGGGCTGCACCGCCCTGACCAGCGTGACCATCCGCGACAACTGCCGTCTGGACATGAATGTGTTCCCCGATACCGTGGAGGTCAACTACGCCGAGGGCTAAGCCCCATCCGTAATTCTGAACCGAAAGAGGTGTGATCCATGAAAACCTTCAAGCTTCATCTCATCCGCCACGGCATGACGGCGGGCAACCTGCAGGGCCTGTACATCGGCAGCGGCACCGACCTGCCCCTGTGCGACGAGGGCCGTGCCCAACTGGCCGACCTGAAGGAGCGATTCGCCTACCCGCAGGTAGACACTGTTTTCTCCTCCCCCCTGCTGCGTGCGGTGGAGACCGCCAACATCCTGTTCCCCGGGGCTGCCCACCAGTTTACGGTGCACGATCTGCGGGAGGCCGGTTTTGGCAAGTTTGAGGGGCGCCCGGTGAAGGATCTCGTCCACGACGAGGACTTCAAAAAGTGGATCACCCCAGGCTCCGGCTATCTGCCGGAGGGCGCAGAGCCCACCGAGCAGTTCCATGCCCGCTGCGCCGACAGCCTTATGAAGCTGTTTGAGTACATGATCCGCATGGACGTTACCGAGGCCGCCTGCGTGACCCACGGCGGTGTGATCATGAGTATGCTCAGCCAGCGCGCCGTGCCCACCCGCCGCCCCGAACAGTGGATGGCAGACCCGGGCTGCGGCTACACCGTGCAGACCGATGTGCAGCTGTGGATGCGGGACAAACTGGTAGAGGCCATCGACATTGTACCCTTCGGCTACGCCGACACCCTGCAGGGGCAGGCCGAGGCCGAGGAGAACGAGGCCTACGAATAAGTTACAGTTTCCCGCCGCCTCTTGACAGAACGCGCAGAATCCTTTATTGTTAAGGAGTAGTATTGTATCGTATACAGGAGGAACGCTGTCATGTCCCAATCCATCTCCCGCCGGTCATTCCTGAAATGTGCCGGTTCCGGTGCGGTCAGCCTTGCGGCTGCGCTGCTTACCGGGGTCTGTGCTGCGGCGCAGCAGCCGTGTCTTGCAGGCGAGCCTGCCCTGCTGGACGGCAAAGCTGCCGTAGAGCTGCTGGGCTATGCCCCGGCACCGGAGCTGGGCGGCGTGCTGGTGTACCTCTCGGTGGAAAACCTTTCGGCAGCCAGCCTGCCGGTGGATACCAGCTATCTGCAAAGCCGGGGTCTGCGTACCCGGGAGCAGTTGTATAGCATGGGTACCGGCGTGACCGCTGCCTGCAACGGCCAGAGCGTGCCCTGTGGCAGCTTTGCCGCCCCGCTGTACAGCGAGAACGCAGCGGATGCCTCGGTGTTCACCCTGAACCTTGCCGCCGGACGCGGTGCGCTGCTGCACTGCTTCTGTGCCGTGCCGGAGGACTGGCAGACCCTTGAGCTGACATGGCACCCGGACTTTGCCGCCGGACGCAGCGCCATCTTTACGGTGCGCCGCGATGCCGACGAGGCCGCTCTGGGCCCCGTGCCCACC
>OHLF01000291.1_pt1 | contig 18455 bp, 19 predicted proteins | sample 1569001 | NCBI WGS metagenome assembly OHLF01 (sample SAMEA3879541, study PRJEB24766) | human gut metagenome | biome: human-associated habitat; feature: feces | place: USA | collected 1985/1987
AGCGAGGTCGTTGCTTTCCTGCGTGAAGAGCGCCGGGTCCAGGTAGCCTCGCGTCATGATGGTGGTCAGGGTCTGCCGCCGCTCCACGTTCTGCTCCAGCTTCTGGTCGATCGCGTCGATCCGGCGCAGGTTCTCCTTATGCGTTTCTCCCCGGATGCCATCAAGCAGCGTATCCAGCACTGCTTTTTTTCCATAGATCAGTTTGTTCATCATGGTGGTGAAGGCGTATTCCAGATCACATTCCCGGATAGATTTCATGCTGCAGGAGCTGACGTCTTCTAAGTGCTGCTTGCAGACCCAAACCGGGTACTTCAGGCTTCCGGTCGAATTGACGTGCCGTTTAAAAACGCTACCGCACTCGCCGCAAACGAGCTTACTGGTGAATGGGTATCGTCTTTGGAAACGCGGATCGTTCTTCCTGATGTTCTTTTCCTGTGCCCGCTGCTGAATGAGAGCACCGACCGCTTCAAAATTCTCCCGGCTGATAATCGCCTCGTGATGATCTTCCATGTAGAACTGGTCGCGCTCTCCGTTATTGGTGTGCCGCTTAAATCGGAAATCTGAGTAGGTCTTCTGGAAGAGGCAGTCGCCGATGTACTTCTCGTTCGTGAGCATCCCTCGGATGGTGGTAGGCGTCCAGTTCCCATTCCTGCGGGAAGGCACCTGCTTCTCATTCAGCTGCTTTGCGATCCTCGCGCTGGCCACACCGCTTAGGGCCTGTTCAAAAATCCAGCGCACCCACTTGGCTTCCTCCTCGTTGATCACCATCACGCCATCCTGCGATTCGTATCCGTATGGCGGGTAAGCAATCTTGAAGGTCCCGTTTTCAAACCGGTGCCGGACGCCCCACTTGTTGTTCTCTGAGATGGAAACCGACTCGCTTTCCGCAAGGCTGCTCATAATCGAAAGCAGGAGCTCCGACTCCATCGAGCCGGTGTCGAGGTTTTCCTTCTCGAAATAAATCGTAATCCCGAGGTCCAGGAGCTTCCGGACCAGCTCAAGGCAGTCCGTGGTGTTGCGGGCAAAGCGGCTTAATGACTTGGTCATGATCCGGTCTATGAGACCCTTCTCACAATCCGCGATCATCCGCTGCAATGCAGGTCGTTTTTCCTTACTGGTCCCGCTGATGCCTTCGTCGTAATACAGGCCCGCGTAAACCCATTCTGGATTGGTGCCAATCAGCTCTTTGTAATGATTCTTCTGCGTCTCCAAGCTGACCAGCTGGTCGTCCATCCCGGTTGACACCCGGCAGTAGGCAGCGACTCGTGTTTTTGCTGCCGTAGGTCGAGCCGAAGAAGGCTCGATTTTCGTTATCTTTTTCATGGTCTCACCTCCGTTCGCAGTCCGATGTTCGCTCTAAAGCGGACACATAGCAACTCAATTTTCACAGCAGCTCGGCCAGAAACGGCACAAAGATTTTGCGGGCTTCAGCCAGGATTCTGTCGTGTTCTTCGGAGGTGATGAGGCCCGCATCGAGCATCTTCTGTGTCATCTTTTCTGCCCGGTGATAGTTGATCTCATCATAGAACTGCTTGTCGGTAAGCTGACGGGCGGCAGGCGTGGGCGCTTCAGGCGGAGCTGTAATCTTCGTCACTTGCATATTCTCGTTCTCCCTTCCGAGGGAACTTGTCCATCCCTCTGCCATCCCATGCCTGCAAAGAGCCAAAAATTATAGCCGCCGGGAGAACTGTTTCATTTTCTGCGTCAGAACATAAAAAAAGCGCCTGCCGACCATCCCGAAGGACAGCCGACAGGCGAACGTCTCAAAGCCGTGTACAGTAGTCGAGGCTGATCCAGCCCGCGCCGGATTTGAGCTTACCCCAGAGCGAGGCCCCGCGTCCGGGTGACGTGTCCACGATCGTGAACACCCCTTTACCCGTAAAAATACCGGTACGCTTGGTGTTGGTTCCAGGCCCCTTTCGTATGTTCAGGTTGCTGATGGATACCTTCACGAGGAATGGTAAGGCAGTCTTGTCCGGCGTCGGCTTAGGATCGGGCTCCGGAGCCGGAGCAGCCTTCACATCATACTGCGTGAGGTTCCACCGCTCGATGATGGAACAGATCTTGCTCACGTAGCTGGTGTCCGTCGCATAGCCGCCATCCTTGATGATCTGGATAGCCTTCTTATAATCCGTGCAGCCCTTCAGCCCGGCATAGCGGAGCTTGCTGCCATTCTTGGCCCCCAGCAGGTATGCGCTGTGATCTCCGATGGAGTCCTCGACGCAGGGATACTTGCGAAACTCGGCTGTGATGGTATACAGCTTTCCGGTTCCATCATCCTCCTGCGTTTTCTTCGTGTAGATGGATTTGCCATCCCACGTAGAGCCGGACCATGTATTTCCGGACAGAGACTTCTTCATTCCAAAGCAGTTATTTGCCTTCTGCGCGAGCTCCGTCTTTCCATAGCCGGATTCCAGAATGAACTGCGCCAGGGATACCGAGGCGAGGATGCCGGACTTCTTCTGGTCCGCAGTAAAGAGGCTGCCGACCTTCTTAATCACATCACCCTCGGACAGGCTGGCAAAGGCGCTGGCCTGCATACCGGTCGTCTTCTCAGGCTCCTTCTCGGTCCCGCCAAGCTGCGCCGTCACCTTAGAGGCCAGATCACCCATGCGGGCATACATCCAGTTCCCCGGACAGGACTTGTTGGCAAACCACCGGTGGACCGTCAGGATCATCTCATCGGCAGCCGGACTGTAATTCAAGGTCTTATCCTTGTCGCCCAGCCACAGGAGCTTCTTCTTTCCGTTGCGCTGACAGATGTCCACGCAGAGCTTGATCAGCGTCTGGTAGACCACGTCCCGGAAAGCATACGGCTCAGAAGTGTCAGAGGCGCATTCGATCGTAATGGCCCGCTGGTCGTTGGCGCTGCTGGAGGAGCACCACGAGCGGTTCTTCTCCTCCACGTAGAGTCCGACCCGGCCATCCTTGTCGATCCCATAATTAGAAGAAGCCTGGGTGCTGGATAATGCAAACCAGTCACCGAGGCCCTCTGCTGTGCATTGGCCGACCACGCAGTGAGGCGTGATGCGGTCGATGCTGTGTGTTCTCTGCCCGGAGTGATTCGGACTCAGTTTTTTATAGGCCACCATTGAGCTGTTCGTGTATCCCATCACTCCTCCTTTTCTGCTCGGTCATGGAGCTGTTCCAATACAGACTTCAGTTTCTCCGGGATCGGCAGACCCAGATGCGCGGCGTTCTCGATCAGGCTCACACCCTCGTTGGAGAGATAGAAAAAGATCACTGCCGTGCGCAGTACACTACCGGAGCCGATCACATGGGTATCAAGGATGTGGCCAATACCCACCAGCAGGAAGATGAGCACCTTTTTGAAAATGCCCTTAAACCCGACCTCACTGGATAGCTTGTGGTCGACCACCGCTGCCATTACGCCTGTCACGTAATCTATGACCACGAAGACGATCAGCGCATACAGCAGGCCATCACAGCCGCCGAGGAACCAGCCAAGCCAGCCTCCGACCGCCGTGAAGATGAGTTGTATCGTGTTCCAAAACTCTCGCATAACTCGTTTCCTCCTTTGCAAAATGAAAGAGCCGCCGTAGCGACTCTCGTTTCCCAACACTATATTTTTTATTCGGTCTTGCCGTACCTGGCCTTGCACCTGTTGTTGTATCGGATCACCTCTTCAATCAGAGGCGCGTCGGAGACACCTGCGATGGCAGCCAGGTCCTTGTCAAAGCAATGGCTCTCCCAATAGGGATGGTCCTCATAGACAAACGTGTGCGCCCGGTTGAAGCGCTCGTCGTTTAGCACCAGCTCGCGCAGTTCCGGGTAGCTGACACCATACTCCTTGGCGATCTCCCAAAACTGAACGCAGAAGGAAACCCGTGCCGCCAGCATGGTGTTTTCCATATACTTTGCCAGCTCTGCCGTCGTACTGTCCGTGATCCGGAACCGGTGACGGGCATCATATACCTCCTGCAGCAGCTGGACCACGGCATTGCAGTCGTCCTTTTCTCCGCCCAGAATCGTAAAAGAAAAATCGAAGGACTTCTCATCGCAATGCTGGGTGGTTCCATAAAACTCAGGAGAGAACACGATCCTTTTGCCCGTTTCCGCTCTCAGCTTTTCTGTTGTTGAAGGCGGCACCGTAGATCGGAGCACATAGATTTCCGCGTCCGTTTCTTCTATCGCTTTCCGGACCTGGGTAAGATCACAGGAACCATCACCGGCCATAGGAGTGTCTGTGGCAATAAAGGCAAAGTCATATCGGATAGCCCGCTTCTCGTCGTAGCCCTTATAAGGGTCATATCGGTCCGGAGCCAGCTTTCCATATTCCCGGTACAGCCTGCTGCCGATATTCCCGATCCCGACAATCAATACATTTTTCATGCCGCACCTCACAGTTCTTCGATATGCCTGATCCAATCATCGAAAGTGAACTGCTCCAGAATCACGCCTTCCTTCAGCACCCTTCTCTTTGTTCCCTGAATGATCCGTTTTTCCACAGCGGGATCGACGCTGCGGATCAGGTTCTTATGCTTCTGGTAGTATTCCTGAAAGCATTTCTCTGACTCATAGCGGTACTTGGCATTCATCGGGTCAAGCCAGATGGGTTTGTTGAGCATGAAGTAGGTGCCGTACATGAGACTGCACGCATGGAACTTTGCATCGTCCACCATGCCGCGATCCAGAAAGTCCTTCACCAGCCACCCATTGGAATAGATCATCCGGGTATAGGTTTTGAGAACATACAGCGGGTCCTTGCGGCAGATGGAACCGTCGCGCCATTTCCAAAGGTACAGAGGAAGCTGGCAGTGCCGCACTTCCTTTGCAACCTTGATCGCCAGAAGGTTGTAACCGCTGTCCTCGTGGCATTTGACATCCGGATGCCAGACGATGTGGTTATCCAGAAGGAACTGCCTGCGGTATACCTTCCCGTGAACAAACGTACAGTCCTTTTTGTGCGGGAAGAAAATAGAGGCCCCCGTCTTCTTATCAATGATCTCTTCCATGAAATCGATGATCAGAGCATCAAAGCCCTTCCCGGCATAGGCAAGGATGGTATATAGGGCAAGATTGCTCATGAACATATCATCCGCATCGCAGAACATCACGTAATCCGCAGTCGCCTCATCAAAGAGGTGTGCCCGTGTTCCGGGAAGGCCGGAATGCTCGCACTGGATATAGCGGATGGGATAAGAAAAGCTGCCGAGAAAATCAAGCGGCAGCTTCACGTCTGATCCATCATTCGCAATGAGGACTTCTATATCATTTTTCAGGTCCACACCTTGCTGGGTGCTGATGCTTTCCAGCATCGGTCGCATTACTTCCTCAGTCTCATTGTACTGAGGAATAAGAATCTGAAGTTTCATTCGGGTCCCTCCTTACGAATGGATATACTGTGAAATGGCATTGTAGATCGCTTCCCCGCCACCATCAGAGAAGTAGGCATCCATTGCATCCGAGAAATTATCGTCTGTCACGGCTCCCGCCTCGCTGAGGTAAGTGCCAAAATCCGATCCACTGATATAGTCACTCAAAACCTCGCTCAGATAAGAATCGGACACATAGCTGCCCAAGGCTTCACTAAGATAGCTTTCCGAGACAAACCCTGCATTGTCCAAATCACTCTGCGTCACATATTCGCTCAGATAATCATCGAGGTCGCCCGCCGTCAGGAATCCAGCGCTTTCCAGATCGCTCTGTGTGACGTATTCGCTCAGATCGCTTTCTGTCACATATTCGCTCAGATAATCGGGCAGGTTGGATGCTGTCAGGAACCCCGCATTGTCCAGATCGCTCTGCGTGACATATTCGCTAAGATCGCTGGTTGTCACGTATTCGCTCAGATAATCCGGCAGGCTGGATGCCGTCAGGAACCCCGCGTTATCCAGATCACTCTGCGTGACGTACTCGCTCAGATCGTCCGCCGTCACATATTCGCTCAGATAGCTGCTGAGATTGCTGCTCAGATAATCCGCCAGATCCGATTCCGTTAGGAAACCTGCGTCGCTCAGGTAGCTCTCCATCAGATCCTCTACGGTGATCCTGCTGGTCGCCCCATTATGGTTGATCACCAGATTGTCGGAATGGCCCGCAGACTGAGTCCTGGGCAGTTCACTAATTTTTACTCCCATGATCTTCCTCCTTTTTAATTGTCGGCAAGCAGCTCTTCACCGCTTTCGGTGAGCAGGTTATTGCCGTCTTCTGTTTCTACATTGTCCCCGTCATCGCCGGATGGCGTGATCACCTCGGAAGCGAGGATCTTATAGATCGTGCCGCCTCTCTCGATGAAAAGGTAGTCCGTTTCCCGGATGGTGCGCACGGTCGGAACCTGCGTCAGGTCATCCTGCTTCTCCTGCAAGGCAGAATAAATGCCACCGGAATAGACCGGCCTTGTGCTGCGCTGGACAGGAACGGAGTCAAAGGTCAGCGTATCTTGTTTGTTAGAAAGTGCGGTATAGATACCGCCGCTCCTGACCGGGTTTCTGCTTCCGGAGACCGGAGCCTCATCGAAGGTCAGCGTATTCTGTTTGCCCTGCAAGGCGCTGTGGACACCTCCACTCCTGACTGGATTTCTGCTGCCGGAAACCGGAGCTTCATCAAAAGTCAGGGTGCTCTGCTTCCCTTGCAGCGCAGTATAAATGCCTCCACTCCTGACCGGATTCCTGCTTCCGGAAGTCGGTGTCTCATCGAAAGTCAGAGCGTCCTGCTTATTCCGCGCCGCGTCCGCATTGGTTTTAAGCTGAGAATCGATGATATCAAAGTTCCCGTTCAGATCTTCGATATCAACGAGGTCGGTTCCTTCAGGCTTGGTCAGCCTGTAATACTGTGTTCTGGTCGCCAAACTGACCACCCCCTTTACGATTCAATCTTGGCGTATTCGGTACCACCATAGGTAACATTGCTGCTGAACAGTTCCGGGAACTGCTCCTTCACTTCTTCATAGAGTGAGCCCTTCGAATAAGTCAGGTATGGAACCTTTCCGGTATGGGTGATGCCGGTGCAGCCGCTGGCCGCCGAACCATGCTGGACGATATTCTTCAGCACGGAGAGGTCATGCGGCAGATCATCATACCAGCACCACGGGAGTGCCAGTATCCCCGGAATGTTCACGATGCTGTCATCCGAGAACGTCACGTAGTTCGTGTACATGGTTTCATCATCCACATCCGGGAGACCAAGCCCTGCCATCTTCCGGCAGATACCGGAGGTGGCGGAGTTGTAGCCGCCCTTCAGTCCCGGAGCGCAGCGCGTGTAATCCGATGCGTTCAGCGTGAAGGTCAGCACATGAATCTGGTTGTAGGCATAGAGGTTCGTGTACGGATAGTCCACGATACTCGGCCCCGGTAGTGTCTCCGGCCTTCCGTCCTTCTTCATCATCGCAGCGATGATATAAATATCGGCACTGGCTTCTATGGCATTTGACCCATTCGCCGATGGGTATCTTCCAGCAGGCAGCTTCATGAATGGAATATCCCCGTACTGCTGATAATCGGCAAACGCACCCTTCCCAGCCAGATAATCCACAATGGAACTGTAGGTATCCGTTGTCAGGTAGTAGTCCCCATCCGCAGGGATGTATGGCACGTCCTGCGGATAGAAGTCATTCCAGAAATCAGATGGAAGATCGTCATTAAACGAAAGACCCAGGTCCTCGCCAATGAGCTGTCCGATCACATCAATCGGCACCGTCATGGTCTCAACATTCAGCAGGGTTTCACACTCGTACTGATCGCCGGATGGCATCTGGTAGGTCGCATGAAGGGCCGTTCCATAAGGCGTCATGATTTCTCCTGCCGGAGGATAAAAGGTGCAGCCCGCCGTGACGGTCTCGATGTCCCCGGACCGCTTATAGCGCAGGGCCACCGTAGCGCCTGTCAGGTCAAGCGGCTCTCCCTCGGCATAGTGCGTCTTGTTAGGCGAATGCGAGAAGAACAGCGTATCAACCGTATCCACATTGATCGTGTACTGTGCATAATACTCGGAACCGGTAGCGGGATTTCTCCACATCGCCTGAACCTGCATCGTGTCCATGTGGCTGATCAATTCTCCGGCAGCCGGTTCAAAGGTGGCAGCGGAGGCATCCACTGTCCGTACTGTTCCATCCGAGTATCTGGCAGAAAGAACAGCCCCTGAAAGGTCCAGAGCTGCGCCTTCTTTCTGCGTCGGATTTGCCAAACTCGTAAAAAGCAACTCCTCCACGTCATAAATCATGATCTGCGTATCAGCCGTGAATTCATTTCCGGCATGGTCCGTATAATTGGCGTTGATATTCAGCTCCCCGCTGTATTCCAGAAGCGTTCCCTCTGCCGGATCATAGGTACAGGAGTCTGTGATATCCGAGGCCGTGCCATCCTTGTAATAGGCCATCACCTGACCCCCGGCGAGGGAAAGCGGAGAGCCAGCATACTGCGGCCCGTCCGGACTCCGCACCCATTCGATCTTGCTCGTGACCGCGTTGTAGCCGAAGACCACGAGGCGAGCCTGTCTTGCGGCAATTCGTAGAGCCATGCTGCACCTCCTTACGCATCCGTGATGGAATAGGTGATCTTCAGGGACTGAGAATCGGTCTTCGTGACCGGCTCTTCCAGATTGCAGATCGTCCCGATATAGTTCTGGCAGGCGTCGCAATAAACATAGTAGGAAGAGAACATCCGAAGGTCGTCTGTGACATAGCCGCAGAAATCCTTCATGGCCCAGGACCCTGTCGAATAGTTGCCAAGATCGTACCGGCACTCGCCATCCTCGTAGATGATGCCTCTGGTCCTTCGGTTCTCCGCAGTGCCCGTCGCGGTCGTGACCTGGTATTGAAACTCCGTCCAGATCCCGCTGTCCTTATGCGGATAAATTCCGCAGTCCATCGTCTGGAAACGGTCAATGCTTGGAGTGATCTGCCTGACCTGCGAAGTATCCAGCAGCGAAACCCGATATACCGATTTCCGGTCATAGCTTAGGGCATAGAGGTATCCGTTCGAGACACACAGCGCAAGTGTGTGGGTGTTCTTGGTCTGGTTGGACGGATACAGATATACTTCCGGGAGCGTCAGCACCTGCCTGAAATCCGTATCCTCCTCCAGCGTGAAATGATCCGCCGATGCCTTGAGTCTTCTTAAGTACACGGTCGCATTTCCTGACTGATTTCCCTGCGTCGCACACAGGTAGATGTATCCGTCGTAGTCCGGCGTTACATCCCAATAGCTCCGGTCGGTGATGATCTCGGAGGACAGGTCAAAAATGAGCGCTGTCTCCTCATCACCCATGTATGGAGAATTCACCCGCAGCAGATGCCGGGAGAGCTTTCGTTTATAGAAGTAGACCGTATTGGCTGCCTGATAGTTGTAGCTGAAGTATGCGGTATCATTCTGCGGGTCCATCGCGCAGAAATGACGGTAGGCTGTCGAGATGCGGTTCCAGGCATTTGCCCGGTACATGTGGAATGGCAGATCGCCTGCCCTCGCATGGGTTAGCGCAAGAGCGGCGATCACACCATTGCCCTGACTCGGCAGGAAGTTCCACACCGTGGTGTACGTCCCATTCGAATAACCGGATACCGTATTGTCAATGGTGCCCTGCAGGTTGCTGGCCGGATTGCCGGTGCCCCTGCCTGCGCATCCTGTCAGATGGACCCCCATCGGGAAATGGATATTATCCACATCCTCGGTAAGCGGACCATCAAACAGGTACAGGCCGCCGAGCCCTTTTGTTCCCAGCGGCATGAGACTATATTCACTGGAGTAAAGGCCAAGGTTATCGTTTGCATCGATCCCGGCCCGGTACGCCAGCGCATTGGTGAGCATGTTGTCAAGCTCGATCTGTTTATGCCTTCCGGTCTTATGATCGAAAAGCTCTATCTTCACATGGCCTTTCATCATTCGATTTCTCCTCCTGCATTTTCAGTGATGCTGCCGAATAGCGCCTTCAGTTCAAGATTCACAGATTCTGTGATCTCACAGGCTTCTGATGTTCCGAGAGAAATTGTCGTCTCTGCATCGATCCTGCCGATCATTGCGGCAAGCTCTCCATGTACAAAATCCTCAACCGTGATCTCGTTTCCGAAGCCCTCCTCGATCTGGCGCACCCGGTTTTCCAGAGAAGCAAGCTGCCTCGCCATAATCGTCAGATCGGATTCCTCTGAAACCTGACAGCTTAAGCTGATTTTTACCTCGTGGATACCTTCATCACCGCGCTGGATCTCAAACGGCGTCGAAACGGTCAGCGTAGTGTTCCCAGACATCCGCCAGTCCCGGCAGCTGTAAATAAGCCGGTCATCCAGATAGACATTTGCCGTCACAAGGCTTGGCTCGTTCAGGGTATAGGTTCCGGTCCAGATGATCTCGCCTCTGGATTTATCCGTCTGGATTTCAAACTGCGTGGCCGTGACGACGGTCTCTGTTTCCTCGATCGCCATATCCGAAGGACTATAAGCGTCTGACATCCAGAAGGTGGAGGTTCCCTCGATACCCTCGCTCTGGGCCAGCAACCCTTCGATATCCTTTGTGTACCGGCTCTTGGCCTGATTGAGTCTTGGGTTCTCACCGACACACTTGATACTGTTTTTCCCGTTGATGCGGTATATGATCTCCGTAATGCAGGCAATCTCACCACGCGCCTGTCCACCGGACAGGCTTAGGACATCCATCGGATCGATGGCCGGGTCTCCCGGAATCTCCGCCTCAAACGGCGTATAGGTTGTGGCAGACAGATGATTGATAATCGCCTGCACGGTCTCGCTGCGCTCTGTGGTGGACGCGATCTGCAGGAACGGATTTGTGCCGATGTTATATATCAGGCCGTCGTCCGGTTCCACCTTGTAATACTCGGTCAGGCCCCCTGCCCGGTAGGTCGCATAGAGCCCGGTGTATTTGGTGATGTAATCTGCGATCTTGGAGGAGTACCGCCATGATGCCGGAATATCCATCACCGGTGTATTGGAAAACGGGATGACCACAAGTCTGCCCTGACGGTCAATCTGGCAGACGGCACACAGCACCGTCGATACCTGCGCGATCAGATCCCGGTAGGTTTTCACATCATCTGTATTGGTATAGGCCAGCCGCTTGGTTCCGTTTGGCATGGCTGCCACGGCTTCTTCGCTGACTCCCAGCGTCACCTTACAGGCAGTGCAGGCGAACTGCAGCCATTCATACGGCGTTCTGGTATTGCCGCTGTTGACCATGTTCTTTTCGAACTTCAACATGTAATCATAGGCTTTCAGCTGAAGAACCGTCATCGTCCGCGTTGCCTCGGAGATGACAAACCTGCCCATCGGAATCAGTTCTTCCTCATACTGATGGCCCCAGGTCCTGTCCCGAAGAGAGTCCCAGGTCGAAGGCCGCAGATCGTTCCAGATCCGCATGATCCGGTGCTGGAACCCAAAATAAAGATCGATCACGGCATCGTACATGCTGTAGCGGTCCACATTCAGGAATAAGGAAATGTCCAGCTCTGCCGCATAGACAGATCCCATCTCCAGCGATGTGGAACCGGAGCAGGACCGGGTAAGGGTCCCGCTGCCCTTTACGATATCCTTTTCCGTAAAGTGATAGACCCTTCCGGCAGGTGTCGTGATGGTTCCGTACCATTTGAATTTCCGGCTCTGACTGCGGATGGCCTCTTTATATTTTTCAGATACCTCATACATCGTTCAGGTCCTCCAGACTGAAGGAAACCATCCACAGACCGCCAGCGCTCGTATCGTGTTTCAGGGAGACTTTAAAGCCGTCCATGTACATGATGCCGGAGGAGAGAACCCCGGTTTCCGGGTTCATCCACTCCACATTCAGGTACGGTTCTTTCTTCAGCCTCCTCAGCTTTTTCAGCCAGGTAACCGACACCGGCAGGCTTACAGAAATAGAGGGGACGCCTTCCCGGATCACATCCCGGATGGTCGTCCCCGCTTCCGTCACTCCGCCGCTGTCAGCAATGACATCGCTGTAGTCGACAGAATAGTCATCCTTCTGCACCGGGAGGGTCGTTCCGTTGATCTTCAGATAGGTTTGAAATGTCATGCCCTGCCTCCTGACCGCAGCGCCCTCCGCTGCTGTGCTGTAACGATCATTTCATCAATCAGGTTCCCTCCGATATAAACAGGAATAGTGATATTCCCGGCATCCGCCATCTGCATATTGTTATTGACCGCGCTCTGGATCATGTCCATCAGGGACGATACACCGACTACTGCTTCCGGCCCGGCCTCCCCGCCACCCAGCAGGTGATTCCCGGACGCTCCGAAGATCGTCGGGCTGTTAAGGATCATGCCGTTGTTCATGGCCTTCTTGTACCACTCGACACTGATGTGCGGGATGGAAGGCGGATTCAGGCTGAAGGAGCCGGAAATCGAAAAGTGTGGCAACTTGATATGCGGCAGGCTCCAGCTGAAATTGAAGATGCTTTTCAGCTTGTTTACGATGCCCTGCACAAAGGACCACACCCCATTGAACACGTTTGTGAAGGTGGATTTGATTCCGTTTAAGATACTGCTCACCGTAGACTTGACCGCGTTCAGTCCGGAGGAGACTCCGGACTTGATGGAATTGATCACCGTGGTGACCGTGGTCTTGATTGCATTCCATGCTGTGGATACCGCCGTTTTTACTGCATTGAATACGGTGGAGGTGATATTCTTCACCTCATTCCAAGCCGTAGATACTGCGGTCTTCACTCCGTTTACCACAGTCGTGACGGCAGTTTTGATGCCGTTCCAGATTGTGGTCACGGTCGTTTTCACGGCATTGAACACCGTGGAAGTCGCGGTTTTGATCGCTTCCCATGCTGTGGACACAGCCGTTTTGATTCCGTTGATGATCGGGTCCAGCGCAGACTTGATGGCCGTCCATACGGTTGTGATCACGGTTTTCACCGCTTCAAAAACCGTGGAGGTCGTTGTCTTCACGGCCTCCCAAGCCGTAGAGATTCCGGTCTTGATGGCCTCAAGCGCACCGGTAACGATCCCCTTGATCGCCTCCCATGCCGTGAGGATGATCTCCTTACAGTTCTCCCAGATAAACTGGAAAGGCAGCGTGATGATCGTAAGCGCCGTAGAGAAAAACTCGCCGATCGCCATGATCGCCACCTGCACCACATTTTTGATGGTTTCCCATGTCGTGGACACGATTTCCTTCATGCCCTCCCAGATGCCGGAGAAGAATTCCTTGATCCCTTCCCACAGTCCTTTGAAGAATTCCACAAAGGCATTGAAAGCCTCCGGGATCGTCTGGGTAAAGAAAGTGGCGATCGCCTGCACCACGGTTGATACCGCAGTTTTGATCGCTTCCCACAGGTCGATCCAGAACTGCCGGAATTCCTCCGACGTATTCCAGAAATAAATGAAGGCCGCGACCGCCGCAGCGATTGCCGCGACAATCAGCACGATCGGATTGGCGAGGATCACGCCCCAGAGCGACTGCAGGCCACCGGTAAGAGCTGGAATGATCGTTTTTACCGTAGTTATGGCTGTTTTTATCTTCGGAGCCCAGGTCATGATCGTGCCAATGGATGTCAGCAGCTTGCCGAGGATCACAAGCAGAGGCCCGATAGCCGCGACAATGAGTCCGATCTTCACGATGGTTTCCTGCTGGGCAGGCGTCAGGGAATTGAACTTGTCCACGAGGCCCTGAATGAAGGTGGCAACCTTCTGGATCGTCGGAGCCAGCGCCTCGCCGATGGAAGTGACCAGAACGTCGATGGACGATTTCAGCTTTTCCAAAGAACCGCCAAAGCCGCTCATCATGGCCTCAGCCATTTCATCCGTGGTCCCGGCACAGCTTTGCAGGGACGCGTCCAGCTCTGCAACATCCTCCGGCGCGGTATTGATCAGTGCCAGCCACGGAGCCATCTGGTTTTTACCAAAGATGGCAGAGGCAGCAGCGATCTGCTCCGACTCGGAGAGCTTGCCAAATGCATCGTGCAGTTCCTTCTGGATCTGGATGGAACTCTTCATCGTGCCATCCGAATTGGTGACGGAGATACCCAGCTTGTCCATCATCTCCGCGCCCTCTTTGGTAGGAGAGACAAGACGGGCCAGACCAGTCTTTAAGGAGTTAGCGGCCTTATCCGCATCGATACCGTTGTTGGCCATCACGCCCATATACAGTGCCGCGTCATTTACGGAGTAGCCCGCAGATGAAAAGATCGGCGCTGCCACCGACATGGCGTGGGACAGGCTGTCCACATCGAGTGCGGAATTGTTGCAGGCCGCAGCAAATACGTCTGCATAATGGCCCGCGTCCTCGAAGCTCCCATGAAAGCCGTTGATCGTAGCGACCAGTCCGGCAGACACGGTATCCAGATCACCGCCTTCACCGGCAGCCAGATTCATGGCCGGAGCCAGAGCAGATGCTGCCTGCTCCGCATCCAGACCGGCGCGGGCAAAGTTCAGTGTCGCGGTCGCGGCATCCTTCATTCCGAAGGTGGAGTTTGCCGCCGCGTCCTTCATTGCCTTATTTAATAGCTCCGCTTCCTCGGCGGTATTACCCATCGTCTTGTTGGTGAGCTGCATGGTCTTATCGACCTCGGCAAAACTCGCCACGCCTGCAGCACCAACTGCAGCAAGAGGAAGCGTGACGTGGGTCGTCAGGGTTTTGCCTGCGCTTTCCATCTTGCTGCCGAGGTCCTTCATCTTCTCACCGGCTGCCGCGATCTGCTGGGCCTGCACAGAGCCGAAATTCTTATATTCCTGTTCCAGACTTTTCAGGCTCTGCTCGGTCTCAGCAATTTCCCTCTGCAGGGCATCATACTGGTCCTTTGAAATCGTGCCGTCCTTCAGGGCCTGATCCGCCTGCTTGGATGCTTCTTTCAGGGTATTCAGTTTTTCCTTCGTCGCCTGAATCTCCTGCTGAAGCGTTTTATACTTCTGGGAGAGAAGCTGCGTATTACCAGGGTCCATTTTCAGGAGCTTATTTACATCCTTGAGCTTGGACTCGGTTCCTTTGATTTCCTGATTGACACTCTTGAGGGAGGCTTCCAGCTTAGTGGTATCGCCGCCGATCTCAATTGTTATGCCTTTGATTCTGCCACCCGCCAAAGCTGTCGCCTCCCTTCATAAATGGTTAAAACGCATCCATCTCGGCCTGCGTTCCGATCTGCGCGTAGTTCTGATCGTCGTTGTCGCTTTCGATATACATGTCGTTCACGAGCCCGACCGTCAGAAGGTCCAGATCCCGGATGGATATTCCGAGCTGGACACATCTGAGCAGAAAGAGCGGAGTTGTCAGCCTTCGCTCGGTTGCGGGTCGTTTTTTTTAGAGACAGACTGTGTCTGCACATTCAGGCCCCACAGGGAGATGATCTCCGGGAGCACCTGATAGATGGAGAAAACGCTGAATTCATCCAGCCACTCCTCCGCCGTGTCCGGGAGAGACGGGTCCGCATGCTTTGCCATGAGATAAGCGATGTTCTCGAAGGTTTCCAGCGAGAACAGATCGAGGTTGCTCTCTTCGGCAGCATTCTCGTTCAGTGCCTTCTCCAGCTTCATGAGGTCTTTGAAAATGTCGCGCCCGTATTTCACACGGTAGATTCTGGGAATGGCAGCAGATGCCTTAAAGGGCACCTGCTTACCATCGATTTCGATTGTCCTTGTCATGCTCATAGCCCGGTCCTCCTTATCCCACAGCGGAACCATCGTCGATCACCGGATCGGTCGGCAGGTACACAGCGCCATACCAGCCCTGGTACACAGAATCCGTAGTGTCGTCACCGGTCTTGGCCTTCACGACGCCATTTGCCATCGGCGTAGCCTTGATGGAGAGGGTCTCGGTCTGGACTTCGACTTCCTCTTCATTGGTCTTGGACTCCACGCTCGGACGGCTGGCCGCGCACTTGTACAGGACGTGGCGGATCTTGCGGATATCACCGTCGAACTCGAAAAGCAGCGCGAAGTTCACCGTTTCGGTATTCGCGTTTTCGATCAGGACGTTGTTGGCATCCAGCTTCTCGCCCAGCACATCGGTACGGAAAGACTCCGGAACCATCGCCAGCTCCAGATCGCCCTCGTAGCCCATGTTGTTGCCGATGGTGTAATAGGCGTAGCCATCCGCATAGAAGTTGGTAGGCTCGCCGTTGGCGTCCAGCGCCAGAGAAACAGCACCCGGCATCGGCACCGGCGTCCCGAAGGAGAATGTCCCGTCGTCCGCGATGGTCAGGATCGCGTAATGGACATTGCAGATATTGAATTTGACCTTATTCTTTTTCTTCGGCATGATTCATACCCTCCATTTCAAATTGGTAGAGGACCTCGTAAAGCCGCTCGGACTCTATCCAGACCTCCGACTTCTGATAAAAAACACCGTGCCCATCCAGCACGGTCTCTACGCTGCTTTCCAGATCCGGGTCCTTCCGGTCGGTGTACAGTTCAATATTGATCTGATCGATCTTGAAGTAATCCCGTCCATCCGCAGCAAAGTTGTCGCTGCCGGAGGTCAGGAAACAGATAAATGGCGGATCGGGTGATTCCCCCTCAGCGAAGTGATGGTAGGCAAAGGGCAGCCCGATCTCCTCCATGATTGCGACAAGTCTTTCCATCACAACCTCCCAAGTTCTCGTTCAATGTTCCGCTCCAAAGACAGGATCGCCGTTTCCTCTGCAGGCGCGATATGGGGGATGGCGGCCACACGGCCACCGCCGCGTTTCGCATGACCGTTCTCCAGCAGGTGTGTCAGCATGTAGCGGTTTTTGGAATGCACCGTGACCTCCGCCCAGCTTTTTGCATACCTGCCGGTCTTGCGCGGCGCTGTCTGTGAAATCTGCTGCTTGGCGACCTTGCCCGCTTCCTGTATTTCTTTCTTCAGCACATCGGCAGTCAGCTCGGCGTATTCCTCAAGGCCATTCATGACCTCCTCCGTCAGCTTATCCACCGGGATCGTTTTGCCCATAAGCATCACCTCTCCACAAGCTGCGTGTGCAGTTTCCGGCTGTTGTGCTTAAAGCCCATCTCATCAATCGACAGGATGTTATAAATCCGGTCGCCCAGCAGAACCCGGTACTGCTTGGCATTGACCGCAGCCGTTTCCGAAGAATACCGCACCGTAAGATCCAGCCGGTCTGCCTCCACCGTATGCCCGGCAGCTTCTTCCTCACTGGTAGATAGACCGCTGGTCACCGCCGTAGCCCAGCAGGTGAAATAGTCAGTCCATCCAGAGGTATGGTTTCCGATCCGGTCCACTATGGTCGTGTTTTTCTGGATGGTGATCCTAACCCGCATTCCTGCAATGTTCATCACACCACCCCTTCCCGGATGCCGAACAGAAGAGATCTGAGCGTCAACGTCAACTCATGATGATCGGCTTCCTCACGGTGCTCGAAGAGATACCCCAGCGCATATAGAACAGCCACACGCAAGGTCTCCCTAAGCTCCATCAGTTTCGGTCGGCTGTAATATTTAGAGCAGCATTTATCCGAATCAATATCCCTCCACTGTTGGTCCGAGAGCCTTGCCACATCCCGGCAGAGGTTCCCTGCAGCAGAGAGAAGGCTGCCGATGACAGCATCCTCATCCGCAGAATCCACCCGGAGGTACAGTTTGGCTTCTTCCAGCGTGATAAAGGTCATGGCAGCCTCCTTTCTGGTCAGTCAGCAGCAGGCGCGACAACCACGATGGAGATCGCGATCTCTGCATAGCCGTCCGCATTCAGGGTGATGACCTTCCCGTTCTCAGCAAGCTCCTCGGCACGGACATAAAGCACGAACTCGCCGTTCTGGTCGAGTCCGACCGAGACAGCCTCTGCCGCATCATCTTCGGTCAGCGGAGAACCGTTGTAGATGGCCTCCGTCACGGAGCCAAGGCCGGTGCCAATTCCGAGACCGATCCACTTGTGGGTGCCCTGACCGGGAGCGGAGCTCTCGGATTCTTCCAGATCATCCACATCGGCAGTGATCGTGATAACCCCGTCCTCGTAGGCGACTGAGGCTTTCGCATTGTTTGCCGCAGCCACGGCATCGATCAGCGCGGGAGCCAGCCGAACGGAGATGTTCCATGCGTCAGGCTCCATCACTCCGGCATTCTTCAGCTTTGTAAGAAGCGCATTGAAATCATTCTTCAGCGCGGATACCTGGCTGGCACTGCTTACCGACTGGTTTTCCACCCTGCCGCCAATCCCGCTCGTTTCCGCGCCTTCTTCCATTACGAGTTTTCCTCCGATGACAAGGGTATCCCCGCCATCGTCGAAGTAGTTTTTTGGTACGTGCGTACTCATGATCTTTTTCCTCCCGTAGTTAAATCCGGGACCGCCATCAGGCAGCCCCGGAGCTATGGCTTATCAGTTGCCGGTACCGGTACCCATCGCCATGACCTGCACAGCCTCCGGCAGGATCAGCTTGCCATCCACACGCTGGGTGCCGATGAAGCCGACCTGGTCGGTCACGGCGTACAGCTCGTTCAGGCGCTTGAGGGTGCGATTCTGGCGATCGGCGATCCAGTAGTAGCTGAAGTCACCGAACAGAAGCACCTTCTTGTTCTTATCCTGCGTGGCGTTGCCGGTCAGGGCAGGCATATA
>OHLF01000295.1_pt1 | contig 18219 bp, 10 predicted proteins | sample 1569001 | NCBI WGS metagenome assembly OHLF01 (sample SAMEA3879541, study PRJEB24766) | human gut metagenome | biome: human-associated habitat; feature: feces | place: USA | collected 1985/1987
CGACGATGCCAGCCGCCGCTCGCTCGCGCTGCTTCGTGAGGCCGCACCCAAACGCATCGAGTTCGAGGAGCTGGATTTCAACCTCGGCGAGCGATGGATACCGACCGATATTTACGAAGGCTTCTGCGAGCATTTCTTTCAGGTGCCCGTATCGGTAAGCTATTCGGCGAAGATGGATGCCTTCGGCATCGAGAACCACGGGTACAGCCCACTGATCTCCCAGAAATACGTCGTCAAAGGAGACTTCGAGGTCTACGACGGTATGGATCTGCTGCATCATGCCATGCTCAACACGCTGCCCAACATCAACAAGGACGGCGGCAAGGACGAACACGGCAAGACCATCCGGATTCCCGACTTCGAGGCCCGGCAGAAGGCCGACACGCTCATCACCGAAATCCGGCAGGCGTTCGTCGAATGGCTGCATGCGCAGCCCGACGATTTCAAGGAGCGGCTGACCGATCTCTACAACCGCAAATTCAACTGTTATGTCCGTCCACGCTACGACGGCAGCCACCAGCAGTTTCCGGGGCTCGACCTGCGGGGGCTGGGCATCGACGACTTGTATCCCAGCCAGAAGGATGCGATCTGGATGATCAAGCAGAACGGCGGCGGGATCTGCGACCACGAGGTGCTGCGCCCATAAGGGCATATAGTAAATGTAGGCTTAGCAACCTACCCGGCAAGGGTTTTCAACGCCGGTCATTAGCCAACTTATCCACTTAGCCGAAAGGCGGTGGGGAGTGTCGCATGTTGGAAACGGCATAAGTCAGCTAACTATCATGCTGCTACTGAATGTCTAAATGAAATGATAGATATGAGGATGAAGACTATACTGTTTGAACGACAGTCCGAGTTGTTAGTTGGTAAACCCCGACGGAAGATAGTTACAAACGTCGGGCTGCAATACTTCTACTTTCCTACCTCAAGTACGAGAGCCGAAAACCGATTGCAGAACAGCCGCAATAAGCGGAAAAGGACGAAAATCGCATCCGACAATCTATTGAGCTATGTTACTATATGTCTAAATGGGGATTGTCTAAGTAGGAATGCCGAAAGGCTATGGGGTTTGCCCCCTGAATATCCTATATGACAACAGAGTCTCCGTAGTAGTCCGAGCAAGGGAAAGCCTTGTACATGGCGAAGGGAGACAGTGAGTTATTATTTAATATGTTTAACGAATGATGTGTGAGACATTATGAGAGATTCAGCAAATGTATTAAACAGTCTGGCTGGGCACAGCCAAGACCCTAATTACAAGTTTGAACGGCTTTACCGACTGCTGTTCAATGAAAATCTGTACGCACTTGCCTATCAAAAGTTGTCGCAGAATGCGGGCAACTATACGAAAGGCACAGACGGGCAGACCATAGACGGAATGAGCATAAAGCACATTCACTCTATCATTGGACAGTTGAAAGACGAAAGTTACCGTCCGTGCCCTGCACGGAGAATTTACATTCCAAAAAAGAATGGCAAGCAACGTCCTTTAGGCATACCAGCCTTTAAGGACAAACTTGTACAGGAAGTTGTAAGGATGATTCTTGAATCCATCTACGAAGGTCATTTTGAAGACTGCTCGCATGGATTCAGACCACACCGTGGCTGTCATACGGCTATGGCTTCCTTACAAAAGGGAGGTACGGGAGCACGTTGGTTCATCGAGGGAGACATCAAGGGTTTCTTTGACAACATCAACCATGATGTTTTAATCGGAATCCTTGCTGAAAGAATCAATGACGAGCGTTTCCTGCGACTGATACGTAAATTCCTCAAAGCAGGCTACATGGAACAATGGGAGTACAAAAATTCCTATATCGGAACACCGCAGGGAGGCATAATAAGTCCGATTTTGGCGAATATTTATCTTGACAAACTCGATAAATTTATGCGGAACTACATAAACGTCTTCAATAAAGGTAAAGCACGTGTACGCAACCCCGAATATAAAAGGGTTGCAAATCGTAAGGACAAACGTGTAAAGAAACTGAAGAATGAAACAGACGAGCAGAAGAAAGAAGCATTGCGCAGGGAGATAGCCATTCTCCACCGTGAGATGCAACAACTTCCTGCAACTCTTGACATGGACGAAAACTTCAAACGCATGAGGTATGTACGCTATGCCGATGATTTTCTGATTTGCGTAATCGGAAGTAAAGAGGACTGTGTAAAAGCAAAGGGGGACATTAAGACCTTTCTGCAAGATACGTTGAAACTCGAACTTTCGGATGAAAAGACGTTAATCACCAACTCACACGACGCAGCCAAATTTCTCGGCTTTGATGTTACAGTCCGCAGTACGGACAAGACGAGAAAGGATTTCAGAGGAATCCCCATACGCTCACTTGACCATAAAGTGGTTCTTCTCCTGCCTTATGAGGTTATGAGAAAGAAACTGCTTGACTATAATGCGATGCGCATAATAATCAAGAATGGCAAGGAAGCATGGGAATCGACCTCACGCCCGTATCTCCGTAGTAATGATGACCTTGAAATACTCAACCGATACAATTCGGAAATTCGGGGAATCTATAACTACTACTGTATTGCAAACAATGTCAACATTCTCAATAGTTTCTATTACTACATGAAAGAGAGTATGTATAAAACATTATCATCCAAGTATGAATCAACCGTAAGGAAAATAATCCGTAAATATTGCCGGAATAAAGTCTTTACAGTAAGGTATGAAAACAACAAGGGCGAAATGTTGGAACGTACTATTTATCATGGAGGGTTCAAGCAGAGAAAAGACGCGCGTATTGACAATGCGCATATCATGCCCAGTTATCGCGGGACTGAAAGTACCAGCCTTATGGCTCGGTTGAAAGCCCGTGAATGTGAATATTGCGGAGCGGAGGACAACCTTAGAATGGTGCATGTCCGCAAGCTAAAAGACCTGAAAGGCAAACAGGAGTGGGAACGCTTCATGATTGCCAGACAGAGAAAAACAATAGCAGTATGTGAAAATTGTTATCGTAAGATTCATGAAAAGAAATAGACTGAAAATAACCATGGAGAGCCGTATACATGGAGACGTGTACGTACGGTTCGGTGGCGAGCGTTTAGAAACCTACCGTCCGAAAGGACGGCAAGGCGCTTTGCGCTTAGCCTGTGGTACGGGCAAGACGCTCATCATGTGCGTCGCAGCGTATGAGATGCATCGTTTGGGACTGGCCCGCAAGCCGATGATCATCGGTATCAAGGCCAACATCCACGAGATCGCCCGAACCTTCCGCACGGCCTATCCCAATGCCCGTCTGCTCTATCCCGGCAAGGAGGACTTCACGCCGGAGAACCGCCTGCGGATCTTCAGCGACATCAAGAACAACAACTGGGACTGCATCATCCTTACGCACGAACAGTTCGGCAAGATACCCCAGTCGGCCGAGGTGCAGCAGCAGATTCTCCGGCAGGAGATGGACGACATAGATGAAAATCTGGCGTCCTACGAAAAGCAGGGCGGACATGTGGACGGCTGGATTCTGCGCGGTCTGGAGAAGCGCAAAGAGAATCTGGATGCCAAGCTCCACGAGTTGCAGGAGACAATCGACGCGCAAAAGGACGATACGGTGGATTTTCAGCAGATGGGAATAGACCATCTGTTCGTCGATGAATCGCACAACTTCAAGAATCTGATGTTCAACACCCGCCACAGCCGTGTGTCGGGACTGGGAAATACCGACGGCAGTAAGAAGGCCATGAATTTGCTATACGCCATCCGCACCATTCAGCAGCGCACGGGGCGCGATCTCGGAGCGACGTTCCTGTCGGGTACGACCATCAGCAATTCGCTGACGGAGCTGTACCTACTGTTCAAATACCTGCGACCGAAAGAATTGGAGAGACAGAGTATCAACTCGTTCGATGCGTGGGCTGCCATCTTTGCCAAGAAATCCACCGATTTCGAGTTTTCGGTAACGAACAACATCGTGCAGAAAGAACGCTTCCGCTACTTCATCAAAGTGCCGGAGCTGGCGGCGTTCTACTCCGAGATTACCGATTATCGTACGGCAGAGGATGTCGGCGTGGATCGTCCCGACAAGAACGAGATACTCCACAATATCCCGCCCACGCCCCAGCAGGAGGAGTTTATCGAAAAACTGATGCAATTTGCACAATCGGGCGACGCGACGATACTCGGACGCGCACCGCTCTCCGAAACGGAAGACAAGGCCAAGATGCTGATCGCAACGGACTATGCCCGCAAGATGGCACTCGATATGCGGCTGATCGACCCCAGCTACGACGACCACGTGGACAACAAAGCGAGCCACTGCGCCCGCATGATTGCCGAATACTACCGCAAGTACGACGCGCAGAAAGGAACGCAGTTCGTCTTCTCGGATTTGGGGACGTTCCAGCCGGGACAGTGGAATGTGTACAGCGAGATCAAACGTAAGCTAATCGAGGATTACGGCATTCCCTCCTCGGAAATTCGCTTCATTCAGGAGTGCAAGAACGAGAAGTCGCGCAAGGCCGTTATCGACGCGATGAACGAGGGTAAGGTGCGGGTGATCTTCGGATCGACCTCCATGCTCGGCACGGGTGTCAATGCACAGAAACGAGCCGTTGCGGTGCATCATCTCGATACGCCGTGGCGCCCCTCCGACCTCGCGCAGCGCGACGGACGCGCCGTGCGCAAGGGCAACGAGATCGCCAAGCAGTTCGCGGGAAACAAGGTCGATGTAATCATCTATGCCGTCGAAAAATCGCTCGACAGCTACAAGTTCAACCTGCTGCACTGCAAGCAGACGTTCATCTCACAGCTCAAAAGCGGGGCGATGGGTGCGCGAACCATCGACGAGGGTGCGATGGACGAGAAGTCGGGCATGAACTTCTCGGAATACATGGCTATCTTGTCCGGCAATACGGACTTGCTCGACAAGGCGCGGTTGGAGAAGAAAGTGGCGGCGTTGGAGAGCGAGCGAAAGTCGTTCCACAAGGCCAAGAGCGGCTCCGCGTGGAAATTGGAGGAGTACACCAAGACGCTCGCCCACAACAACGACTGCATCGTCAAAATGTCGGCGGATTACGAGACGTTTCTTGCACGGGTGCAGACCGACAAGGAGGGCAACAAACTCAACGCCCTGCGGCTCGACGGGCTGGATGCCGCCGACCACAAGAGCCTCGGAGCACGCTTACAGGAGATTGCCAAGAACGCCACAACGGGCGGCGAGTACATGCGCGTCGGCGAGCTGTACGGCTTCCCGATTCTCGTCAAGACCGAATCGTCCCTGAAAGATGGTAAGGAGGTCAGGCAGAACCGTTTCTTCGTGGAGGGGGCATTCAAGTACACTTACAACAACGGACAGATAGCGATGGCCGACACCAAAGCGGCGGCGATGAATTTCATCAATGCGTTGGAGCGCATACCCAAGCTCGTGGAGCAGTACCGCGAGAAGAACGTCGAATACGAGCGGGATATTCCGATTTTGCAGCAGACCGTCGGCGGTGTGTGGAAGAAGGAGGATGAGTTGAAGCAGTTGAAATCCGAAGTAGCGGCATTGGAGCGTAAGATTCAGTTGGAGTTGGCTCCGCCCAAGCCCGAAGCCGCACAGGAACAGCAGACCAATGGCGAAACGGTACAAACACAATCACCACTGACCGGAGAACGGGCGACAACGGAGCCGCCATCCGATGCGTCGAATAAGTCGCAGTTCCTACGGGAGCACGTGCAGTTCGTCAGACCGATGGAGGTGAACAGTACAGTAAAGGGGATAAAAATGTAGCCGCAAGGGCCGTCCGCAGCGATAGGACGGCCCTTTAGTTCGTTTATCAACAGTCGTTTTCTCTCCTCGGCATAGCCTGTGCAGGTTCGGCTCTGCAACTCGGCTTATCGAAAACGTTGAATTTCATTCGTCTATTTCTCGCCTCGGCATAGCTCGCGCAAGCGCAGCTTTGCACTCGGCTTATCGAAATAGTTGCTTTTTGAGAAAATAGACGGATGTTCCGGGCGGGCAGTCTTCCAGTTCCCCGAAAACAGAGAATCCGTTCTTTTCGTAAAACCCTCTGGCTTGAAAATTCCACGTCTCCAGCCTTATTCCGGTCAGGCGTTCGTTTCGGCAGAACTCCTCGACAAGACGGATCAGGCGTGTGCCCACGTCTTGTTCTCTGTACGCCTCCTCCACGTACAGCAAATCCAGAAAATACCAGTTATAGGCAACGAATCCTACGATTCCGCCTATCAGCCTGCCGTCGTCGAATGCCAGAAAGTCGGCATATTCCGGTTTCCTCTCCGGGTCTTGCAGCGGCGAATGGTCTTTCAGCCACGGGCACATCTCCCGATTGTATTTCCCCAATCGGGCATGGATCGCCTGCCGTTCCTTTATGCCGTCGTCACGGCGGAATTCAATCATCTTTCAGTTCGTTGTGCCGGACGTATGAAAATACCTCGGCCGTTAGACTCTTTTCTCACTTATCCTATCGTAAAAATAATAAATATTTGCGACTATTTCAGGAGAAGGGTAAGTATGGAGTGTCGTTTCATTGTCGTTGAATGGTCTAGTTTTCATTATATTGCATTCGACGAAGCAGCGCCCGACGGCAAGCACTCGACCTTATCTGGTTGCTTATTGTTACATCAGATTCTTTATCGGTAAGTCAGAAATAAAACGAGTTACCGATAAAGAATCGATATTTTTCGTTATCTTTGCCCGAAAATCAAGCGTGTTGCAAGATGGCAGATACGATCATAGGCAGAGCCGCCGAGCAAGAGATCCTGCGCAGGCGTATAGAATCGGAGTCGTCGGAGCTGATAGCTATCTACGGTCGGCGCCGAGTCGGCAAGACCTTTTTGGTGCGTCAGTATTTCAACGATGCATTCGGTTTTTATTCTACGGGGATTTATCAGGGCACCAAAAAGGAGCAACTCGGGGCATTCAACCGGCAGTTGGAATACTATTCGGGACGCAAATGGAAGGCCGCGAAGGACTGGTTCGAGGCATTCGCCCAACTGCGTGAGTATCTCGAATCGTTAGGCGGCGATAAGCCCATCGTCGTCTTCCTCGACGAGCTCCCGTGGATGGATACTCAGAAAGGCCGTTTCATAAAGGCATTCGAGTATTTTTGGAACTCGTGGGGAGCGGCGAACGACCGGTTGAAGCTGATTGTCTGCGGCAGTGCGACGACATGGATGCGCGAAAACGTACTTTCCGACAAAGGAGGTTTGTACAATCGTACTACACGCAGCATCTACCTTGCGCCGTTTACGCTGCATGAGACGGAGCAGTATCTTCTCTCACGCGGCATCAATTGGAATCGTTATCAGATAGCGGAGTGTTACATGATTCTCGGCGGCACGCCTCTATATCTGCGAATGCTCGAACGCAATCTGAGCCTCACGCAGAATGTGGATAACCTCTTTTTCATACAGAATGCACCGTTGGCGCGGGAATACGAATTCCTGTTCCGGTCATTGTTCAACGAGGCTACGTTACATAGGCAGATTATCGAAGCACTGGCAAGCAAGGCGATGGGGATGACCCGAACGGAAATTATGGCAGTAACAAAAATTGAAGACGGCGGAGCCTTGACAAAAGCCCTGCGAAACTTGACCGACTGTGATTTTATCCGTCCGTACACGGCATTCGGCAAGCGAGAGCGCGGAACGATATACCAGCTGACCGACTTGTTCTCGCTGTTCCATTTGCGTTATGTCAAAGGCTATCGCGGACAGGACGAGAACCATTGGCAAAATATGATCGACTCGCCCTCACGCAGGGCATGGAGCGGATATTCCTTCGAGCAGTTATGCCTGCATCATATCCGCCAAATCAAACGGAAGTTGGGTATAAGCGGCGTGCAGAGCGATGTCTGCGCATGGAAAGGCGACGGCTCTCAGATCGATTTGTTGATCGACCGCCGGGACCAGACGATCGATCTCTGCGAGATGAAATTCTCGCAAGGCGAGTTCGAAATTACCAAACAGTACGATGCGCACCTGCGCGAACGGGCAGAAAGTTTCCGCTCGGCGACGAAGACCCGCAAGGCCCTGCATCAGACATTCGTCACGACATATGGAGTGAAGAAGAATATGTATAGCGGGAACGTACAGAGCGAAGTCGAACTCGACGATTTGTTCGCCGAATAATCCGCTCGGGGACTTTACTGCCAAACATATCCATCGTGTCGTAGCGTATTCTACCGCTCTTCACGCATAACCCCGCGTTCTGTCACGAAAATACTTTACTTTTTGTGGCAAAATACTGCCTTGCGGAATTTATTTCCCTCATTCTCGATACGGAATCCTTTCTCCTGCCGTCATAATTTACACCAAGGGCGTGTAAGAATCCGCCCCGATGCAACGCATTAAGGGCGCGAGGGGACAGTAGTTCGCCTGTCGCAAATACCTGAGCCCATATCCCGCCAATCACGCAGCAGCGTACAGTTAGACACACCGTCATATTCCGATTCGCTGTTTGAGCCTGCATTAATTAATAGGATATACAGAAACTTCGCCCCTCTCCCGCACACGTTAAGACCTCCTCACGCGCCTTTCCCTTTACTTTTGCCAAGTACAACTAAAACTTCAGTATCATGGCAAGCGTAAAATTGATTTTGAACCGCCATCGTGCTCTCAAGAGCGGGGCCTACCCGCTGGTTTTCCAACTCATCGAGTTCGGCGTGATGATCATCGCCTTCAAGTCGGCGTTGAAATCCGTCCTCGCCAATCCGTGGGCGGCGATCGCCATCGGTGCTGCGATGGTCGCGGCGGCAGCCGTGATGACGGCGCTCATCAACAAGAATGCGGAGAAGAGCGAGCCGGCGCTGGCCAAAGGCGGTCTGGCATACGGCCCCACTTATGCAATGGTCGGCGACAATCCCAATGCCGGCACGGATCCCGAAGTCATCGCGCCGCTGTCGAAGTTGCAGGCGATGCTCCCGACGGGCGGCAGCGCGCAGAACCTGCGAATAACCCTCGGCGGTCAATTGACTGCCAAGGGTCGGGATCTGGTGTATGTTCTCGGAAAAGAGAACTTCAAGTCGGAGGTGTTGGGTGGGTAATTTTCTTATCACTTTATCTCGGTAACATCATCGAGCGACCTGATACGGCCGTTGACACGCCATCGGGTTCGTGTTCCTTTTTTGAATGGACAGAGACAGGTTTTTCGAAATCGCACGAACGTAGTTCGAGCCACTCCGTATTGGCGGCATATTTCCGCGATAGGACGTCCGCAGTTCATCATTACGGCGATTTCGCGTCGATTGTCGAACAAGAGTCGGAGTTTGGTATATGTGCCTTTCTTTCGGCCCAGCGGTATTCCCTGCTCGCGTCTGAGGGCCAGCGCCTCTTTCGTGCGCAGGGAGATGAGGTTTCGTTCGAGTTCGGCGACGAGTCCGAATGCGAAGCAGAGCACTTTGCTGTTGATGGTATCGTCGAAGGCATAATGATCCTTGGTGCTGTAGAGATGCACCTGTCGTTCGAGCAGTTCGCCGACGATGGCCATGATGTCCGTGAGCGTGCGGCTCAGACGCGACAGCTCGGTTACGATGAGCGTATCGCCCTTGTGCATGCGGCGCACGAGCGCCCCTAATTTGCGGTCGCGTCCTTTCTTGCGGCCGCTGACGGTTTCGGTGACCCACCGATCCACCGTCAGATTTCTGCTTCGAGAGAATTTGGAGATTTCGTTCTGTTGGTTGGCGAGCGTCTGCTTGCCGGTACTGACCCGTAAATAAGCTATGACCATTTTTCGAGAATTTGATGGGCATATTATAACTCAAAAAACTCCCGAACAAAAAACGGGCGGATGCCGCCCGTGGGACCGACAAAAAAACGTTCGATTCTAGGTACAAAAATAGCAAAAGAATTCAAAAAAATGCGAATTCGGATGTAAAAATGTATCAATTAGGTATTTATACTACTGCAATCGGTTTTGTAATCTCTTGAAAATCACAAAGAACAATATACGTTATAAATCGAACGCTTAAAAGTCGTTCACAAGTCTTGGGTGTTTGATTTACAATTATTTGCATAAGTATAGACGAAAAAGGAGACGATACCGTATGAAGAGAGCCTTACTGACCTTTTTATTTTTCCTGCCGCTGTGGTGTGTGGCGCAGGGCCGGTCTGCTGCCGAATACCCGCTGGGGGATACGCTTCGCTACGACCCCGTGCCCTACGAAGTGGATTTGAAAACGAACCTTCTGATGGACGCCACTGCCACGATCAACCTGGGCGTGGAGTTCCCGCTGGGCCGCCGGTGGTCGATGGACGTGTCCGGCAACTACAACGGGTGGACGCTGAGCGATAACCGCAAATGGAAACATTGGATGGTTCAGCCGGAGTTCCGCTTCTGGACCAAGACCCGCCAGCGGGGCCACTTTATAGGCATCCACCTCTTGGGTGGGGAGTATAACCTGAACCGGATGCACCTGCCTTTCAAGATGTATCCCTCGACGGCCGACCGTCGGCACGAGGGCTGGGGCGTCGGCGCGGGCTTCACGTACGGTTACCGGTGGAACTTCTCCGAGCGGTGGGGCATGGAGGGCCAGCTTGGTCTTGGATGGATCTATACCAAATATGATAAATTCTGCCCCAAAAATTGCGGGGTCCGCGTAAGCTCCGGTTCGAAGCATTGGTTCGGCCCGACGAAGATCGCCCTGAACCTCATTTACCGTTTCGGGAAGAAGAACCGCATGGCCGAGGCCGCCCGCCTCGCTGCGCTCAACGCTCCGAAGCCCATCATCGAGGAGCGCATCGTGCGCGACACGGTTATCATTCGTGATACCGTCGTTATCCATGCTTCTGAGCCAGCCCGAATGTTCCGCAACGAAACTTACGTCCTGCATTTGCAGTACGAGGCTGGCAGCGCCAAAATCGTGCGTACACTGGCCGACAATGGGGAGCGCCTGGCCGCTTTCAAAGAGTTCATTGACCGGATACAGGGAGATTCGACAGTCGTCATCCAGCGTATTTCTTTGACGGGTTACTGTTCGATCGAAGGTACGGCCCAATACAACGACCGGCTGTCGAGCACCCGTGCACACAGTCTTCAGGAATACCTGCTGGACTTCTATCCGTGGATGAAGGACATCATGTACACGGACGGCCGCGGAGAGGATTGGAGCGGTTTGCTGCGTCTGGTCGAACAGAGCGACAATACGGCGTGGAAGAACGCCATCGAGCGCATCATCCTCAATACGGGCGTTTACGAAGGCCGCGAACGCAAACTGATGGATCTCTATGGCGGAGAGCCTTACCGGTGGATGTTCCGGGAGTTCTTCCCCGAACTGCGGCGCATCGAGTGCAAGGTGGAATACGCGGTCAAGACGGAGTGACGGGCCCCGTGCGGGCGACGGACGAACAATCCTGACGACAAGATACATTAATAACCGTTTTACACTTTTTTTTAATCACTTTTTTAATTAATTTTTATGAAAACCAAATCGATTATCGCTGGCATGCTTTCGACGATGCTGCTGGCTGTAGGATGCAACAAGGAAGACGGTGGCAACCGTGTTACCCCGGAAGCCGGAGTCAAGACGTACGCTTCGTTCTCGGTGTCTCTTCTGAATCAGAGTACGCGCGCCGCTTCCACCGATCCCAACGCCGTAACAGAAGAGACAAAAATCCGCGACCTCAACATCTACATCTTCAACGGCGGGGTCTTGGAGACTAAGGGCCGGATTACTCTGAATACAGACAATAAAGGCATTACGGCCCTCGCTACGACTACCGGCACCAAGACGATCTACGCCGTGGCCAACTACAACAATGCTAAGGGAGATATCGGCTCGTTGCAGAGCGATTTCGAGAAACAGTTGATCGCTGCTACGGATATCGCCGAAGAGAACGGCTTCTTCATGGCCGGTAAGACGGAAGCTACCCTGACCGAGCAGGACGAGAATGCAGCCATTGCCAATCCCATTGCTATAACCGTCGCTCGCGGCGCCGCCAAAGTGCAGATGCAGTTCGGGGATAACGTTCCCGTGAAGTCGGTCGTTAATGCCACCGTCGCCAATGCCAAGTTCACGCTGGCACAGCAGAATTCCCAGATGTACCTCGCCAAACTCACTGCAGGAGAGTTCTCGCCCCGTGGTACAACCGCCGAGCAGAAAGACGATGACCGAGACGGCACTTACGACCACCTGACGAAACTGCCCACGACGGATGATGAGTTGAAATGGATCAATGCCGTGACGACGTATGACAATGCCTTCGACAATTCAAAGTACCTGGCCGAGAACGTCAACGAGGCTCCGACTACCGGTAATACCTCTTACGTGCTGGTCAGCCTGCAGGTTACTCCCCAGGCAAAAGCAGACGGTACCGGTGCTGTAATCGCGACTCCCTTGATGCCCGGCACAACGTTCTACGTGCTGGCCAAGAAAGAACCCACTTCGGGTAAGATCACCTTCGCCCTCAAAGACAACCAGATCCTCTATTTCGAACAAGAGACCGATGCTACTACGTACAAGACTGCGCAGGGCACCATCCTGAATGATTACGAGGTGCTGACATATACCAATGGTATTAGCTACTACCGCCTCAATATCCGCGACATCCGCAAGACCGCTCTGACCGAGAAGTACGCTGTGAACCGCAACCATTACTACAAGGTCAATATTACCGAGATCAGCAACCTGGGCTTCAATACTGCCGCTGGTACGATTCCGACCGAACCGACCACTCCGCTGGAAACCCAGACCTACATCTCGGCCGACATCACGATCGAAGCGTGGACGGTAGTGGATATGAACGAGCCGCTGGGCTAATCAATCCGCACAACTATGCAGAAAAAGGCCTTGTATGTAATGAGAAGAGCGCTCCTCCTTTTCGGAGGGGCCTCCTTCCTTTGCGGTTGTGTCCGGGATAACCGGGACGACTGCCTTTTTCCGCTTCGCCTGCAGTTCAGCTATACCTACAACCGCGAAGGCCGGGACCTTTTCTCCGCCGAGGTCGAACAGGTGCGCCTGTACCTGTTCGATTCCCGGAGCGGGGAACTGAAAGCCTCGACCGTCGCCCGCAGCAAGGACCTCGGGCCGGACAATACGTTCACATGGAACGTGGCCCCCGGCTCCTACCATGCCGTAGCATGGGGATGTTCGGAAGGCGAACGATACCGGGTCCTTTCGAGCGAACGGTTTCCGCAAAGCCGCCTGTCGATACAGACCCTCGAAGACGGGTCGAGCGTCGAACAGAAGCCCGAACACCTGTGGTACGAGATCGGCCGCGGACTGACCGTCACCGGCGAGTTGCAGGCTCCGCATCCGATGGACCTGCACAAACTGAGCAACGACGTGCTCGTCGAGGTTTCGGGCCTTCGGGACGAGCAGTTTCCGAGGCTCTCCTGCACGATCAGCGCGTCGAACGGGACGTACGACTTTGAGGGCCGCACGCGGGACGAAAACCCCGTGGTGTGGCTTCCGGAATCGAGTCGGGAGAGCGACCGCTCCATCCATAAGTTCACGGTGCTGCGTCTGGCCGAGGGCGACGACTCGCGGCTGCACGTCGAGGTGCTTCCCGACGGCAGCGGACGGGGCCTCTCCGGCGTGATCTTCGACGGGAGCCTCTCGGAACTGCTGTCGGCCAATCCCGCCGTGGACCTCGACCTGGACGACGAGTTCGTCATACGTCTGGAGTCGCAGCTTCAGCCCGACGGCAACTTCAGCGTCTCAATCTTCGTGAACGACTGGCACGTCATCGACATGAACGGCGGTCTGGGATAGCCGGACACAGAGAAGTGGACTAACAGAGAACAAGATGATAGACATTAAGAAATATACCAAAGGCAAATGCACATTGAGATGGCTGATCGCCGTCTTGTGCGTTCTCGCGGTTTCGTGCGTGCGCGACGGCGAAGATCCGATGCCGGACGGTCCCTCTGCGGGGAACTCCGTGCGGGTCGAGATCCTGCTCCGGGCGCCCGAGTCCGGGAGCATCAGCCGTGCGCTGACCGCCGGGGACGAAACCCGCATCGACAACGTGCTCGTGCTGTTCTTCCGGAAGAACGGGATGACACTGCATTCCGTGGCCGAGGGCAGCAAGCTGACCGCCAAGTCCGATGACGACAAAACGTACACGTTCGAGACGAGCTTCTCCGTAGAGAGCGCCCTCGCCTCCGAGCTGTTCACGTGCATCGTGCTGGCCAACGTCGCCGACAGGTACGACGCCGACGAGCGGCGGTCTTGGCGCTTGCAGACCTACAACGACCTGCAAGCGAAACTCACGCAGCAGGTAACCGACAAACTCCACACGAGCAACACCGCAGGCTTCGCCATGTGGGGCAAGGCCAACGAGGACCTCATCCCATCGACACCGCAGCAGAAACTTTCCGTACCGCTGCTTCGCAGCGTCGCCCGCGTGGACGTCGCCGTGGGTGAGAAAGTCTCGAACTTCACGCTCACGGAGGTTCACATCTACAAGCCCAACAACAGGCTGTCGGTGATGCCTAAGCTGGACAGCTACGATGCCTCCGGACACAAGGTTACGACCCCGTCCGTACCTGCCGGAACGACCATACTCACCCCGAACTGGAAGTACGTCGTTGCCGGAAACCAGATCGACTACTCGATCTATATTCCGGAATCGGACGTCATCCTGAAGGGCGGCGGCACGCCCGGGGACGTCAACCACCTGAACCGCTGCGCCATTGTGGTGGGCGGGAAATACCCGGATGGGAACGCCCCGACCACCTACTACCGCATCGACTTCAAGGAGGGAACCCCGGCCAGTGGCGGCACTCCGTCGGGCAAGCTGATGGACGTGCTGCGCAACCACCGTTACAACGTCCGCATCACGCAGGTGATGGGACGTGGCGAGGAGACTCCCGACAAGGCTTACGAGTCCCGGACGGCGGACGTCACCGCCGAGATCATCACCTGGACGGACAACAACCAGAACATCGCCTTCGACGGGACGAACTGGGCGTCCGTGGAGCGTAAGGAGGTGCACCTGAACGACGGACAGGGCGTCGAGGCGCTGCTGCAACTGCTGAGCAACGTCAAGCCGTCGCAGTGGAGCATGCAGTTCTCGCTGCCGAACGGCACTGCCACCAGCGCGGAACTGACCGATGCCTCCGTTTCGGGCAGCCACTTCGAGGTGACCAAGCCCGCCGACAGCCCCGACGCCGTGACCGAACAGGGAGGCAAGCTGACCATCCGTACGAAAGAGGCCTTGCCCGCAGGCAGCCAAAAGCGGCACGAGGTGCTGACGATCCGCATCGGACGGCTCGAACTGGTGGTCAACCTGTACCAACACCCCTATTCGGACACCGAGTGGGAGAACGGGGGCGACGTCGAGAACGACTTTTAGACACCCTATCCGGGTCAATGTATATAAAAAAACATTAGAATGACATGCAAAACAGAATGAAATACCGATTCGGCGGCCGCCTCGGCAAGTTCCTCGCGGGATTGCTGGTCTCCGCCGCCGTTGCGGGGTGCGTGCGGGACGATACGGATCCGCTCGCAGGCCCCGATACGGGCAGTTCCGGGGAGTTGCGTATAGCTTTCTCGATCGACGGCATGGAGGCGGACACGCGCGCCGTGGCCACCGACCCTCACGAACGCAACCTGAAGGACGTGCACGTGCTGTTCTTCACCCAGGATGGCAACTACATCACCTACCAGCACGCCAACGTCACCGCCGGGTCGAGCTACGTCTCGTTCCCGATCCCGAAGGGTCTGACGGCCGGTGAATCGTACCGGACGCTGGTGATCGGCAACGCCCACGACCACGTGCCCACGGGTTACAGCACCTTCGACGCTTATCTGAACCATACCGCCGCCAGCGGCAGCTATCAGACCATCCGACAGGACCTCTACGCCGTGGTGAACTCCGTTCACCTGGAAGGTTCGGGCGCCTCGGGTTCCATCGTCCTGCCCATGTGGGGCGAGGTGCAGGACGGACTGGGCAACGCGAGCGAACTGAGCTTCTCGGGCAACGCCCAGTCGGGCTACACCTTTTCGGGCACCCTCCGCTTCTGGCGGAGCGTTTGCCGCCTCGACCTGCGTCATGACGCCGCTAAAGACCTTATCATCGAGAAGGTCAAGCTGGTGCATTTCCGCAAGGGAGGCTACTACTTCCATAACGACGTGCCGTGGGCTCCCGCCAGCGGGGAGGAACTGGGCGGCATCAACGACGGCAAGTGGATCACCGTGGGAACTCCTGCCGACCTGACAGACGGTTCCAAGCGTCAGGAGGTGAAGGCACAGATCTACGCCTTCCCCAATATGGTTCCCGTCGTCGTGCAGAACGACAAACAGACGACTTACCTGATGATCGCCGGTTATTATCAGGACGGCACCGACAATACGACCGCGAATCCGAGAAATAAGTTGACTTATTATCGGTTCAACATGGCCGAGAACGGCCGCAGCCAGCTTCTGCGCCGCAACCACTTCTACCGGGGCATCATCACCCGCGTGAGCGGGCCCGGGGCTCCGAGCGAGAGCGAGGCCGAGGACGCCAGCGCACCGTTGCTCGACTACACGGTCAGCGACACATGGAAGGACGACGACAATACGACCGTCACCGACGAGCGGGGCAACTTCCTGACCATTTCCCGCGCCATGGTTTCGTTCGCCGGGGAGAAAGACCTCAGCGAGACGGTCAAGGTGCAGGTCAAGGAGGGTCTTTCGTGGTCCGTCGAGTGGGTTCAGAACGCTGCCGATGCCCCGGACTACGCCAAGTTTACCTACGTGCGCAGCGACGACGGGTCGTTCTCGATCCGCACGAAAGATGACAACGCCACCGAATTTTTACGCAAGGCGCGTCTGGCCGTCAAGGCTACCGGCGGCACCGTGAGCTCGAGTAGTCCGCTGACGGCCGTGATCGACGTAATGCAGCTTTCGTCCAAGGACGAGATAAAGGTGCTGATGGTGGACAACCAGATCGGGACCGTCCAATACAGAGCTCCCGGGTCGGGCGGCACGCTCCGCATGCAGGTGCAGACCGGCTCCAAGCGGTCGCAATGGAAGGTGGCCGACGTGGATAACAGCTGCAGCAGTATCGGCGTCACATGGACTGCATCGGGCGCCAACGGCGGTATGCTCGAAGTGGACGTTCCGACCAACATTTCCGCTGGTGAGAGAACCTTCTCGCTGAAAGTCACCCGAATGAATTATACCGGGAGCTTGGACTCGGAGACCACTCCGGTGATGCTGAGCTTCGTCCAGCCCAAATCGGACTACTTGCTGACCGTGACACCTTCGGTTCCCGAAGGTCAGGACGGACTGGTCATCGACGGATTCGACCCCACGGTCACGACGTTGAAGAGCGGCATCTCGGTGCAGAAGAAGTTCATAGTCAATCTGGCCGATCCCACGAACTACCAATATAGCGTGGAATCCGACTTCAACAAGGATTACGACTTGTTCCTCTCCAAAGACAGGGCTGACAACAGCACGATCACGGCAGGATGGGCCGCAAATTCGACGTGTTTAAACAAACTCACAGGATTACAGAACGGCGAATCGTTCTACGTCAACGTGTTCCGAACGGGCCCCGGTGACCCTACAATCAGAGGTACGATCACGATCAAAGCCGAACCGAAACGCCCGGATAAAGGCCAGGCGCAGACACTCTCCATAACCATTTCGATCAAGACGTCATGCATCGTAAACGACGTGTTGATTAAAAACGGGACGGATTACCTGTTGGTTGCCGACCGGAACGTAGGTACCCCTATGCGTATCGCCAACGATAGGTTTACATACGCAAAATACTATACCAATGATGTGAAGGTGGACATTACTGGCGCCGGGAAGCAAAATGACAACAAAGACTGGAAGGGCGAGTATTATCCGTGGAGTGACGCAGGCGGCAAAATCGGCGCCGGAACCGCGAGCTTTGTCGAGAAGTATTGGCTTATCGGGGATGCCGCCGACGGCAGCACGAACATGGATGAAGAGGGCAAGTTCTCGCCGTGGTATAAGACCGCCGACAAGTCGAAATGGGTCGTTCCGACACAGACTCACTTGAATTTGATCAACACGAACCTTATTTTCTCCAAACAGCGTGCGTTCCTCGTTTCCGCAACCAGAGATAAGGTGTCGGGCGATTATATTGGCTGTTACTTTCCTCTTGCCGGCGAGGGTGACACCCCGGCTTACGTCTACGGCTATTACTGGTCGGCTACGACCAGCTACGACACCAGGTACGACGCGTACTACCTGGGCCTTCTCCCTAGCGGTTCGTCGGTGACGACCTACGGCAGAGGCTTGTATTCCGTGCGTTGTGTCCGTAGCGTGTGCGCGAGAACAGGCAAACCCTCT
>OHLF01000296.1_pt1 | contig 18158 bp, 19 predicted proteins | sample 1569001 | NCBI WGS metagenome assembly OHLF01 (sample SAMEA3879541, study PRJEB24766) | human gut metagenome | biome: human-associated habitat; feature: feces | place: USA | collected 1985/1987
TGCAGACTATTGTTAAAGAAGATGCAGACAGAGGTTTTATAAAGCGAAATTCCTACTATATAAAGCCAGCAAACAAAGACTATTTCTTCCTCGATAATAGTTTCTTTAAGAGGAACTATCCCGCCAAGATTGCAGGGTTTCTGCTATTATTAAAGTCGGTATGCCTTAATAATACGGATACCATCCAATGACGCAACAGCCAAATTGCAAAGAGTATCGGTTTATCAAGAAATACGACAACAGCCCTCATTAAAGAGTGTCTGCAATTAGGGCTTATAAAGCAGATTGCAAAGGGCTATGAACTAACGGTAGACTGTTTTATCAATTCCTCTGTTAAAAAGACCAATGCAGGGATTTATAAGGAGATATGCGATTTCTGCAAGGTGAAAGGCATAACCGCTCCCAAGTGGGATAAACGGGCTATGTCCGTACTGCTTACAAAGTATAATGCAATAGGCTTATCGAGAACAGAGCCAATAAGCATAACCTACCAACTCGATAAACGATGCAAGAACCTACCCGAAAAGGTATCATTGCCATACTTTATTAAGATTCTGGATATGCAGGAGCAATATAATGCAGTTATAGAACAGGTAGAGCAAAACAAACTCGATAAGGAAGAATTCAGAGGGTTTGCATTTTAGATATACAGCCCTCATGCGCAAGCATGAGGGTTTTCCCTTTTAATAGGAGAATGACATATTTTGCAGATTATTTCATTTATAGGGACTTATAAAATTATGTCATTCAATTTTCTGTTTTCTTTTTCTCTTTAGATGGCGTGCCGCAGGCACTCAATCAATAAATAAGAGTAACATATTTCCTTTGTTCAAGATAATATTATAATTTTGCAGATATAACATACTGAGCATTATGGAGAAGCCAGATTACAGAGCATGGTTTGAAAGTACACGCGAAAGCAACCAAGCAACCATAGACCAGACAGAAACAATTTTTGAGGGATTAGTTCTTAAAATAAACACATAGCGAAAAAGTAAATTTGGGCAAAGCGTAGCGAATTAGCTGGTAGAGCGTTCGTTACGCTTTGTTTTTCTATGGGACAGAGCCAACGAAATACCACCTCGAAGCCAAACGGTGCAGAAGTTCAGTTACCACCTCGTTACTCCCGTAACGGGTGCAGATTTCTTGCTAAACAGTTCTGTTTCTGCGTTTTGCGTAGATTTACATAGCTGTCGGTAACTCACTAATAACTAATTTTGTAACCAAAAAAAGGAGTGAGTTATGCGTAGTACATTCAAGGTATTATTTTACGTGAAGTAAGTTGCGATAAACAACGATAACTAAAAATAGGAATGCAGGGTGTAACTCAATGAGTTATGCCCTATTTCTTTTTATATCACTTTTCCTTGACTTTGCTTGTTATTCGGATTTTTATTATATATTTGTACCATAATTGTACCGACACTTAAAAGTAGATAATGTGACACCTATAAAAACAGCGGTATTGAGAATGAAGAATATAAGTAAAATGTAGGTTATGCCAGCAGCAAAATTTGAAATAACACGTCAATGCAAAGTTTGTGGAGAAACCTTTGTAGCTAAAACCATTGAATCGTGGTATTGCACTCCCAAATGTTCCAAGATTGCGTGGAAAAGGCGTAAGGATGAAGAACAGAGATTGCAAAGGTTGGACGAAGTGGTTAAGAAGATACCCAAGTCCAAAGAGTATATCACAGTTCCTGAAGCATACGCTTTGTTTGGCATAAGCAAGGAAACTCTTTATCGTTTAATTCGTAAGGGTACAATCCCAAGTGTGAATGCCGGAGAAAGGCAGACTTTACTATCAAAAGAAGAATTGATGAAACTCTATCCTCTCCGAAAGAAAACTCTCACAAAGCCAAAGCCTATTGCCAAGCTGTATAGTCTGGAGCCAAAGGACTGTTATACTATTGGCGAAATCACAGAAAAGTTTCTTGTGAATGAAAGCACTGTTTACCTTCATATACGCAAGTATTCCATTCCTACCAGACAGATAGGTAACTTTGTTTATGTACCAAAGAAAGAAATTGATAATCTATATAAAGGTGTGAAGCGATGAAGAAAGCATTAGTACATGAGTATCGATTAAATATCTCAACTAAGTAATTGCACAACGATAGAAATTCGCATAAATGCATACAACGTAGTACTTTAATTGAGATTTTTATCAAATAAATGTTTTTAATGAATATGGAAAAGAAAGACATATTTCAAGATATTCAAAACATACGAAGTTCCAATCCTGTAATTGTATTGGGAAGTGGAGCATCTGTTTCCTATGGCATACCAGGAATGGGTGTTTTAGCAAATGAGTTAAAAAACTTCTTTAAATCAAATCCATATTATGATACAGCTACTAATGATGTCGTTAGTGATTTCATAAAGCTTTTAGATTCAGGTGTAGGTTTGGAAGCTGCATTGCTGGATGTTAAGGTTCCTGAAATTGTTGAAGCAGATATAGTAAATATTGTCTGGAAGGTTATTATTGAATCCGATGCAAAAGTCTATGAAAGGTTTATAAGTGGAGAAGATATTAATCTAAGACAACTATTTGATTATATTATATATGGAGATCCGAATAAAACGCTAAATGTAATCTCAACCAATTATGATAGGATTGCCGAGTATGCAGCTTGTCAAACTGACGCTTACATTAATATAGGTTTTACTCACGGACTGATGGGAAAGTTAAAAGATAATATTATGCTAAATCCTAAAAAGCCGGAGGCTGATTATACTGGATTTATTAATATCTTGAAAGTTCACGGTTCCCTAGACTGGTATAGGAGAGATGGAATCATTTGCAATATCCCCAATTCTGTCAATATTCCATTAGGGTTTACACCATGTATCGTAACTCCAGGAACTAATAAATACGAACGTACTCAAGAGGAACCACATAGACAACTTTTATCAGCTGTGGACAAAATCTTTGAAAGTGCCCAAAACTATGTTTGTATTGGTTATGGTTTTAATGACAAACATGTTCAAGAAATGTTGCTTAAATATGCCAAAAAGAGAAAGGCAAAAATACTGATTGTTACCAAAGAAATTACAAATTCAATAAAAGAAAATGTAATAGATAAAGGATATGATTATATCGCTATTTGTAGTGATGGTGCTAAGGGTACTGTTTTTCATACAAATAGTGATTCTATAATTGTTGATGACAAAATATATTGGACTATAGAAGGATTAATGGAAATATAAAAAATGGAAAGTATAGTATTAAGATATGATAAAGGTGAGTCAATAGGCTCAATAAATAGTGTAGACACAGGTATGGCAACAGCCATTATAGATTCTGACGATGTTCTGTCCCAGTTACAAATTAATCAACTTATAGCTATTCAAAGTCCGAAATCTGGTCGTTACATTATAGCAATGATAGTAAAAATCTATCGCAAGGCTACTGATATGACTTTGAATGATGACGAGGATGAAGAAGATACTTCTTCGGCATTTAACCAAGTTAGGTTAGTTTTTGTGGGTGAATTTATGGACAAAGCTGGAGAGCAAAGTAACGTGTTCAGAAGAAACGTTAGTGCAGTTCCATCTATAAGTGCCTTATGTTATAAGATTGAAGGAACACGTCTCACAGACCTCATGCAAACAATATCCAACAAATTAGCGACTTCCATCAGTCCTCTTGCAATAGGGAAATATACAATGGATGAAAGTTCTATAGCATATATGGATGGAGATAAACTATTTCAACGACATGCTGCTATTGTGGGTTCTACAGGGAGTGGTAAATCTTTTTGTGTTGCATGTATTGTTGAACAAATGGCTAAATTAAAACATTCTAATGCAATTTTGTTTGATATCCACGGAGAATACTCCTCTACTGATTTCAAAATAGATGGCATCAAACAATATAAAATTGCAACACCAGGAGATTTGGCTACCTCTGAAAAACTCAACAACAATATACTTATGGTACCCTATTGGCTCTTAAATTATGAGGAAATGCAGGCATTGTTATTAGATCGTAGTGACCAAAATGCACCAAATCAAGCAATGATATTCTCTCGTGAAGTTCTTGCCGAAAAAGAAAAAGGTGTAGAAGGAACAATATATGAACATCTGATTACTGTTGATAGTCCCGTAGCTTACGACTTGCAAACAGTGTTAACTCGGCTAAAGTCCAAAGACGAAGAAATGGTACCTGGTGCAAGAGCCGGTTCTGAAAAGCTAGGCCCATACAATGGGAAGTTAACACGGTTCAATCAAAGACTGGAGAATAAACTTTCAGATAAGAGAATGGGATTTATGTTCAGTTTACAAACAGAAGAAAAATCGCAAAATTGGCTCAAAGATTTCGCCAGAGTTCTGATGAAGGCTGATGGTGGGGTCAAGGTTATAGATATGTCAGAAGTACCATCAGATGTACTTCCTTTAGTAATTGGTCTATTGGCAAGAATTGTATTTACTGTTCAACAATGGAGTTCAATGGAACATCGTCATCCAATAGCACTATTATGTGATGAAGCACACTTATATGTTCAGCAATCTATTTCACAAGATGCTGTTGCAGAAATAGGTTTGAAAAGTTTTGAACGAATAGCGAAGGAAGGACGAAAATATGGAGTTGGTCTTGTGATAATCAGTCAAAGACCTTCAGAAGTAAATCGTACAGTACTAAGCCAATGTAATAATTTTATTAGTCTTCGACTTACAAATGTGGATGATCAAAATGTGATTAAACGACTACTACCAGATAATCTTGGTAATATTGCCGACAATCTTTCTTTGCTTGACATCGCAGAAGCAATTATTGTTGGTGATGCTACATTATTACCGTCTAGAGTAAAAATAAATGAACCTTCAATCAAACCATCAAGTCAAACAGTTCCTTTCTGGAGTATTTGGGGGAAAGATAATTCTGATCAAGATTTGTCAGAAGCTATATGCAATATGATTAAACAATCTAAGTGAAAGTAATTACTATGTCAAGGATATGAAGCGATGAAGAAAGCATTAGTTAATACACGTGTGTCGGTAAAGCTCCGCAAGTCTGAATATCGTGATGAATGGTATCTTTATGTGGAATCTTATCCTGTATTCCAATCTGGAAAACATACGCCACAAAGAGTGCGTGAATATCTCAATCGTACCATTACAACACCTATTTGGGATAAATCACGCAATGCAAGGACTAATGCCGAAGGCAAAACTACTTATAAGCCGAAGCGAGATTTAAACGGTGTTATTCAATGCAAGTCGCAATTAGACCAAGAATCATGTATCTATGCCGATAAAGTCAGAAGCCTAAGACAAAAGGAATACGACAATGCAGCTTTATATGCCGATACCGATGCAGAACAGGCGGAGCAGTTGGAACGCTCCCGAAGTAATTTTATTGAGTACTTCGACCATGTGCAACGAACAAGACATGCCCATAGTTCCGATTCTATTATTGTCAATTGGAGGCGAGTACATGAGTTACTGAAGATATTTGCAAAAAGTGATACCATTCTCTTTTCGCAGATAGACTTAAAGCTGGTTGAATCGTTCCGTCAATTCATAATGAACGCACCGCAAGGTGGTACTAAACGAGGTACAATTTCTCAAAATACAGCATCAACATACTTCTCAATTTTCAAGGCAGGATTGAAACAAGCCTTTATAGATGGCTATCTGACTATTGATATTGCAGCGAAAGTCAAAGGCATTCAGGAAAGGGAGAGTCGCAGAGAATACCTGACAATAGAAGAGTTGAACCGACTGGCACAAACTCCGTGTGACCCATTATTGAAACGAGCCGCACTCTTTTCAGCATTAACAGGAATCCGACATTGCGACATTCAGAATTGAAATGGTCGGAGGTGGAACAATTCAATGGTGGTTATCGGCTGAACTTTACGCAACAAAAGACAAAAGGTGTTGAGTATATGCCAATTTCAGAGCAAGCATATAATCTTTGCGGAGAGCAAAAAGAAGGAGAATTATTAGTGTTTGCCGGATTACCTGACCCATCATGGATAAATCGCCCTGTTAAAAAATGGGTTGAAGCTGCCGGAATTACCAAGCACATTACCTTCCATTGCTTTAGGCACAGCTACGCTACCCTTCAACTGGCTGGAGGAACGGACATTTATACCGTTAGCAAAATGTTGGGGCATACCAATGTACGAACCACTCAAGTGTATGCCAAGGTTGTAGATGAGAAAAAGGAGAAAGCAACAGAAACTATCAAATTAGCTTTATCACAAACGGAATAAAAGTGTTGTCCCACTTGATAGGCATAGCCATCTGCGTAGATTCTGCGTGGGTGGCTTTTTGTTTTTACCTATGAGCTGTTATTATGACCACCTAATGATTTCCTTATGATTGGGTACATTACCATAAAAAACTACTACTGACGTTTTTCATCATTTGCATTGATAATCAATACATATTCCTTATGGTATTTCTGTTTCGCTGCTGTTTCTTTATGTGACACAGTCCATCATAAAATCAGTATGCTAAATCACGATTACTTTGCCGAAAAATCAAACATAAATCAGATAGCAGTATGAGTGAAAAGAACATTACTTTTGAAGATTTACCCAAGGCAATGTCGTGGATGATGGATAAATTGAATGAACTGGATTCTAAGATTGACGGTCTCAACACTCAAAGTCCGAGTATTCCAACCGAGCAATGGATGAACTTAAAGGAGTTGTGCGATTATATTCCCAGTCATCCGGCAGAGCAAACAGTATATGGATGGACAAGCTGCCACCAAATCCCATTTCATAAAAGAGGTAAACGTATCATGTTTCTAAAATCGGAGATTGATGCGTGGCTTCGAGATGGCAAGGTAAAGTCCGAAAAAGACTTGGAGGACGAAGCTGCCCGATTCATAAAGTCTAAAAGAAACAACCGATTCTAATGGATTCACTCGATTTATGCAATGCAATCAGAATGGAATTTGGAGGGATACTTGAAGACAAGATTCCTTTGAATGCTTTTCCTGCTAAAATTCAGGATATGGTATTGGCATTGGCACGACAAGAGAATTATTCCATTGAATATATGATGGCTTCTCTTTTGGCGGCAATTTCAACAGCCATCGGTAATGCTGTCAATATCCGTATTCGTGGTGGCTGGATAAGTAATCCTGCCCTCTATATGATATTGGTTGGCCGCCCCGGAATGGGCAAAACTCCCCCGTTAGACTTTGCTTTTCGCCCAATTCGCAAGCATGATGCCAAAGCTGTCAAACAATTCAAGTCTGATATGGAGCAATATAATAATATGGTAGAGGACAACAAAGGGAAGAAGGAAAATTGCACTCCATTGCCAGAAAAACCGATTTTGCGAAGAACCATAATATCCGACTTTACCCCAGAAGCTTTAATGCGTGCGCTTGATGACAACCAGCGTGGTATTGTGGTATATGTGGATGAAATTATGGGAATGTTCAATGCTGTGAATCAATACAGCAAAGGGCAACTTATTGAACAGTTATTGACTGCATTCAGCGGAAAACCTTTAGACATTTCCAGATGCAGTATGCCCATACCTATTCACATAGAGCATCCTTTTATAAATATGGTAGGTACGATGCAGACCACCCGAATGCACGAACTTACAGATAAAGGCTATAAGGACAATGGGTTGATTGATAGAATAATTTTTGTTTATCCGTCTTCACAGGAAATATCAGATTGGCAAGATGAAGAAAACGCTTTTACCACTTTTGACAAATACTCGTCTATGTGGGAAAATATCATCAACAAAGTGATGAGTTTGCCTTTTATAGTAAATGAGGATGGCGAAATAGTTCCTGACATTTTGGACTTTTCTTCGGAAGCAAAAGCCTATTTTACCAATTGGCGCAATGATGCTATTCATGCAGTCAATCAAATCCAAGATGACGGCTTGGTGGATAGTGAAGAAAGGCAGCGAGAAGCCGAACGGCAACCTGCCTTTAATGTGCCGTATCACGGTGGACGGCGAGATTAAACAGTTCAGTTGCAAGATGGACGTTCCCCCACGGTTGTGGGACGTGAAGAACAGCCGTGCTTCGGGCAAGAGCGTCGAAGCACAGAAAATCAACCTTGCGGTAGATAAAATCCGTGTGGAGGTAAACCGCCGCTATCAAGAGTTAATGCAGACGGACGGTTATGTTACCGCCGCCAAACTCAAAGACGCCTATCTCGGTATCGGCGTCAAGCAGGAAACTTTGCTGAAACTGTTCGAGCAGCACAACGCCGAGTTTGAGAAGAAAGTCGGGCACAGCAGGGCGCAGGGTACATTTACCCGTTATCGGACGGTCTGCAACCATATTCGGGAGTTTTTGCCCCATACCTACAGGCGTGAGGATATTCCGTTAAAGGAACTCAACCTCACGTTCATCAACGATTTCGAGTATTTTCTGCGCACGGAGAAGAAATGCCGCACCAATACCGTGTGGGGCTACATGATTGTGTTGAAACACATCGTTTCCATTGCAAGGAACGACGGGCGTTTGCCGTTCAATCCCTTTGCCGGATATATCAACTCTCCCGAAAGCGTGGATAGGGGCTACCTCACCCAAACGGAGATACAGACGCTCATGGACGCACCGATGAAGAACGCCACCCACGAGCTTGTACGGGACTTGTTCGTCTTTTCTGTTTTCACGGGTTTGGCGTATTCGGACGTGAAGAACCTCACCGCCGACCGCCTGCAAACATTCTTCGACGGCAACCTGTGGATAATCACCCGAAGAAAGAAGACCAACACCGAATCAAACATCCGCCTTTTGGACGTTCCCAAGCGTATCATCGAAAAGTACAAGGGGCTGGCAAGGGACGGTCATGTTTTCCCCGTTCCGAGTAACGGAAGCTGCAACAAGATACTCAAAGATATAGGCAGACAATGCGGCTTCAAGGTGCGTTTGACCTACCATGTGGCACGCCACACGAACGCCACGACCGTACTTCTGTCGCACGGCGTACCCATCGAAACGGTGAGCCGCCTTTTGGGGCACACGAACATAAAAACCACCCAAATTTACGCCAAAATCACCGCCCAAAAGATAAGCCAAGACATGGAAACCTTGTCGCACAAGTTGGAGGATATGGAGAAGAATATCTGCCGAGCCATCTAATTAAAAACAGAATCCCGATGAAAGAAGAAAGGAACATTATCACGATGGACGGGCAGGGCAATATCTCCCTGCCGAGCGATATAGGCGCAACCGCCATGACCGAGCGGGAAATCTGCGAACTGTTCGGGGTTATCGCCCCGACGGTTCGGGCAGGGATAAAGGCACTCTGCAAAAGCGGAGTTTTGAGCGTATATGACATAAAGCGCATTATCCGCATATCGGACAAATACAGCGCGGAGGTTTACAACCTCGAAACGATAGCCGCCCTCGCTTTCCGTGTTGAATCGTTCGGGGCGGCGAAAGTCCGCAAAGTGTTGTTGGAAAAGATTATACACGGGCGAAAAGAGAAAACGAAGGTATTCGTGTCGGTTGTTTCGGACGGCAAGCCCAACAGCCGTTGGAAAGCATGATGATATATCAACATACCAACATGCAAACATATCACTATGGTGATATATATTGCAGGTTCTATTCCTCTTTTCAGAGGAAAGCGGAGCAATCATTTCCGTTTACAAAGGCAAAGCAAGCACGGGGCTTTATGTCGGCTAAAAGGTCAGGCGGCTGCGCCGTTTCCCGATAAATCTTCCTCTCGCTTCGCTGCGAGCGTATTTATCGGGAAAACCTTGTATCCGACCGCCCCGTGCAAAAGAGCCTTTGAAAACGGAAACGACCGCCCCGCCACCCACCGACCGAAAGGAAAAAAATAAGGGTGGGGTTATATGGGTAAGCAGACGGCAGGGACAGCCACCGCAGAAAGGCAGACGGACGGTACGCCGCAGGGTATTTACGGAGAAAATACCGTAGCTTATTAGGGAATTTTCCGAGCCGCATTGCAGGCAACGCTGAAAATTCCCCAATAAGGCAAGGGGCAAGCCCCTCTGCACACCCCATCGGGGACGGCATTTGCCGCCCCGAAGATACAAAAAATCATTGTTTCACAAGCCAAAAAAGAAAGGAAGAATATATGGGTTTCGTAGTTTTACACATGGAAAAGGCGCACGGTTCCGACAGCGGAACGACCGCACATATCGAGCGTTTCATCATACCGAAGAACGCCGACCCCACACGCACGCACCTGAACCGCAGGCTCATCGAATACCCCGACGGGGTGAAAGACCGTTCGGCGGCTATACAGCAGAGATTAGAAGAAGCGGGGCTGACACGCAAAATCGGAAGCAACCAAGTGCGGGCAATCCGCATCAACGTGTCGGGAACGCACGAGGACATGAAGCGGATAGAGGAAGAGGGGCGTTTGGACGAGTGGTGCGCCGACAATCTGAAATACTTCGCCGACACGTTCGGAAAGGAGAACATCGTGGCGGCTCACCTGCACAGGGACGAGCAGACGCCACACATACACATTACACTCGTTCCCATCGTCAAGGGAGAGCGCAAGCGCAGGAAAAGGGAGGAACAGACGAAGAAACGATACCGCAAGAAGCCGACCGACACCGTGAGGCTGTGCGCCGATGACATCATGAGCCGCTTGAAACTGAAAGCCTATCAAGACAGCTACGCTGTTGCGATGAAAAAATACGGTTTACAACGGGGCGTGGACGGTTCGGAAGCGAGGCACGTTTCCACGCAGCAATATTACCGTGACATAAAGCGACAAACAGAGGAACTGAAAACGGAAGTGATGGAATTGCAGGAACGGAAAGAAACGGCACGGGAAGAGCTTGAACGGGCGAAAAAAGAGATACAGACCGAACGGCTGAAAGGGGCAGCCACGACCGCAGCCGCCAACATCGCCGAGAGTGTCGGTTCTCTTTTCGGGAGCAACAAGGTCAAGACACTGGAGAGGGAGAACACCGCCCTGCATAGGAAGGTAGCCACACACGAGGAGACCATCGAAGCCCTGCAAGCCGAGATACAGACCATACGGGCAGACCACAGCCGCCAAGTGCTGGAAATGCAGCAACGGCACTTGCTGGAAAAGAACGAGACGGTAACAAAACATCAAACGGAAGTATCAAGGCTTAACGCCTTGTTGATAAAAGCCACAGAATGGTTTCCTTGGTTTCGTGCTATGCTCCGTATTGAGAAATTGTGCCTTGCTGTCGGTTTTACCCATGAACAGACCGCCCATTTAATGACAGGCAAGCCATTGCCGTACAACGGCGAACTCTATTCCGATGAGCATAGGCGTAAGTTCAAGACGAATGATGTTACTGCCAAAGTTGGTACAAACAATGGAAAGCTGATACTTGCCATTGACGGACTGCATATCGGGGAATGGTTCAAGAAACAATTTGAACGATTACAACAGAATGTCGGCTTGAAGCCTATTCAGAAAAAGAATAAAGGCTTCAAGCTATAGTCAATCATGCGCATCACATACATGGAGGACATTTTTTGTCCCCCATGTATATATAGAGTCCAAGACTAACTCATGTTATTCCCAAGAAATTACTCATACGGTCAATACACCGTTTCTTTTGATTGAGATTAGGATGAACGTACAGATTAAGTGTCGTTGCCACATTTGAGTGACCGAGTATGACACTGACAGTTTTATAATCACACTGGCTTTCAATACATCGGGTCGCAAATGTATGCCTAAGTCCATGAAAGACCAAGTGGGGAATATCCAATCGTTTTAGCAACCTGCCAAAATAATCACGATAAGAACGGGGCTCTTTAGATTGTGTGGAAGTGCCTACCACGTATGGGGATTGAGATTGTTTCCTTACCATTTTCAACGCTTGGAAAAGTTGTTTGGATATAGGAATCTCACGATAGGAATTCTTGGTTTTTGGGGAAGAGTGAACCCTTTCTGTAGATTTCAACTCACAGTTATATATTCTGCCTACAGTATGCTTCACGATGATTGTCTTTTGTGCAAAATCCACATCTTCCCATTTCAAAGCACAAACCTCACCGATTCTCATTCCGGTACAGAGAGCCAACAGTACACCTATATTTTGTGGAGTGGGCTGTTCCAGCAAGTGACGCATCAATATACGCTGATGATTTAATGACAATGTGGGCGGCAGTTTGTTTTCTGTTTGGGTAGGATATTCGATTTCCCATTCTTCAAAATGGAAAATCCCGTGCTTATTCCCGTATTTGATAACAGATTTGAGCACTGCCACTATATCCCGGACTGTTTTTCTTGCTAATCCGGAAGTACATTTGTCTATCACAAACTGCTGGACATCCTTCTCTGTTATATTTTCCGCAGCGCCAAATCGTGGCAATAGGTGTGTTTGTAACGTAAGCTGATAAGCACATAGGGTGGAATGCTTCACTATCGGACGCTTTGCATCACACCAAATCTCGGAAACTTCGTGAAATGTTTTTTTATTGTTCATATTTTGAGAGAATTAATTGATTTAACTCTCTCAAAATAACACACTTTCACCGATTTCCCTTTGAACGATTATGGGTTTTACAAAGCATCTCACAATTTTCCATGCTGGTTGCCCCTCCCTTGCTCCATGCAGTCACATGGTCGGCATCCATTTCCGAAAGTTTGTAAATACGGGTCTTGTTGGCATTATTCCCCAACGCACAGAGCGGGCAATTGGAAATTCCCTGTTTCTCAGCCGCTTCGGTCTGACGCTTGTAAGCAGCCCGCTTGGTTGATTCTTCAAAGATACGGATGTCAAGCAGTTTCTTATCCTCTTCTCCACCCAGTACATATTCGTAAATATTTCGGGGACACCGCACACTTTCATCCGCTTGCAAGGCTTTTACCCGTTCCGCGACATGGACGGTGCTATAAGGGGTGGCATGGTACGTTTCATACAGCCGTCCCCATTCCAAGCCGCACATGTCACGCTCTACCATAGTAAAGGTAGCCGATACCCAGTCAATCACAGAACGGAAATAACTTTCCAATTCTCCCGTGGAAGGCTCGTGACGGTGTATGCTCATATAGGCATCAATGCTCATCCCCTTACTGTCGCAAATCCATCGGAGGGCTTCCGACAGATAATCCTGCCGTTTCACATCTCCCTTGATATAATGACTCCATTTCTGTATTTCCGCATTTTGGGAATTACTGAACACCCGCTTGGCTGCATTCACGAACTCGCCCGAATAGATAGCATTGAGCAATTCCTGCTCCTTGAGCGGAATGCCCACAATATTGATGGTCTTGAACCACTCCTTTATTTCCTTTTCTTCACCCTCGCATTCATATACCAGCAGAGAGGATTGCATAATCTTTTGTTGCTGCTCTTCGGGCAATCCCGAGAAATACTGTACGTTATCCGCTTCATCCTTGATGGCGAATTTTCCTGTAACGAACCGACCGATAGAAGTGATGCGTTGCTGCCCGTCAAGTACTTCAAATCGTCCGTCCACAGTCCGGTTGAAATAGATTAGTCCGATGGGATAGCCTTTCAGCAGGGATTCTATCACCGATACATCACGTTTCCCATCGTTGTAGATGTAATGGCGTTGATACTCGGGTTGGATAGTGAGCCGCCCGTCCAATCCAAACAGACCTTTACCTTCCAATTCGTTGTAGGTAAATCCTTTACAGATGTCTTCGACAGTCCATTCTGTATGCAATGTTGTCTCCATGATATTGATTCACTTTATAGGATTATTCTTTTGTGTCTTCTTCTTCCGGAGATGAATTGAGCGCAATGCCTGTCTTGGCGTTCAGCGGACTGATGACCGCCTTGCCCGTCTTGGCTTCCAACTCCATACGGGCATTGCGGGCAATCTCACCACCGGCTTCCGCCACATCCATGTGTTCCCGAAATGTCTCCGGATTTTTACTTTCAGATATTTCTTTGGTGGAAAGTTCCGCCAACATATTTAGCACCAATTCCTTATTGGTCATATTGTCACGTAAGTTCTCTTTTTTCAGACCTTTGAACTGCTTATATTCCTTGGCGGTCATGTCACTCCAAGTCTGATAAATAATATCGGTCAGCGTAGCAAACTGTACCCCCTCTTGCAATCCGTGCCGCTTCCATTCATCCGTGAGGTCTTTACGAATCTCTATGGATTTGAGACGCTGATTAATCCAATTATCCGAATACCCCAACCGCTTATAGTCCACCAGCGCTTGATTGATAGAGAGTTCGGGGTCTTGCATTTGGTTAAGACGTTCAGTCGCCACTTGTGCCATCCATTGCTTGAACGGTTCTGCTTTGGGCGATGGAATAGACTGAATCAAACGAAGAAGCTGCTGAGTATCTGCGACATCGGTTAAATACATCTTCCCATCAGCCGATTTCATTTTCAGTTGACTACAATTTGTAGTCAACTCACTCCCTTCTTTTTTTAAACGTGTTTTCAAGACACTCCAATACTTACGAGGATTAGGGCTATCGGTTAGGACAGCCACCACATCCACTATGGAAAAGTACCATTTTTCTTCTTTGTCATCCCAAATGGTACGGACTTTTTTAGCTTCAAAAAGCTTGATGGTATTATGTTGTGTCATAATATTATATTTTTGTCTTTATTTTTAAGTTGAAATCTTAAGGTTTAGAAAAGGAAACGATGACAAAGACTTGGTTGTAAATGGAGTATCGCCATATTTCCGAATCCTAATCAGACATTTGAAATCTTAGGGATTAGTTTGGAACTTGGTATCAAAAAACCAGATAATCTTCCGAAAGAGAAACAAGGTGGTCCCGCTTTTTACATTAAGATGGGAACCGACTACAATCGAATGTATTGCAGATTAGCTATTAGGCGCAAACTTACGATTGATAATTAAAATGCGTTGATAGACCTTTTCTTGAATACCGTTTCTTGTGATTACTCCACTGGCATTTAAGTCGTATGTACCAGTCTTTCCGAACTTTTTCAAATAGGCTGTCTTGCATTCATAAGTGGTATAAACACGTGTTTTCATTGAATATAGGTCCTCGTTCTCGCACATCCCTAAGATTTCAAATTGCTCCGGACAATACTTATCCAAAAAGGAAATAGGAACGCCCATCACACCGTCATAATCTGACGGAATAGCATCCGTAAAAGGCACTTCAATGGCATCATAATTGTCATAACGGTCATAGGCGGTTTTGCCTTTCAGTTCCTTGTGTTTGGAAAAACGGAGGTTGTCTGCCATAGTCATGAGGGGAAGAGGTTCATGGCGACGACCATGGTCAATGTTAGTAAACCATCGTACTCCTTTCACTCGAATAAACTTTCGCCCATTATCATCTATTCTCCATCCTGCTGCTGTTAAAGGATATTCGTCCGGAACTTGAAATTCCCTATCGCCACTATGAATAGAATACCCAAGCCACATCTTATTATCTTTTATTAAAGGGAAAGTTTCTTTGTAGGTGATTGCATTCATATTACCTATTATTATGAATTGTTTATGGGCTTCAACTATCCATGCAAGGAACTCCCTAAATAGTGAAAAAGGTGGGTTTGTAATTATTATATCAGCTTCATTTCGAAGTTGAGTGACTTCTTTACTTTTAAAATCACCATCACCTTCCAAATACTCCCACTCTAAGTCATCAATATTGATATGCCCATCACCCGTATGATCTTTTTCAAGAACAAAGATTTTCCCTTTTGTCTGTGCTTTCTGCGGATCAAACTGTGGAGCTTCTTTTTCAAATAAAGAAGGTTCTGCCAATAACTTCATTTTTTTAGCATCCGGCGCATAACTCGTAGAAATCAGTTTTTTCAAGCCTAACTCATCAAACTTGGCAGCAAAGTATCGGGTAAAGTTGCTCCATTCGGGGTCATCACAAGGAAGCAATACAGTCTTTCCCCTAAACACGTCCGGGTCATATTCAAGATAGGCATTCATTTCAATCTCTATGTCATGAAATTGCGTATAGAACTCATCATTCTTAGCCGCCTTAGCTTCTTTTAGATTAGTATTTGCCATATGTCTATTTTTTTATTTCGTTAGGTACAAGAAGTGTACGCACATCCACATTCAGTATTTCCGCTATCCTGTATAGTACGGGTATAGGCGGTTGCACTCTGTTCGTGGCGTATAGATTGACCATATTAAAACCTTTGCCAAGCCGTTTAGCCAATTCAGTTTGACTAATCCCCGCCTCAATCAATGCTTCTTTTATCCGATTCATTGCGACATCTTCTTTAACTTGTCACAAAGGTATATAATTTTATTGGGTAAACCACTGTGCTCTTAAAAGAAAGTATTTCGTTAATGGCTTATCCCAAGCTATTTTGGAAAATTCTATTTGTTTTTTCGCCAGTCGATTTTATAAAACTGCCGCCGATAGTTCGTACTTTCGAAAAAAGATGCTATATTTGCAAATGAAAGAGTTATTTGACAGCATAGCAACGCAAAACGCTGAAATTCGCACGGTTGCTAACTCGTTACCGCCACTTTTCAAATAATTCGCTAAAAGTTTATTCCTCAATCGGTTAAGTCTAACCGATGAAAATCTAAAATAGCATCTGGAGCAATGGCTATTTCATTCAGTTTCATTACAGCACTAGCACCTAAAATAGAATATCGATTTTGGTGGATTCTTGCTGTTGGATGGATTGCTCTTGCCGTGTGTATTATTCTGAATATCCTATCATATTTAAAAGCAAAAAGAAATTGCCGCACAAATATTCAGAATATTGACAACTATTTATGGGGGAAGTACAACACAGATAATGACCAAGAAAGATATGATGAAACACAGCGAAGAAGCAGGGAAATATATGATAAAAATAGAAAATTAGATAATCGTTATAATCGGCCAACTGCATGGCTGATGATTGGAGGTATTACGTTTATTTTGGGATTTGTGTTTGTAAATCTCGTTTTTAACAGTCCAAAACAACATCAATTGCGAGAAAAAACTACGACTCACGCGATCTCATCTATTGAGAAAACATCGAATGGACTAAAAGTTATACAGCAAGATACATTAAGCAGTCACCAGATTAAGGAAACTTTATAAATGACATATATGGCAAATACAATTTTAACAGAAGGTAAAACGCCGTCTATTCCAACTCCGCCATCACCTCCAACCAAGCCTATAGGAGATGTAAAAGTAAAACTTGGTTTAACCCCTACTAATGCAGTCCCTCCACCTCCACCTAAAACTATTATAAAGAAATAAGAGGCTTATGATACGAAATGATAAGTTAGATGCTGTTCCTCCAAAACCAACAGGAACAAGCAAGCCCAAGAGAATACAAGACGGGAAAACAACAAATACAGCAACCCCGCCCCTTCCGCCTAAACCCAGAATAAAATAGTACAGCATGATAATCAATGAGAAAGAATATGATTCGCCAGAAAGTGTGCAAATCAGAGGGCTGACATCAAAAAATGCTCCACCGCCTCTACCTCCACCGCCACCACCAACAAATTCCAAATAGCTCCGACAATAGTCGGAGTTTTTTGTCTATATACTGCCCACGAACAGATAGATAAATCAAAGCCCCCGCCCTTTATTGAATGTAAAATCTAAAAATATGGACAGACAGTCAAGGGCAAAACGCATAGCGGATTTGCATGTGTTTTACGGACAGAACGAGGTGGTGGAAGAACTCATCCGTGCAGGTAAAATCGACGAGGAATACATGTATCCCTTTGTCGATATGGACGGGGAGGTTTTCGAGTGGTGGCTGGTATCGCCTTACTTGGCACAGGAACTCAAAGGACGGGGAGAGGTCGTAATCGACGCGCTCGATTGTCATTGGTGGGGACGAACAACCAGCGGACAGGCAATCTACATGGACGGCGTGATACAGAAGATTGCAGGAGAGTAAAACTCGGTCTGCATATCGACATAGTAAAACTGCAAATTACAGAGATTAGGGGCATTGCAATTCCGAGAAGATTTTGCAACCTCTAATTTCTGTTTTTGTGTTGGTATAAAGTTGATAAGAATATGCAATAGTTAATTGCAATACACTATTTCTAACCTCATGCAAGCGTAACAACAAAATCTTCTTTCCCAATTTACGAATAACAAAGTTTTGAATCCATAAGGCGTGCTGTTGCATGGAAACTTTGTTTTAGAGAACTTTGCAACTACAATACCCCAAGAGTGTTGCGTATTGAGAAACATTTTCTAACTTTGTGGTGCAGTCCCGAGCGGACGGCAGACATATTAGTTTAGTGAAAGTGTTTCGCTAATCCTTGTACCGAAATCTGACAGTT
>OHLF01000307.1_pt1 | contig 17318 bp, 12 predicted proteins | sample 1569001 | NCBI WGS metagenome assembly OHLF01 (sample SAMEA3879541, study PRJEB24766) | human gut metagenome | biome: human-associated habitat; feature: feces | place: USA | collected 1985/1987
TTGGGCAGGGTGATATCGCAGTACATGCGCATTACACGGCCCTCGGTGGGGCGCCAGGGCAGAATGGTCATCGTGTCCGGGTCCGGCCAAAGCACAAGGTCACTCTCCTCAGTGTTCATAAACCCGGCAATGGAGCTGCCGTCAAAGCAGACACCCTGCTCGAAGGCATAGGGAAGGTCCCCGGCAAAGACAGAAATGTTTTTTTGATTGCCGAAAATATCGCAGAACGCCAGACGTACAAATTTTACGTCGTTATCTTCGACATAGTTCAGGATATCCTGTGCAGTATGCTTCATGGTGGAATCCTCCAATGTTTGAGCTACATAGTTGGCAGAGAGGGGAGAGTAGTTAGGAGGTAGGAGTGAGGAGTTGATGCAATTAGGAATTAGCAATTAGAAATTCCGTAGGGGCGCACATTGTGCGCCCGTTGCCTTTTGGTTAATCCCATTATAGCATATGGAGCAAAGTTCCGGTATGGTCGATAGGGCGGGACGAGTGCCGGGAGTTTATTCAGCATTGAACCCAATAAACTCCTAACTCCTAACTTTCAACTGACTCCTACCTAAACTCGAAAGGCCCACCTCGCGGCGGGCCTTTCGAGCTGGTGTAAGAAATAGGAAAAGGAGAATGGCGTGTTAAAAAGCCGCGCCCGGCATTTTGTGCAAAGCACAAACCCTTGCTGCCGGGGGCTTTTTGGGTCACTGCTTACTCAGTGTAAAACAGCATACGGCTGTAGCACGGCAGCGGCCAGTAATCCTCATCGACAAGCTCTTCAGCAGCGTCAGCGGCGGCGCGCAGGGTATCCATGGCGGGCAGAACCTCATCATGGAAAGCATGAGCCTTAGCGGTCTCATCGTCCAGGGCGCTGACCTTATCGGTCACAGCCTTCAGAGCGTCGGTTGCATCAGACATCTCGTCAGTGTATTTGGAAAGTGCAGTCAACAGCTTTGCTTCGGACTTGGTGGAGATGCCTTCCACAGCAGCGGTCTTGGCTGCGGCGGTGCTGGCAACTTCGCCCATATAGCTGGTGGCGGCAGGAATCAGCTGCTTGGATGCGATCTTGAGCATGGTGCGGGCTTCGATGTTGATAATCTTGGAGTAGTGCTCCATCTCAACTTCGTAACGGCTCAGCATTTCGGTCTTGGTCAGAACGCCGAACTCTTCCATCAGGGAGATGTTCTTCTCTTCCTTCAGGGCGACCATGGCATCGGGGGTGCACTTGCGGTTGGGCAGGCCACGGCGGGCAGCCTCAGCTTCCCAGGCTTCGGAATAACCGTTGCCGTTGAAGATCACACGGCGGTGGTCGTTCAGGGTCTTCTTGACCCAGGCGGCGGCAGCGCACTCAAAGTCAGCAGCGCCCTCCACATCGGCAACAAACTGCTTCAGCTCTTTAGCAACAGCAGTGTTCAGGATGGTGTTGGCATCGCTCAGGTTCTCAGCGGAACCGGGCATACGGAACTCGAACTTGTTGCCGGTAAAGGCGAACGGAGAAGTACGGTTACGGTCGGTGGTGTCCTTGCTGAACTTGGGCAGAACATCAACGCCAAGGTCCATCTTCATCTTAACAGGGCCGGCATAGGGGCTGTCGGTGCAGACAGCATCGATAACAGCTTCCAGCTCTTCGCCGACAAAGATGGAGATGATGGCCGGGGGTGCCTCGTTAGCGCCCAGGCGGTGGTCATTGCCAGGGGTGGCAACAGAGGTACGCAGCAGGTCAGCGTATTCATCGACTGCCTTGATAACGGCGGTCAGGAAGACCATAAACTGCAGGTTTTCCATCGGGGTATCGCCGGGATCCAGCAGGTTTTCGCTCTTGGTGCTGATGGACCAGTTGTTGTGCTTGCCGGAACCGTTAACGCCCTCGAACGGCTTTTCGTGCTGCAGGCAGACCAGGCCGTGCTTATCGGCAATTTTCTTCATCATTTCCATGGTCAGAAGGTTGTGGTCGATGGCAACGTTGGTGGTATCGTAAATGGGGGCGAGCTCATGCTGGCAGGGGGCAACTTCGTTGTGCTTGGTCTTTGCGGGGATGCCCAGCTTCCACAGCTCGGTGTCCAGATTCTTCATAAAGTCGGAGACAATGGGGCGGATCACACCAAAGTAGTGCTCTTCCAGTTCCTGGCCCTTGGACGGTGCAGAGCCAAACAGGGTGCGGCCGGTCAGAACCAGGTCCAGGCGCTTGTTGTAATCCTCTTTGCGGATCAGGAAGTACTCCTGCTCCGGGCCAACGGTGGTGGCAACGCGCTCAACATCCTTGCCGAACAGGTGCAGTACCTTGCAGGCCTGGTCGCTGATGGCCTGCATAGAACGCAGCAGCGGGGTCTTTTTATCCAGTGCTTCGCCGGTGTAAGAGCAGAATGCAGTGGGGATGCACAGCACGTCATCTTTTACAAAAGCATAGCTGGTGGGGTCCCATGCGGTGTAGCCGCGGGCTTCACAGGTGGCGCGCAGGCCGCCGGAAGGGAAGGAGGAAGCATCTGGTTCGCCTTTGATGAGCTCCTTGCCGGAAAACTCCATGATGGCGGTGCCGTCCGGCTGGGGGCTGACAAAACCATCGTGCTTTTCACTGGTGATGCCGGTCAGGGGCTGGAACCAGTGGGTGTAATGGGTAGCGCCCTGTTCAATCGCCCAGCGCTTCATCACGCTGGCCACAACATTGGCTACTTCCAGGTCAAGGGCCTGACCCTTTTCAATGGTTGCCTTCAGGCTCTTGTAGGTCGAGCTGGGCAGACGCTCACGCATTTCGTGCTCGTTGAAGACTTTGCTGCCGTACAGTTCCATAACGGTTGCTGCCATACTTACCGAACTCCTTTTCCTCTGTGGTATCATCACGCAAATAAGTCGGACTTTTTATAAAACAAAAGGCACTGCGAACAGGATTTGTGTTCGCAGCGCCCTTGCTGTTTATGTGCTTATTATACGGGCCAAACGCAAAAAAAGCAACTGGCAGAAATGACAAACCGGATTGGCGTTTGCCTTGATGTTTTAGGGAAAATGCTTGTATTGGGGGATGGAGCCATCCAACCCCCAATGCGGCCTAATAAAATAAACCGGGCCGCCAACCCCACTTGGGGGCGACAAGCCCGGTATTGCCTTAAACGTGTGCTGCGTTCTTTTTGCTTTTGCGGTACAGCACAACAGTGGCTGCAATGCCCAGCAGGCTGATGCAGTCCGCCGCGCGCCAGAACCACATTCCAGTCCAGCGCACCTGTACGCTGCCCTGCCAGCCGGGAGCCAGGGTAACGGTCAGGTAACCGTTCTTGTGGGTCAGTGCGGCTCCGTCTGCAGCGGTCATATGGTAGCCGGGGTAGTAGAATAGCGGCAGCCGGATGGATGCTTCGGTATCGCCGGTGTTCTGCGCCGCCAGCTGAATGGTCAGGCCGTTTTTGGTGTACTCTGTCAACTCTACGCCGTCGTCCGCTTCGGGGGTCAGGCGGCCCCAGACGCTGTCATCGGTGGTGGTGTCCTCGGTGGGCAGGTATTCGCCGCCACCCACCTGACCGGGCAGGTCATCCACCGCGGCAAGGCTCATGCAGGTAACGGCTTCGCTGGTGGTGCATTTGTCATACATCAGGTACCCGGCGGGGATGATGGTCAGCGCCAGCAGGGCGGCGGCCATTGCCTTGGCGGCTTCGGGCCGGACTTTGCGGTACAGCACCACCGCACAGCAGGCGCACACGACCAGCAGCATGGTGGCCGGGGTGAAGAACCGCCAGGCAAACTGCAACTTCCCCAAAGTCTTGCTCAGCGCCTGCAATGGTTCGCAACGGAACAGCGCATACCAGGGGCAAAGGTCGCTGGCGCACCAGGCGGCCAGCAGGCCAAAGCCCAGTGTCAGGCTGCCAATGCGCGCGGCATCGCGGTTGCTTTTGCGTACGGCGGGGTCCAGCACAGCCAGCAGGAAGAAGAATGCGCCCGCGGCCAGTGCCAGGCCCAGCGTCTGCGGCATTTCGCCCGCAATGCCGCTCTGGATGCTCTCCGCCACGCCGCTGCTTTGGCCGAACATCAAAAACATCTGGCCCAGGTAAACGGAGCTGTCGTACAGGTAGGCGGCATCATACTTGCCGCTGATGCGGCACACCCCCTGCACCATGTATTGCAGCAGCGGCACCATAAACCACAGGTTCCACACAATGGCAGCCCCGGCGGCTTTGCACAGAGCGGGCAGCACCGGGCGGGTGAAGGTTTTTTTGAAATACAGCAGGCAGAACGCGGCGGTAAAGAACACCGCAAGTTCGGTTGTCAGCAGATGGCTCTGCAGCAAGCCGGTAAAACCCAGGGCAAAGGGCAGCCAGCACCAGGGCTCGGCCTTTTTGCCATCGGCAGGGGATTGGCGATAAATCCGCCACAGCCCGTACACGACCAGCGGCAGGAACGCCATGGCGGTATATTCGCCCACTGCAGCGCGCACAAACACGTTGGTCAGCCGGTAGAACGAAAGGGTGTACAACGCGGTACCAAGCAGCGCGGCACAATCGCTGCGGAACATTTTGCGCAGGGCATAAAACGTAATGCCCACGGTGGCCGCTGTGATGGAGGCAACGTAAACTTTGTAGCTGGTTTGCAGGCTGAAACCCAGAATGCGCAGCACCGCAGCCGGGTACAGGAACACATCGGAGTACATCAGGCTGAACGGATAGCCTTTTTCGTTGATGATGGCCGGGTCCATGCGCACGGGGAACTGCCCGGCCAGCAGCCCGGCTTTCAGCCCCTCAATGCGGGAAAGGTGGATGGAAAGGTCGTGCCCGTACGTCAGGTAGCCGAGCCCCAGCGGCAGGCAGGCAAACGCGCCGATGCCCACCAGCGCCATGGCAATATACCGCCCGCGCAGGGTATGGATGGGAAATTTGACCCGGCGGGTCAGCAACAGGATCACCCAGTCCAGTACGGCGCAGAACACAAGCCCCGTCAGCAGCCGCACATACGCCCACGCGTGGGTGGGTACGATCTGTGCGCCGGTAATGTAGATGACCTGGTTTTTGCCGCAGTCCGCGGTAAACTGCAGCTGTGCGGTTTCGCAGCCGTAGGGCATCCACAGGCTGAACACCGTGCGGGTGCGCTCAGCGGGCAGCTTGGCGGCATCGTACTGCGCGGTGGGCATGATCTCATCCAGAAAGCTGACCTCGCCGTCCTCGCCGTCATTCACATAGTTGATGCAAACCTGGTAGCTGCCGCGCGGCAGGTCGATCCAGCGGGTGGTGGCAAACAGGCCGGTAAAGTTTTCCACGCGGGCGCCGCGGTTATCATTGGTACATTCCTCCGCGTAGGGAATGATCAGGTCCGGCGTAATATCAATCACGCCGCCTGTGCGGAAATCCCCCACAAAACGCAGCGCCAACACCATAAATTCCACCAGAACCAGCAGCAGGACCAACCCGTTCTGGCGGCTGAAAATTTTTTTGAGCTTTTGCAAACAAGCACGCTCCCTTCTCAACATTATCTTATTTATTATAGGGGATTGTACGATGGTGCGCAAGAGAATTTGCACCAAACAGGAAAAAAGACTCTTGCTTTTGTAAATAAAAGTGATGTATAATAAAGCGTCCATTTATTTGTGGTAGTTGTGGAGAGGATGGTATATATGGCGACAAAGTACGTTTTTGTTACTGGCGGCGTGGTCTCCGGCTTGGGCAAGGGCATCACAGCAGCCAGCCTGGGCCGTTTGCTGAAAACCCGCGGCCTGAAGGTGGCTTCTCAAAAGCTGGATCCTTATATCAACGTGGATCCCGGCACCATGAGCCCGCTGCAGCACGGCGAGGTGTTCGTGACTGACGACGGAACCGAAACCGACCTGGATCTGGGTCATTATGAGCGCTTTATTGATGAAAACCTGAACAAGTACTCGAACCTGACGACGGGCAAGGTTTATTGGAACGTGCTGAACAAGGAACGCCAGGGCGCTTATCTGGGCCAGACGGTGCAGATCATTCCCCACATTACCAACGAAATCAAGAGCTATATCTACAATCTTGCCAAAAGCACCGAAGCCGATGTTGTCATCACCGAAATCGGCGGTACCACCGGTGATATTGAGAGCCAGCCTTTCCTGGAGGCCATCCGCCAGGTTGGCATTGAGCAGGGCATGGAAAACTGCTGCTACATCCATGTGGTTCTGGTGCCCTATATTTCCGGCTCGGACGAATATAAATCCAAGCCCGCATCCGACAAAAACGCTGAATCCGAAAACGATAAAGCTTTTTGCTATTTTAAAATTCGAATATCCCATAGCCTTGAAAGTACCTATCGCTTTATGATGATCGTCTATATAAAGTTTGATATAGAAAAACAACATTATTAAGCAGCAAATATTAGGATATTGGGATATATAGCACAGAAGACAAATTAATCCCATTACAGTAAAGGAGAAGGTAAAATGAAGAAAAGTTTAAAAACATTAGCAATGTGGTTAATAATGGGGATAATACTTATAGTATTAATTTCATCAATACTGGATAACTCACAAACAAAAATGACTTATTCAGAATTAATGATAGAAATTGAAAGCGGAAAAGTAGAAAATATAGAAATATCAGCAGATGGAAAAAAGGCTTATGTAGTATTAAAAGCAAATCCTAAAATAGAAAAGGAAGTTAACATACCAAGTTTAGATAGCTTTATGGATAAGGTAAGTAGTCATCTAGTAGATGGAAGTCTTACATTAGAAGAAAGATCACAATCAGCAATAATTACAATGCTTAGCTTGCTTTCACCATTTGGAATACTAATTATTTTCTTTGTATTTTGGTTCTTGTTTATGGGAAATAGCCAAGGAAATGCAGGAAACAAAACAATGTCATTTGGAAAAAGTAGAGCTAGAATGATGGGAACAGGAGAAAAAACAAGAGTAACATTTGATGATGTAGCTGGGGTAGATGAAGAAAAAGAAGAATTAGAAGAAATAGTAGAATTTTTAAAATCACCTAAAAAATTTACAGATATGGGAGCTAGAATTCCAAAGGGAGTTTTATTAGTAGGTCAACCTGGTACAGGTAAAACATTACTTGCAAAAGCAGTTGCAGGTGAGGCCGGAGTTCCATTTTTTATAATAAGTGGTTCAGACTTCGTAGAAATGTTTGTTGGTGTAGGTGCATCAAGAGTAAGAGATTTATTTGACCAAGCAAAGAAAAATGCTCCATGTATTATATTTATAGATGAGATTGATGCGGTAGGACGTCAAAGAGGAGCTGGACTTGGTGGAGGACATGATGAAAGAGAACAAACATTAAACCAATTATTAGTTGAAATGGATGGATTTGGAAGCAACGAAGGAGTAATAGTTTTAGCAGCAACAAATAGACCAGACGTATTGGATAAAGCTTTATTAAGGCCAGGAAGATTTGACAGACAAATAGTAGTATCAGCACCAGACGTAAAAGCAAGAGAACAAATACTAGAAGTTCATAGCAGAAAGAAAAAAATTGCAGATGATGTTGATTTAAAAACAATAGCAAAAAATACAGCTGGATTTTCAGGTGCAGATTTAGAGAATGTGTTAAACGAAGCAGCATTACTTGCTGCAAGAAGAGATAAAAAAGAAATAACAATGGCAGAAATAGAAGATGCAATGGTAAAAGTTACAATGGGACCAGAAAAGAAGAGTAGAGTAAGAAGCGAAAAAGAAAACAAACTAGTAGCATTCCATGAAGCAGGTCATGCAGTAGTAAGCAAATTCTTACCAACACAAGATACAGTACATCAAATTTCAATAGTACCTCGTGGCATGGCAGGCGGATATACAATGTATAAACCAGACGAAGATAAAAATTTCATGTCAAAAACAGAAATGGAAGAAACTATTATATCATTACTAGGAGGAAGAGTTGCGGAGCAATTAGTATTAAATGATATATCAACAGGAGCAAGCAACGATATAGAAAGAGCATCTAAAATCGCAAGAGATATGGTTACAAGATACGGAATGAGTGATAAAATAGGAACAATAACATTTGGTTCAGGACAAGAAGAAGTATTTTTAGGTAGAGATTTAGCACAAACTAAAAACTTTAGTGAAGAAACAGCAGCAAAAATAGATGAAGAAGTAAAAAGAATAATAGACGAAGCATATAACAAAGCAAAAACAATATTAAGTAATAATATGGATAAATTATCAAAAGTAGCACAAGTATTGTTAGAAAAAGAAAAAATAGACGGGGATGAATTTGCAGCAATATTTGAGGAATAATTATAGTATAATAAGCCTTCCATTATGGGAGGCTTAAATTTTTTATTTACAGATGTTGACATAAAATGTAAAAAGTGGTACAATTAATATAATCAAAAAGATTTGGCGTGCACAAAAATAAATTAAGCAATTCGAAAAACCAAATAAATATATTTATAAGGGAGGTTGATATTATGAGTCAAACTTTAAAATCTAGAATTTCAGTAATAATATTAATAACATTACTATTATCTTTAATGAGTACAATGTGTTTTGCAGCAAAAGCTAATGCTACAGAACCAACAAAAGAGGAAATTACAACAGAACCAGTTGAAGCAAAATTAAATACAAAAATTTATTTCGAAGGAAAAACTTATACATTCCATAACGGAAAAAGAGTAAGAAAAACATACGAAGAAGGAACACTAGGTTGTGGTATAGTAAGTATAATAGTTCCAAATAAAGAATATGGTGTTTATGTATCTGGTGAAGGATGGATTTCTGAAAAACAAATAAAAAATCAAGAACAATATATAACATTAACATTTGACAAAATAGAAAATGGTTTAGGTTCAACTTTAAAAGTTAATGGTGAATTTGTAAAAGCAGAAAGTAGCAACAACGGAATAATCACATACAAAGATGGTGTACTAGAAGCAAAAGCAAATGGTACAACAACAATAAACTTTACAACAAAAGAAGGTAAAGAAATCGAAGTATTAGCAACAGTTTATAATGGAGAAGTTGAATTAAATATTCCAGAAAAATCAGTATCATTGGAAGGAAAGATAAATGCTGATCTTGCAGACAAAAAAGTAAATATTAAAGCTGAAGGAGATGCAAATGCAGCATTAAAAATAGAAAATGGTTCAATCGGTGTAGAAGCAGAAGGAAATGGTAATATCAAAGCAACTGTAGAAGATAAAGAAGTTCTAGATGCAAACTTTAATGCAAAAGGAAGCGCTACAGCAAGCAAAGATGGAATTGAAGCAGAATCAAAAGCAAGTCAAACAATTAAATTATTGCAAAAATTAACAATTAAATTAAATGAAAGTGCAAATGCACATATTAACAAAGAAGAAGTTGGAGCAGGAGTAGGTGCAGATGCATCAGTAAATGATAGAGAAGTAATTTCAGGAGATGCTGCAATGAAATATGAATATGGAGCAGAAGACCCAACAGGAACAGCACATTTAGATGTATTAGATAGAAGTTTAGTTAATGTTGAAGATAAAACAGTTCCAATAATAAGCGCTTTAAAAGCATTATTATCAAAAATTAAATAGTATAAAATTTGATTAAAGATACCGTCTCGAATTTAGTTCGAGGTGGTATTTTTTTTAAAATATATTGATTTTATTTCAATAAATGTATATACTAATAATGTTAAAAAATGCAAAGGAGAAAAAATAATGAAAAGAAAAAGTATAATAATTGCAAGTTTGTTTTTATTTGTAATATTATTAACAACAAAAGTAAATGCGGCAGATGAAGCTTGTAAGATTAGCTTGTCAGCAGATAAAACAACAGTAGAACAAGGAGATACAGTTACAATAAATGTATTAATTTCAAATGTTACAAAATCAACAGGAATAGGACAGTTTTATGGAATATTAGAATATCCAGAAAACATATTTGAACCTGTGCTAGATGATGATACAAGTATTAAATCTGATTATACAGAATATGCAAATTATTCTATATTATATAGTGGAAGACAAGATGATACAAATAAAAATCCATGGTATATAGTACTTGTAAAACAAGGTAATCAAAATGGATTCTTAGCAAGTATGGACACAAAATTTTCTAGTGATTCTAATGGAGCAAAAGAAATAAAACCAGGTGAGTCACAAATAATAGGAAAAATAAAATTAAAAGTAAAGGATAGTGTTGCAGGAACTACTACAAAAGTTCTTTTATCAGATATGGAGGTTTTTGGACCAGAAACAACAGGAGATACAACAACAGATACTCCAAAGGGAGATGCCATTTCAGACGCTAGCATAAGCTTAACAATAAAAGAACCTACAAAAGATGAAACACCTATAGTTTCGGATATACCCAAAAGTGAAGTTAAACAAAATCAAAACAAAAATGCTAATATAGCAAGTAATGAAGTTCCATACACAGGAATAGAAGATACAATACCAGTAATATTTATACTAGCAATAATTTCTGTTCTTGCATATATAAACTATAAAAAATATAAAAATATTTAAATAAATAACCAGTCTAAATGACTGGTTATTTTAGTTTACAACTAATTTGCTTTGCCTTTGATAAAGTTTTTTAATACTTCAATTAATTGGAGCTTTTCAACAGATTGAACTTTTTTTGCTAAACTTTCTGCTGTTTCATCAGCTGAAAGTTTAACTTTTGCCTGAGCTATAATATTTCCCTCATCATAATTACTATTTACGAAATGGACAGTAGGACCACTAAATTCTTCTTTTGCTTCTACAACTGCTTTGTGAACATTCATACCATACATCCCCTTACCACCAAATTTAGGTAAAAGTGATGGGTGAGTATTTATAATAGTATATTTGCTTATTAACCTATTGCCAATTAATTTTAAATAACCAGCTAAAACAATCAAATCAATACTATAATTGCTCAAAACATTATCTAGTTCTGTATCAATTTCTTCTTTGCTCTTTCCAACAATAACATAAGTTGGAATATTACTGCTTTTAGCTCTCTCAAGAGCATAAGAGTTTGGATTATCAGAAACAACTAGATTAATTTTGGCATTTAAATCTCCGAGTATTTATACTATCAATAATAGCTTGCAAAGTAGAACCATTTCCGAGAAGCAAAAACTACTAAATTATACATAAAAACACGACCTTTCAAAATATAATAGAATTATAACATTATAAATAGAAAAAGACAAATTGAAGTTTGTTTAATTGATGTGAGAGGTGGGATTTATTACAAACGCTGTAGGGGTCGCACTCCCGGGCAACCCGAAGACATCGTAGGCTTTGCAATATACATAGTTTACAACAATTTAATTGCGGGTCGCCGAGGACGGCGACCCCTACAAAGTTTGCAATATATTTTCTCAAAAATTAAAATAATAAAAACAGAAAAAAATGTCAAATTTTAAAAAACTATATACAATTTTAAAATTTACAATTATAATAAATCTATGTTAAAAATTATAATGGAGGAACTTTTAATGTTTGATAATGTCAAAGAAGAATGTGGAGTATTTGGAGTATACTCAAACAAACCTGAAAAACTTGCATATATGACTTGCATAGGTTTATCTGGTTTACAACACAGGGGAGAAGAAAGCTGTGGAATTGCAGTAAATACTGATGGAGTAATATCTTATCATAAAGAACCAGGATTAGTTTCAGAAGTGTTCACTAATGAGGTTTTAGATAATCTTCCAGAAGGAAATATGTCAATAGGACATGTTAGATATTCAACAACGGGTTCGGCTAAAAGAGAAAATGCCCAACCAATAGTAATAAGACATAAAAAAGGAAATTTGGCAGTAGTACATAATGGAAATATTACTAATGCAATAGAATTAAAACAAGAATTAGAAGATAATGGAGCAATATTTACAACAACAAGCGATACAGAGGTTATTTGCCATATTATTGTAAGAGAAAGATTAAAAGCAAAATCAACAGAAGAGGCAATTGCAAATACAATGAAAGTTTTGAAAGGTTCATATTCTTTAATAATAATGTCACCTCAAAAGTTGATAGCATGTAGAGATCCACAAGGATTTAGACCATTGTGTATGGGAAAATTAGGTGATGATATTGTGTTCGCTTCAGAAAGCTGTGCATTAGATATATGTGGCGCAGAATTTATAAGAGATGTAAAGCCAGGAGAAATAGTTGTAGTAAAAGATGGAAAAGTAAAATCAATAGACTATGATAGCAAAGAGAAAAAAGGAATGTGCGTATTTGAATATATATATTTTGCAAGACCAGATTCAATATTAGAAGGAATGAGTGTACATGAATTTAGAGAAAAAGCAGGAAGATTTTTAGCAACACAAATGCCAGTTGATGCTGATATTGTAGCAGCAGTACCAGATTCAGGAATAGATGCAGCATTAGGATATTCAAAAGAATCAAAAATACCATATGATTTAGTATTTACAAAAAGTAAATATATAGGAAGAACATTTATACAGAACACACAAAACAAAAGAAAAAAATTAGTAGCATTAAAACTAAATCCATTAAAGAATAGTATAAAGGGAAAGAGAATAGTATTAATAGATGACTCAATTGTAAGAGGAAATACATTAATAGGAATAATAAAAACTCTTAGAAAAGCAGGAGCAAAAGAAATTCATTTAAGAATTGCAGCACCAGCATTTATAGATATATGCTATTTCGGAACAGACATAGATAGCAAAGAAAACCTGATTGCAAATGGAAGAACTGTTGAAGAAATAAGAGAAATTATAGGAGCAGACACCTTAGAATATTTAAGCATAGACAATTTAAAAGAAATAACAAAAGGATGTAATATAGATGATTTTTGTATGGGATGTTTTACAGGGAAATATCCAATCGAAGTACCAAAAGAAATCAAAAAAGATAGATTTGAAGAAAAAATTCAAAAATAGGGGGTAAAAAAATGGATTGTAGTTGTGGAAATAATCCAAAAGATGAAGAGATGAACAGCATCCTAGAAAAATATTCAAAAGACAAAAGTAATTTAATACAAATATTAAATGAAGTTCAAGAGAATTATGGATACATTCCAAAATATTCTCAAATATCGATTTCAGAATATTTAGACATTCCACTTGCTGAAATTTATGGTGTGATTACATTTTATGCAAGATTTACATTAAAACCAAAAGGAAAATATAATATAGCAGTATGTTTAGGGACAGCATGCTTTGTAAAAGGATCAGAGAAAGTATTAGATAAAGCAAAGGAAATTTTAAAAATAGACGTAGGAGAAACAACAGAAGATGGAAAGTTTTCACTAGAAGCAACAAGATGTATAGGAGCATGCGGATTAGCACCAGTATTTACAGTAAATGAAGAAGTTTATGGAAAAGCAACACCAGAATTAATGGAAAAGGTAATTGCAGAATACAAAAATAGATAATGTAAAGCAATTGATGGAAAATAGACCTGTAGGGGTCGCCGCCCTCGGCGACCCACACCTCAAAGAAATTGCTAAAATTTATATTATAGGAGGTCAAAATGAAATCACTAGAAGAAATAAGAAAAATAAGAGAAGAAAAAAGAAAGGAACTTGATTTACGTGTTAATTTAAAAGCAAATACAAGAGAAAAACATATTTTAGTGTGTCATGGTACAGGATGTACATCTTCTAAATCACCTAAAATAATAGAGAATTTTAGAAAAATAATAGATGAAAAGGGCATAAAAAATGTAAGAGTTATACAAACTGGTTGCTTTGGACTATGCGCAAAAGGACCAATAGTTATAATAAGGCCAGAGGATACTTTTTATGCTATGGTAAAACCAGAAGATTGTGAAGAGATAATAAATACGCATATTTTAGAAGGAAAGACAGTAGAGAGATTGCTTTGTAAAGATATTAACAATTCAGTAGTTCAAAGATTAGATGAATTAACTTTTTATAAAAAACAAGAAAGAATTGCATTAAAAAATTGTGGAATAATAGATCCAGAGAATATTGATGAGTATATAGCATTTGATGGATACAAAGCATTGGAAAAAGTATTATTTGAAATGAGTCAAGATGATGTTATAAATGAAATAACAGATTCTGGACTTCGTGGTAGAGGTGGAGCAGGATTCCCAACAGGTAAGAAATGGTATTTTACTAAAATAGCAGAAGGAGATCAAAAGTATGTAGTATGTAATGCGGACGAGGGAGATCCAGGTGCATTTATGGATAGGAGCATATTAGAAGGTGATCCACACTCTGTAATAGAAGCAATGATGATTGCTGGATATGCAGTTGGTGCAAATAAAGGATATATTTATGTAAGAGCAGAATATCCAATAGCTGTACATAGATTTCAAACTGCAATAAATCAAGCAAAAGAATATGGAATATTAGGTAAAAATATATTTGGAACAGACTTTAGCTTTGATTTAGAAATAAGACTTGGAGCAGGTGCGTTTGTTTGTGGAGAAGAAACAGCACTTTTAGAATCAATAGAAGGGAGAAGTGGTAGGCCAAGATTAAAACCACCATTCCCAGCAAACTGTGGATTATGGCAAAAGCCAACACTAATAAATAACGTAGAAACATATGCAAATATAACAAAAATAATTTTAAATGGTGCAAAATGGTATAGCTCAATAGGAACAGAAAAATCAAAAGGAACAAAAGTATTTGCATTAGGTGGAAATGTTGTAAACGTAGGGCTTGTAGAAGTACCAATGGGAACAACTTTAAGAGAAATTGTATTCGATATAGGTGGAGGAATTCCTGGAGGGCATAAATTTAAAGCAGCACAAACAGGAGGACCATCAGGTGGATGTATACCAGCAGAACATCTGGATACACCAATAGATTATGAATCATTATCGCAAATAGGTTCAATGATGGGATCTGGTGGACTAATTGTAATGGATGATACAAAATGTATGGTGAATCTTGCAAAATTCTATTTAGGATTTACAGTAGATGAATCATGCGGAAAATGTACCCCATGTAGAATTGGAACTAAAAGAATGCTAGAAATCCTAGAAAAAGTTACAGAAGGAAACGGAGAAACAGAAGATTTAGAAAAATTAGAAAGACTTGCAAAAACAATACAAAAAGCTTCTGTATGTGGACTTGGCCAAACAGCACCAAACCCAGTACTTAGCACAATGAAATATTTTAGAGATGAATACATTACACATATAAGAGATAAAAAATGTCCTGCAAAAGAATGTAAAGCATTAAGAGCAATAGAAATTGACCCAGAAAAATGTAGGGGTTGTGGAATTTGTAAAAAGAATTGCCCAGTAAATGCAATAACAGGAGAAGTAAAACAACCACACAAAATAGATGAGGATGTTTGTATTAAATGTGGTACATGTATTAGTAAATGCCCATTTAAAGCTATATCTAAGTAAAAAAATTCATCTTGCGTTGTTAAACTTCGCAAAAATTGATGTGTAGGGGCAGACCTCTGTGACTGCCCAGAACAGAAGGGAGAGAAGTAGTATGTCAGAAATGATTAACCTAAAAATAGATGGAATAGATGTAGAAGTGCCAAAAGGTACAACAATACTTCAAGCAGCTAAAAAAGCAAATATAGATATTCCAACCTTATGCTATCTAAAAGAAATAAATGAAATAGGAGATTGTAGAATTTGTATAGTAGAAGTAGAAGGAAGAAGAGGGTTTGCAACATCTTGTATTCAACAAGCAGAAGAGGGGATGGTAGTACATACACACTCAAAGCAAATTATGGAAGCAAGAAGAGTAATACTAGATTTAATATTATCTAATCATCAAAGAGATTGCTTAACATGTACAAGAAATGGAAGTTGTGAGTTACAAACACTAGCAATGAAATTTAATGTAATGAATGTTGAGTATGAAGGAGAAAAATCAGTTCACAAAATAGATGACTTGTCACCTTCAATAGTAAGAGATTTTAATAAATGTATACTTTGTAGAAGATGCATATCAACATGTAAAAAAGTTCAGAAAATAGGAGCGATAGATTGTGTAAACAGAGGGTTTAGCTCTTGTGTATCAACAGTTGGAGACCATAGTTTAAATGATGTTAACTGTACATTTTGTGGGCAATGTATTACAGCATGCCCAGTTGGAGCACTTCGCGAAAAAGATAGCACAGATTTAGTATGGGAAAAGCTAAAAGATGAAGATACATTTGTTGTAGTACAAACAGCACCTGCAGTTAGAGCAGCACTTGGAGAAGAATTTGGAATGAAAATAGGGACAAATGTAACAGGGAAAATGGTAACAGCACTTGAAAAATTAGGATTTAATAAAGTGTTTGATACAAATACTGGTGCAGATTTAACAATAATGGAAGAAGCAAACGAATTTATCCAAAGATTTACACAAGGTGGAACGTTACCAATGATTACATCTTGTAGCCCTGGTTGGGTAAAATACATAGAAATGAATTATCCAGAATTACTTTCACATTTATCAAGTTGTAAATCACCACATGAAATGTTTGGAGCAATATTAAAATCGTATTATGCTTCAAAAGCTGGAATAGATCCAAAGAAGATGTTTGTTGTATCTGTAATGCCATGTATAGCTAAAAAGTTTGAGAGACAAAGAGAAGAAATGAAAAACGAAGAATTAGATAATGTAGATGCAGTACTTACAACACGTGAACTTGCAAGAATGATAAAACAAGCAAATATAGATTTTGTGGAATTAGAAGATAGCGAATTTGACGACCCAATGGGAGAAGCAACAGGTGCGGGAGCTATATTTGGAACAACAGGAGGAGTAATGGAAGCAGCACTTCGTACAGCATATGAAACAATAACAGGTGAAGAACTAAAAAAATTAGATTTTGAAGCAGTAAGAGGAGAAGAAGAAATAAAAAAAGCAACAGTAAAAATTGGGGATAACGAAGTAAAAGTTGCAGTAGCACATGGTTTAGCAAATGCACAAAAAATAATGGAAGAAATAAAATCAGGAAAAGCAGAATATCAATTTGTAGAGATAATGGCTTGCCCAGGAGGATGTGTAATGGGTGGAGGACAGCCAATTAGAACATCAAAACAAAGAAGTGAATATGATATAAGAAAATTAAGAGCAGATTGCTTATATGATATTGACGAAAAAAGTACAATAAGAAAATCACACGAAAATCCAACAATTAAAAAATTGTATAAAGAATTCCTAGAAGAACCAGGTAGCCATAAAGCACACGAACTATTACATACAACGTATCATAAGAGAAACAAATATAACATATAATGTACAAAAATAAGATTTGAAAAACTGTCAAAAAAGCAATTGACAGTTTTTTCCTTTGGGTGTATGATAAGCACAATAAATGAAATAATTAACAAAACAGAATATCTACTAATGTTTCCATACATGGGAAGAAAAATCCCGGAATTTGATAACACAAATTTCAGAGAACTAATATATAAATCATATAGAAACCGACACTTGCCACCTGTCGGTTCTGAAGGGTACCCGCGAACTGATTCATGAATGCTGCGATCAT
>OHLF01000317.1_pt1 | contig 17036 bp, 12 predicted proteins | sample 1569001 | NCBI WGS metagenome assembly OHLF01 (sample SAMEA3879541, study PRJEB24766) | human gut metagenome | biome: human-associated habitat; feature: feces | place: USA | collected 1985/1987
GCACGGATTGCCGGAAGTTTACTTTCCGCACTGCGGAAGGCGAAGCTCTGACCTTCTGCCCCGTGTGCGGGCAGGCAGAAAACGCCGCGCAGCTGGAAATGATCGAAGCGGCAACGGCGTGGACTATCAGCGGCAGCCTTTCTGCGGAGGATGTGACCGCACGGACGAATGGAGAATACCTGAGTGTGGCCTTTGAAACCGCAGGCAGCCTGACGCAGCCCACCGGTCGGGTAAGGCTCGCGCTGCCCGCCGGATTGCTGGAAGGCAAAACGCTTGTGCGCATTGCCCCGGACGGCACACAGACGGAGATGCCTTTTGAGACAGAGCGCGGAAAGCTCATCTATACGCTGGATTTTGCAAACAGCGAGCTTCCTGTAATGCTCTTCCGGCTGGTACCCCAGCCCACCGCCCTCTGAACGCTTTTACAGCGCGCAAACGATAAACCATAAAATGCCCGCCCACCGTGGTCAGCTGGGGGTTGGTGATGCGGGAGAACAGCGAGTTGTTGAAGGACACGATGGACAGGTCCTTCGGGACGCGCAGTCCCAGTTTGCCGCAGAACTGTTCCAGCACCACGGCAAGGTGCATCATCCCCATGCAGAACTGGGCGTGAGCGTAAGAGAACTCAATACAAAGGGCAGGGCGGCCTGTGGGCTGCCCTGCCCTTTGTGCGGGTGCCCCTTGGCAAACCTGCCGTGATTGCGCTATAATAGAGCCGTAACAGTTCCACAAAGGTGTGGTAAGGGAGGTGCGGCCATGATCCGGGTGGCGATCGTAGAGGACGACGCGGAGGTGCAGGGGGTATTGCAGGAGTATGTCCGGCGGTATACCCGGCAGTACGGGACAGAGTTTGAAGTGACGGTCTTTGCGGACGGGGTGGATATTCTGGACAACTATCGCGCGGTCTACGATATTATTTTTCTGGATGTGGAGATGAAGCATCTGGACGGCATGACCACGGCAGAGCGCATCCGGCAGATGGATGCAGACGTCATCCTGATCTTCATCACCAATATGGCGCAGTATGCCATCCGGGGCTACTCGGTGGGAGCGCTGGACTATGTGCTGAAGCCGGTGCCGTATTTTGCATTTTCCGAGCAGCTGAAAAAGGCCGAGAAAAATTTGGCCCGCCGCGCCAGCCACTATCTCATGGTCCCGGTGGAGAGCGGCCTGCGGCGGCTGGACAGCTCCCGGCTGTATTATCTGGAAAGCGAAGGCCACCGGGTGCATTACTACACCGAGGACGGCGATTTTTCGGCACCGGGCACCCTCAAGGCAGTGGAGGAAAAGCTGGCGGGCCGCCCCTTTGCCCGCTGCAACAGCGGCTATCTGGTAAATCTGGCGCATGTGCAGGCGGTGCAGCAGAACACGGTGCAGGTGGGACCCTATGAGCTGCAGATCAGCCGCCCCAAGCGCAAGAGCTTTCTTGCCACCCTGACAGACTACATCGGCGGGGAGGGAATGGCATGATCCTGCCGAACATTCCCCGCCTGTACACGGCGCTGGCAGAGGTGTTGGCGGTGCTGCTCTACGCCCGCCGCCTGCCGCGGCGGTTCCACCGGCAGACCGCGGTCACGGTGGTGTGGGCACTGGTGCTGGGAATCTTTTTGCACAAGACCGGCTATGTGCCGCTGGCGTGGTGGGTGCCCTGTATGCTCTGCGCGGTGCTGCTGCTCTACGGGTACCTGTGGGGCAGCCGGGCGGTCAACTGGCTGGAGGCACTGTACATCACCGCCCGGGCGTTTCTGCTGGCAGAGTTTGCTGCCAGCGCAGAATGGCAGCTGCACTGCTGGCTGTTCCCGCACCGGAGCGGCTTTGACCCGCTGGCGCTGGCGCTGCTGGCGGCGGTCTACGGCGCGGTCTACGGCCTGATGTTCTGGCTGGAGCGCAGCCGTCCGCTGCCCGAAAAGCATCTGGACATCAGCAACAAGGCTGCGCTGGCGGCATTTGTCATGGCGGGCACGGTGTTCGTGGTCAGCAACTTTCTGTTTCTGGGGGGGAGCCCGGCGACCATGAACGTGTTCTGCATCCGCACGCTGGTGGATTTCTGCGGGGTGCTGATCCTGACGCTGCAGCACGAGCAGCTGCGGGAGAACGCGCTGCATCAGGAGCTTTCTGCCATGGACGAAGTGCTGCACCGGCAGTACGAACAGTACAAGCGCAGCAAGGAGGGCATCGAACTTATCAACAGCCGCTACCATGAATTGAAGGTCCAGATCGCTGATATCCGTGCCCAGCGGGACCGCGCCAAGCAGGACGCGGCGCTGGCAAAGATGGAGAACAGCATTCTGCAGTATGAGGCGGAGAACAAGACCGGAAACCCGGTGCTGGACATCCTGCTCACCGCCAAGAGCATGGAATGTCAGGAAAAGCAGATCCGCATGACCAGCGTGGCAGACGGGCATCTGCTGGACCATCTGTCCACCCGGGAGATCTGCACGCTGGTGGGCACCGCGCTGGACAACGCCATTGAAAGCTGCGCCGCCGAGCAGGACCCGGAAAAGCGGCTGATCCGCACGGCGGTGTATGCCCAGAACGGCTTTGTGCTGTTCCGGGTGGAGAACTACTGCCAAAAGCCGGTGGAGCTGGGTGCAGACGGTCTGCCGCTGCGCAGTGCCCACGGCGGTTACGACCTGCGCAGCCTGCGGGCGGCTGCGCAGCAGCACGGCGGCAGCATGACCGTGCACTGGGAGGACGGCTGGTTCACCCTGCGGGTGCTTCTGCCGCAGGCGGGGATTCAACTGACCGAGGGCGGGGAGTGATCCCCGCCCTTTTTGCGATATGCACAAAATCAGGGGCAGTGGAATTGTGAATAAGCACAATAAAAAATGAAACCAATTTGAAACTTTTTTCAAATTATGCATCCAAAACGACAGATTGTGAACAAACTGAAAATTCTCCGTCAAGTTTTGCTATCATAAAGCGAAGCTGGCAGGGGCGTCCCCTGCCGTTGTCCGATTCGACAAAACAAGGAGGAGAAAACTATGTTGTCCATCAATATGGATGACGTCATCAAGGTTCTCAACTCGATCAAATCGCAGTTGATCGGCTTTGGTGTCGTAGCAGTTCTGCTGATCGCAGTCATGATCGCCTGCCGTAAGCAGAGCAAGTCCAAAAAGTATCTGATCCGCTGGCAGGCGGGTCTGGGCATGGTGCTGGCGCTGGCTATCACCGTGAACCTGATCCTGACCGGCCCCATGTACTCCATGGTCACCCTTGCCACCGGCGGCGGCAAGGTCAGCGAGGAGAACGTGGCATCCGCTACCCAGCTGTGCGAGGACATTGCCGATGAGGGCATCGTCCTGCTGGATAACGATGGCACCCTGCCCATGGCAAAGAACAGCAAGCTGAACGTCTTTGGCTGGGCTTCCACCAACCCCTGCTACGGCGGCACCGGTTCCGGTGCACTGTCCGATGCTTATCCCACCGTCACCCTGCTGGAGGGTCTGAAGAATGCCGGCTTTGAGCTGAACACCGAGCTGAGCGACTTCTACACCTCCTACCGTGCAGACCGTCCGGAGGTGGGCATGTTCTCTCAGGACTGGACCCTGCCGGAGCCGGAGGCTGCACAGTACACCGACGAGATGATGAACAACGCCAAGGCTTTCTCTGACACCGCCATGGTCGTCATCACCCGCGTGGGCGGCGAGGGTGCTGACCTGCCCACCGATGTGTCTCAGGTTACTTATGACGCAGGCCACAGCTACAACGACTTTGAGCCCGGCGACCACTACCTGCAGCTGTCCAAGACCGAGAAGGACATGATCGATCTGGTCTGCAAGAACTTTGATAAGGTCGTTGTGGTCTACAACGGCGCCAACGCCATGGAGCTGGGCTGGGTTAAGGATTACAGCCAGATCAAGAGCGTTGTCTGGTGCGCAGGCACCGGTCAGAGCGGCTTCAACGCTCTGGGCTCCATCCTCTGCGGCGATGTGAACCCCTCCGGCCGTACCATTGATACCTTTGTGTATGACCTGACCCAGACCCCCACCGCGAACAACTTTGGCAACTTCACCTACACCAACATGGACGAGTTCAAGGCCAGTTCCTTTGGTGCTGATACCATCCCCGCCTTTGTCAACTATGTTGAGGGCATCTATGTGGGCTACAAGTTCTACGAGACTGCTGCCGCTGAGGGTCTCATCGACTACGACAAGACTGTGGTCTATCCCTTCGGCCGCGGCCTGAGCTACACCACCTTCACCCAGACCCTGAACAGCGTTACCGAGGCTGACGGCACCATCACCGTGGATGTTACCGTCACCAACACCGGTTCTGCCTCCGGCAAGGAGGTCGTGGAGGTCTACTATAATCCTCCGTACACCAACGGCGGCATTGAGAAGGCTTCTGCAAACCTGATCGGCTTTGCAAAGACCTCCGAGCTGGCTCCCGGCGCTTCCGAGAACGTCACCGTTACCTTCAAGGCTGAGGATATGGCCTCCTACGACACCTACGGCAAGGGCTGCTACGTGCTGGAAAAGGGCGATTACGTCATCAGCATCAACGCCGACTCCCACACCGTTCTGGATTCCAAGGTCTACAATGTGGCTTCCGACATCGTCTACGACGCTTCCAACAAGCGTGAGAGCGATGTGGAGGTCGCCGACAACAAGTTCGACTTTGCCGAGGGCAATGTGACCTACCTGTCCCGCGCCGACGGCTTTGCCAACTACGCCGAGGCTACCGCTGCTCCCGCAGACTTCGAACTGCCGGCAGAGGCTAAGGCTACCTTCTACAACAACTCCAACTGGAACCCCGAGGACTTCAACAACGCCGACGACGTGGCTCCCACCACCGGTGCCAAGAACGGCCTGAAGCTGAAGGACATGGTGGGCGTGGATTACAACGACGCCCAGTGGGATGCCTTCCTCGATCAGCTGACCGTTGCTGATATGGACAGCCTGATCGCTCTGGGCGGCTACCAGTCCGTGGCAGTGGATTCCATCGGCAAGGTGCAGGCTGTTGATTGCGATGGCCCCGCCTCCATCAACAACAACTTCACCAAGCAGGGCTCCATCGGCTTCCCCTCCGCTGTGATGATCGCAGCTACCTGGAACACCGATCTGGCACATGACTTCGGCACCTCCATCGGCAAGATGGCGGACGACATGGACGTTTCCGGCTGGTACGCACCGGCTATGAACATCCACCGCTCCGCTTTCGCAGGCCGTAACTTCGAGTACTACTCTGAGGACGGCGTGCTGTCCGGCGCAATGGCTGCCAATGCTATCATGGGCTCTCAGGAGCAGGGCGTCTACGCCTTCATGAAGCACTTCGCCCTGAACGATCAGGAGACCAACCGCTGCGGTATGCTCTGCACCTGGTCCAACGAGCAGGCTATCCGCGAGATCTACCTCAAGCCCTTCGAGCAGTGCATCAAGGCAGCTGACTGCCATGCCGTCATGTCCTCCTTCAACTACATCGGCAACACCTACGCCGGCAACTGCTCTGCCCTGCTGAACGATGTTCTGCGCGGCGAGTGGGGCTTCGTGGGCATGGTGCTGACCGACTACTACGGTGTGTACGGCTATCAGGATTCTGACCGCCTGATCCGCAACGGCGGCGACTTCTGCCTGGTCAACTACGACACCGAGACCAACCACCTGACCGATACCACCAGCGCTACCGCTCTGGTGTCCGCACGTCAGGCCTGCAAGAACATCCTGTACACTGTGGCAAACTCCCGTGCTTACTACCCTGAGAACCTGAACCCCGGTATGCCCGGTTGGGAAAAGGTGATGATCGGTGTGGATGTTGTGCTGGCAGCCGCTCTGATCGCACTGGAAGTTCTGGTGGTCAAAAAGGGCTATGCAAAGCGCAAGGAAGAGGAAGTCAACGCCTGATCTAGGGCAAGACATTCTGAACGAATGCAGCACCTGAACTGAAACCAGACCAAAGGCCCGCTGCGTAAAACAGCGGGCCTTTTCTGGATTTGAAAAGGCAAAGAGGAAAATGCCATGAAACACACAGATATCATCAACAGCCTGGATCTGGAACAGAAATGCGCCCTGCTGAGCGGCGGCACGGTGTTCACCACCCGGGCGCTGCCGGGCAAGGGCATCCCGGCCATTACCCTGTCGGACGGCCCCAACGGCGTGCGCAAGCAGGCCGGTGCGGCTGACCATCTGGGCCTGAACCCCAGTGTGCCCGCCACCTGCTTCCCCACCTCGGCCACCGTTGCCAACAGCTGGGACCCGGCACTGGGCGAGGCTGTGGGCGCAGCCATGGGCGAAGAGGCAGCGGCACAGGGCGTGTCGGTGCTGCTGGGCCCCGGCCTGAACATCAAGCGCAGCCCCCTGTGCGGCCGCAACTTCGAGTATTTCTCGGAGGATCCCTACCTTGCCGGTAAGATGGCGGCGGCCTACGTCCGCGGCATCCAGAAAAACGGCATTGCCGCTTGCCCCAAGCACTTTGCCGTGAACAGTCAGGAGCTGCGCCGTATGGCCTCGGATTCCATCGTGGACGAGCGCACCCTGCGGGAGATCTACCTGACCGGCTTCGAGATGGTGGTCAAGGAGGCGCAGCCCAAGACCATCATGTCCGCCTATAACCTTGTCAACGGTACCTACGCCAACGAGAACGCCCACCTGCTCATGGATATCCTGCGCAAGGACTGGGGCTTTGACGGCGCAGTGGTCACCGACTGGGGCGGCAGCAACGACCACGCCTTGGGCGTAAAGAACGGCTCTACGCTGGAAATGCCCGCCCCCGGCGGGGACGCCATCCGGGAGCTGATGAAAGCGGTGCAGACCGGCAAGATCACCGAAGCGGACGTGGACGCCCGGCTGGAGGAACTGCTGGAACTGGTGTTCACCACCAAGGCGGCGGTGGACGCCGCACCCGGCAAGTTCGATGCCGACGCCCACCACGCGCTGGCACGCCGGGCTGCTGCCCAGAGCATCGTGTTGCTGAAGAACGAAAACAGCCTGCTGCCCCTTGCAAAAGGGGAAAAGGTGGCGGTCATCGGCGACTTTGCCCAGACGCCCCGCTATCAGGGTGCAGGCTCCAGCGCCGTCAACTCCATCAAGGTGGATTCCTTTCTGGACTGCCTTGCCGAGAGCGGCCTGAACAGCATCGGCTACGCCAAGGGCTTTGACCGACAGGGCAAGCCCGATGAGGCGCTGAAGGCCGAGGCGGTGCTGTTGGCAAAGAACGCCAATGTGGTGCTGCTGTGCATGGGTCTGGACGAGATCAAGGAGAGCGAGGGCATCGACCGCGCCGACATGAAGCTGGCAGAAAACCAGCTGGAACTGCTGGCCGCTGTGGCGGCGGCAAACCCCAACGTGGTGGTGCTGCTGAGTGCAGGCTCCTCGCTGGAAAGCGGATGGGTCAAGGACTGCAAGGCGCTGATCTACGGCTGTCTGGGCGGTCAGGCCGGTGCGGGCGCACTGGTCGAGGTGCTCACCGGCGCGCAGAACCCCTGCGGTAAGCTGGCTGAGACTTGGGCGCGCAGCTACGCCGACACCCCCGCAAAGGAGCATTTCGGCGGCGACGGCCCCACTGTGGAGTACCGCGAGGGTCTGTATGTGGGCTACCGCTACTACGACACCGCCGGTGTGCCCACCGCCTTCCCCTTCGGCTACGGCCTGAGCTACACCAGCTTTGCGTACAGTGACCTGAAAGCAGACGAGACCGGCGTGACCCTGACTGTTACCAACACCGGCAGCTGTGCAGGTGCCGAGGTGGTGCAGCTGTATGTGGCAAAGCCGGATGCAAAAGTTTTCCGCCCTGCCAAGGAGCTGAAGGGCTTTGCCAAGGTGCAGCTGGAAGCCGGAGAGAGCAAGACCGTCACCATCCCGCTGGACGATAAGGCGTTCCGCTACTGGAACGTCAAGACCGACCGCTGGGAGGTGGAGGGCGGCAGCTATCAGCTGCTGGTGGGCGCTTCCAGCGCCGATATCCGCTTGACTGCCGCCGTCACGGTGGCGGGCACCGGCGCACCCGACCCCTATGCGGGCAAGGACCTTGCGCATTACCGCACTGCGCAGGTGCAAAACGTGCCGGACGCGGAGTTTGAGGCGCTGCTGGGCCGTCCCATCCCGGAGAACAAGGTGCACATCGACCGCAACATGACGCTGGGCGAGATGGGGCACGGACGCAGCCCCATCGGCTGGCTGGCGGCGGCGGTACTGGGCACCCTGCTGCGCCGCAGCATCAAAAAGGGCAAGCCCGACCTGAACATCCTGTTCCAGTACAATATGCCTCTGCGGGCGCTGGCCAAAATGACCAACGGCGCTATCAGCATGGGCATGGTGGACGGCATCGTGATGGAGCTGCAGGGCTTCTGGATCATCGGTCTTGTGCGGGTGATCGTGGAGGCTGTGAAAAACCTCGTGCTGAACAGCCGCATGGAAGAGCGCTTGAAAAACAGCTGAAAGGAAGCAGGCTATGAATTTCTGGAATAACTTTGCGGCAAAGCACCCCGCCGCTGCCAAGTGGGTGCGCGAGGGCGGCCTGTTCGTCATCGTGTCCAACCTCATCACCGTGTTCAAGTACCTGCTGCTGCAATTTCTGCCCAAGGCTTTTGCAAGCCTGCCGGTGGTGGATTTCGGCTGGCCGGGCATCGACATCACCCTGTTCGGCGAGACCTTCAAGTGGAACATCCTCGGCTACGATGCCGCCCACGGCGGTCTGCCCTACTTCTGCGCTTACATGATCGCCATGGTCATCGGCGAATGCATCAACTTCCCCATCCAGCGCAATTTTGTGTTCCGCAGCAAGGGCAATCTGGCAAAACAGATCGGCTGGTATGTGCTGGCCTTCTGCATCATCACCTGTATCGTCAACTCCATCAACTGCATCTGGGTGGCGGTGGCCGGTCTGCTGGTACCGGACTTCATCTACAACATCGGCACCACCGTGCTCAACGGCGGCATCTCCATGGTCATCTTCTTCTTTGTGAATAAGATCATCTTCCCGGAGGGCGAAAAAGCCGCCAAATAATAAGACATCTCCTTCATTTTCTTCTTCTCATCATAAGCCAGAAGGGCTGCTCCGTTCTCCGGGGCAGCCCTTTTGGTTTGGGGAGGGTTGGCGTCCCCTTGGGGGAGCTGGCATCGCGCAGCGATGACTGAGGGGGTGCCTGCCGCAGCCATCTTATTTTTGTTTTTCTGCACAAAATGTTCTGCGGGCAGGGTTTTCCTCTTGACAAGCGGGCAAATGTTTCGTACTATATTTAGTAGTATGGAATCAAAGACGCTGTACGCAGGTTTCAGTGTGACCCCTGTACCCGTTTCAGGCAAAGCGTGCCTGTTTGATATAAAATGGAACCGTAAAGAGAAAAGCCGTATGCTTTTGCCCGTGCCGCCGGTTTTGGGTGGTGCGTATGGTTTTGGTGTCACTTTTTGCATTGAAAGCTCTTTCTATATCATTGCCCGTGTCCTGCTGCGCAGCGTCTCCTGCTTTTAATTTTGCATTGAATTGAAACAAAGGAGAGTGAACGCAATGACCGCGATCGGAGTGATCGTGGCCTTGATCGTTGCTGTTGTCGGTGTGGCTGCGGGCTATTTTATTGGTTACAACAACCGTAAAAAGACTGCCGAAGCCCAGATCGGCAGCGCCGAGGCCGAGGCTACCCGGCTGGTGAACGAGGCGATCAAGACCGCCGACCAGAAGCGCAAGGAAGCGGTTCTGGAAGCAAAGGACGAGGCTTTCCGTCTGAAAGCCGAGGTCGATGCCCAGAAGGCAGAGGCCGACAAGGAGATCAAGCAGCGCCGTGCGGAGATCAGCCGTCAGGAGAACCGCATCGACCAGAAGGAGACAGCGCTGGACCGCAAGACCGAAGCGCTGGAAAAGAAGGAAGAAGAGCTGAAAAAGCGCGCTGCCGAGGCCGAGGAGCGTCTGGCAGAGATCGATGCTCTGCGCGCCAAGGAGATGGAGCGTCTGGAAACGCTGGCCGGTTTGAGCCAGGAGGACGCCCGCGAAGTGCTGCTGCACAAGGTGGACGAGGAGCTGACCCACGAAAAGGCCGTGCGCGTTGCCGCCTACGAGACCGACCTGAAGGAAAACTGCGATAACATCGCCCGCAACCTCATCGGACAGGCCGTCAGCCGCTGCGCTGCCGACCATTGCAGCGAGACCACCGTCAGTGTGGTGCCGCTGCCCAGCGATGAGATGAAGGGCCGCATCATTGGCCGCGAGGGCCGCAATATCCGCGCTCTGGAGACCGCTACCGGCGTGGATCTGATCATCGACGATACCCCGGAGGCCATTACCCTGTCCTCCTTCGACCAGACCCGCCGCGAGGTGGCCCGCATGACGCTGGAGCGCCTGATCGGTGATGGCCGTATCCACCCCGCCCGCATCGAGGAGACGGTGGAAAAGTGCCGCCACGATCTGGAGCTGCAGATGAAGCGCGAGGGCGAGCGTGCGGTGATGGAGCTGGGCATCCACGGCCTGCACCCCGACCTGATCAAGCTGATCGGCCGGCTGAAGTACCGCACCAGCTTTGGCCAGAACGCCCTGACCCACAGCATGGAAGTGGCTTGGGTGGCCGGTCTGCTGGCAGGCGAGATGGGCGTGAACGTCACCATGGCACGCCGCGCCGGTCTGCTGCATGATATCGGCAAGGCACTGGATCACGAGATCGAGGGCAGCCACGTCCAGATCGGCGTGGACATCTGCCGCAAGTACAAGGAGAACACCCAGATCATCCATGCTATTGAGGCACACCACGGCGACGTGGAGCCCAAGACCCCGCTGGCCTTCATCATTCAGGCTGCCGACGCCATCAGCGCCGCCCGCCCGGGTGCCCGCCGCGAGAACGTGGAAAGCTACGTCAAGCGTCTGGAAAATCTGGAGGAGATCTCCTCCAGCTTCGAGGGCGTGGAGCAGGCCTTTGCCGTGCAGGCAGGCCGCGAGGTGCGCATTCTGGTCAAGCCCGACGTCATCAGCGACGATCAGGTCATCCTGCTGGCACGCGCCATCGCCAAAAAGATCGAGGATACGCTGGATTACCCCGGCCAGATCAAGGTCAACGTCATCCGCGAGAGCCGCGCTGTGGAGTACGCAAAATAAAGCTTTTTCCGCAGGCTGCCGTGTTTTTTGCACGGCAGCCTGTTTTTTTGCGCCAAAACGATTGCATTTCCTGTTAAAAAAAGGTATCATGGATGCAGAAGAAAGCAAAAAGAACTGCGTCCGTGCGGACGCAGACCCGCAACGACCCCGGAACGGAAAGGAGCATCGTTCTATGAAAAACTGGAAGAAATTACTGGCCTGCCTGCTGGTCGGCCTGATGGCACTGACCGTGTTCACCGCCTGCGATGCCAGTGTAGGCGCACCCATGGGCCCCAAGCACTCGGACGCCGAAAGCAAAAGCGTAAAGGCGCTGTGCGATAAATTCAAAATGACTTACAACGAGGACCTGAGCGAAAAAGCTTACAGCATTGCGAACTGGGTCGCCAGCACCTCGGTGTCCTGCTCCACCAACGCCAATAAGACCGAACTTTACCGCGTGGGCAGCGCCAACGACAGCGCAAAAATCAACCTTTTACAGCGCCACTACGCCTCTGCATTTGAAGATATGAGCATGGGCATTTATGGTGCAAATGACTTTACCCCGGGCTTTTACATTGACACGGATCTGGATTCCAGAAAAGACTATATCAGCTTTACTCTGCCGAAAGATGGCATTGTGACCAAAACCATGACCACGGCCGCCGCCGGTAAGACCAAACTGGGCGTTGCCTATGTGGTAAAGGACGGCGTAAGCTACGCCGTGGTGCTGTTTGGGTAAATTTCATTACAGCAAAAAGCAGCCGCTGCACGAGAAAGTGCGGCGGCTGCTTTGTTTATGTTAGGTTGTCAGCCCTTCAGGAAAGCAGGCAGGGGTTTGCCTTCCTTGAGCCACTGGTGATACTCGGCGGTGGCGGCAAATTCCACGTCACCGGCAGAGTTCAGCGCGGTCTCTACCGAGTCCTGCACCACGCCGATGATGAAGCCTACGCCCACCATCTGCATGGCGATGTCGTTGGAGATGCCGAACAGCGAGCAGGCCATGGGGATCAACAGCAGGGAGCCGCCGGCCACGCCGGAAGCGCCGCAGGCGCCCAGAGCGCTCATGGCGCTCAGCACGATGGCGGCGGGCAAAGACACCTGAATGCCCAAGGTGTTAGCCGCTGCCAGCGTCATGATGGTAATGGTGATGGCGGCACCGTCCATGTTGATGGTAGCGCCCAACGGGATGGACACGGAGTACATGTCCTTGTCCAGACCCAGCTTTTCACACAGGGACATATTCACAGGGATGTTGGCGGCAGAGCTGCGGGTGAAAAAGGCGGTCAGGCCGGACTCCTTCAGGCAGCGGAATACCAGCGGGTACGGGTTGCGGCGCAGGTAAACGAACATGATAAAGGGGGAAACGATCAGCGCCATGAACAGCATGGTGCCCACCAGCAGCGCCAGCAGCTTGCCGTACTGGGTAAAGATGGCCAGACCGTTGCCGGAAACGTTGGTGTACACCAGACCCATGATGCCGAAGGGGGCCAGATTGATGATCCAGCGCACGATCTGAGAAACGGCATCGGCGGTGTTGGCCAGAAAGACCTTGGTGCTCTCTGCGCCGATCTTCTTCATGGCAATGCCGAACATACAGGCCCAGAACAGAATGCCAATGTAGTTGCCGTTCATCAGGGCGCTGACGGGGTTGGCCACAAAGTTAGTCAGCAGGGTGCTCAGCACCTCGCCCAAGCCCTGCGGGATCACGTCGGACTGTGCCGCATCGGCCAGCACGACCGTGACCGGGAACATAAAGCTGGTAATCGCCGCAATGGCCGCTGCCAGAAAGGTGGTGAGCATATACAGCCAGATCACGGTGCCAAAGCGGCGGTCCAGCTTGGACGAGCCCTGTGCCAGCGCGCTTGCCACAATGACGAACACCAGCACCGGGGCAATGCCCTTCAGCGCACCGACGAACAGGTTGCCCAGCTCGCCTACCCAACCTGCGCCCGGCGCAACAAGCGCCAGCACCGAACCGACTGCCAGGCCGATCAGGATGCGCAGGATCAAGCTGGTCTGGTTGTATTTTGCTACAACCGCTTTCAAGGTTTTCATATCGTAACACTCCTCTTATGCTGTACGCCTATCACGTACATTTTCCTGTTTCTTGTACGAGAACAGTTGTCATTATAGCATATACGGCAAAAAAGAGAAAGTGTTTTCAGCTATTTTGCAGCCCAAAACGGCGTTTTTTGTAAACTTTTGCAAAGTTGTCTTGAAAACTGTACTTGTATAAAATACAGTTTTGCGGTTTTGACGAGGAACAGAACCCTCTCAGGGAAGTACCCCTTCGGTCTGCATCCCCGGCTCCACTGCCATACCGAATTTACATATAATGCAACTTTTACTTGCCAAACTATTGTCTTTTACTGGAAAGTATTGTATACTCGTCTTGTTCAATGCAAGTGTTACTTGCCAAAATATCAGAATATTTGAAAAGAAACACTTGTCAATACAGACGAGAAAGAGAGGACACCCCTATGAACGAGACCGTAACCAAGCGTTTCCTGCTTTACTTCCGCCTGATGCTGCTGGTCTGGATCCTGATCGCAAACGCCGTCATCCACCTGACCGGCATGGAGTACAGCTGGCTGATCTTCCTGAGCAACATCATGATGTTCACGCTGGAGGGCGATGTGAAGGATCGCCTTGTCACTGTGGAGCTGGGCGGCCTTGTGGGTCTGGTGCTCACCGTGGCGGCGCTGCTGTCCATCAGTGCCCTGACCCCTGTTCTGGGCGATTTCCTCGGCTTTATCCTGCCGCTGGCCGTGGTGCTGTTCATCCTCATCATCCTGCACCCCTACGCACCCAAGGTGCTGAACAACGTGGGCTTTGCCTATCTGACCGTGGCCTGCATTGATATCCCCGCCCTGACCACCCATCTGCCGCAGTTCTTTATCACCTTCATCGTGGGCTCTGTGCTCTTTAACGGTGTCTGCGTGCTGCTGATGAAGCCCGCCAAGGCGCTGGCTGTGCGCAGCGTGGAGAAGCAGGGCGCATAAAAAAGTATATTTCTGCCGCTATCCCTTGATTTTTTTGTTCCGGCGTGCTACAATCAGCGTAGTTTCATCCTGTCCAAAACATTGATGCGGACAAACTGAAGCCCCGCTTTTCATGCCGCAGAGAGGGCTGCCCCGGGTTTCCGGGTGCTGCAAGCAGCCTGCCATGACCCCGGCTTCTACCACCGCAGAGTGCAGAGGCGAACCTCTGCCGGGCGTGCCCGTTACAGCACTGCGAGGGGCGCGTTTCCCCGCCGGGGAGCGCGCAATTCGGGTGGAACCGTGGAACGCAGACATTTGATCGGCGCTTCATCCCGTGAGTTTTACGGGGTGAAGCGCTTTTTATTTTTGTTCAAAACCACATTGTCAAAGGAGAATCTACTATGAAGATCATCTACAAGGACGGTCATGTGGACGAGTGCCCGCAGGATCAGGAACTGCACGTTATCCGTCACACCGCTGCTCACGTTATGGCACAGGCCATCAAGCGCCTGTATCCGCAGGCTGATTTTGCCTTCGGCCCTGCCACCGAGAACGGTTTCTACTACGACGTCGATCTGGGCGACCAGAAGCTGAGCGACGAGGATCTGGCCAACATCGAAAAAGAGATGCGCAAGATCGTCAAGGAGAACCTGCCCATCAAGCCCTTCATCCTGCCCCGCGCCGAGGCTGAGAAGCTGATGGAGGAGCGTCAGGAGCACTACAAGGTCGAACACATGGCAGATCTGGCCGACGAGACCGAGTTCAGCTTCTTCCAGCAGGGCGAGTACGTGGATATGTGCATCGGACCCCACCTGACCTACACCAAGGCACTGAAGGCCTTCAAGATCACCCAGCAGTCCGGCGCATACTGGAAGAACGACAAGGAAAACAAGATGCTGACCCGTATCAACGGCGTGGCCTTCCGCAATCAGGAGGAGCTGGACGCATGGGAGAAGGAGCAGCAGGAGGCCCGCGAGCGCGATCACCGCAAGATCGGCAAGGAGATGGGCCTGTTCATGACCGATGATCTGGTGGGCCGCGGCCTGCCCATGTTCCTGCCCGCAGGCTACACCGTCTGGCAGGAGCTGGAGAACTATATCAAGGAGAAGGAGCGCAAGCGCGGCTACCTGCACGTCATGACCCCCTGCGTGGGCACCGTGAACCTGTACAAGACCTCCGGTCACTGGGATCACTACCGTGAGAATATGTTCCCCGCCATGGAGATGGAGGGCGAAAGCTATGTGCTGCGCCCGATGAACTGCCCCCACCACATGATGATCTACGCAAACCGTCCCCACTCCTACCGTGATCTGCCCATGCGTATCGGCGAGATCGCCCACGACTTCCGCTACGAGTCCTCCGGCACCCTGAAGGGCATCGAGCGCGGCCGTCACTTCTGCCAGAACGATGCTCACCTGTTCTGCACCCCGGAGCAGATCAAGAGCGAAGTTGCCAATGTCTGCAGCCTGATCTTTGACGTCTACAAGGATTTCAACATCACCGATTACCGCTGCGTGCTGTCCCTGCGTGACCCCGCCGACAAGAAGAAGTACCATGACGACGACGCCATGTGGAACCATGCCGAGAACGCTCTGCGCGAAGTTCTGACCGAGCTGGGCATCAACTTTACCGAGGAGATCGGCGAAGCTGCTTTCTATGGCCCGAAGCTGGACGTCAACGTTAAGCCCGCTGTCGGTGCAGAGTACACCCTGTCCACCTGCCAGCTGGACTTCTGCCTGCCCGCAAAGTTCCACCTGACCTATGTGGACAAGGACGGCTCCGAAAAGACCCCTGTGGTGCTGCACCGCGCAATTCTGGGCTCTCTGGATCGCTTCATGGCCTACCTGATCGAGGAGACCAAGGGCAAGTTCCCCACCTGGCTGGCTCCCACGCAGGTCAAGGTGCTGCCCGTGTCCGAAAAGACGCTGGAGTACGCACAGGACGTGACCGAGAAGCTGTCTGACGCCGGTATCCGCGTTGTGCTGGATGACGACAACCAGAAGATCGGCTACAAGATCCGTGCCGCACAGCAGGTGGACCGCGTGCCCTATATGCTGGTGCTGGGCGCCAAGGAAGCCGAGGCCGGCAACATCTCCGTGCGCGACCGCAAGGGCGAGACCACCGAGATGAGCCTTGAGGACTTCATCGCCAAGGTCACCACCGAGATCCGCACCCGCAGCCTGTAAGGTATAAATGATAAGTGCCCCGGAAACGCTTGTCGGCGTTTCCGGGGCACTTTTTTCACAGCAAAAGCCCCGCTCCCTTGTGCGCAGGAGCGGGGCTTCTGACTTACTGTAGACTCGAATAAAAAAGGAAAAGGAAAAAGGAGAACGATCTATCTGTCACGCCGGGCGGCGGGGACTGTGTCGGAGCAGCCGGGCTGCCGTCGCAGCGGGAACAGCGGAGAAGCTTGTGGAGGGTTACTCCACGTCCTGCAGCGCGGCGTAGTTCTCCTCGCCGGTGCGGATCTTGACCACGCGGGTCACGTTGTAGACAAAGATCTTGCCATCGCCGATGTGGCCGGTGTACAGTGCCTTCTTGGCGGCTTCCACCACAGCGTCCACGCTGATGCGGGAGACGATGACCTCCACCTTGGGCCGAAGCCGATGAGCCAGTAGCACGGGGTGCCAATGCAGAAATCCATCATATTCTTCATCAGAATGTTTCCGGAGTTTTTCGCTCTTGTAAATCCTGTCTCCACCATGGCAAATCCGGCCTGCATAAAATACACCAGAAAGGCTCCGACCATGGTCCATACGATATTGAGTAATACCTGTGTGTTTTCCATAATAAGTTCCTCCTCATTCCCATCTTACCTGTTCCCGTCTGCAGATCTTCTGAAACGGTCATCTCTAAAACGGTAGCTTTCAGATTTTTTAAAGTGCCTGTTCGCCGTGCTCACCTGTCCGGATCCGCACTGCATCTTCGACATCGTAAACGAAAATTTTTCCATCGCCGTAGTTTCCGGTTGACAGGTTTTTCACAACAAAATCAACGATTTTCGGAACCTTGTCGTCCTCCACAACGGTCTCCACTTTAACCTTCGGAAGCATTTTGGCC
>OHLF01000319.1_pt1 | contig 17004 bp, 19 predicted proteins | sample 1569001 | NCBI WGS metagenome assembly OHLF01 (sample SAMEA3879541, study PRJEB24766) | human gut metagenome | biome: human-associated habitat; feature: feces | place: USA | collected 1985/1987
ATTGACCACCGCGAACGATTTGCCGCTGCCCGGCGTGCCCAATACGATGGACGCACGCTGCGGCAAAAGAATGTTGATCCAGCCGTTGTGCCACCTCTTTTTGTAGTAAAAGCGGGTGGGCAGGTTCACGGAGTATTCATTTTCTATCAGGCGGGTTTCCTGCTGGAAACTCTCATTTTCCGTGTTAAAGACATCATCCATCAGGTTGTTCTTCAACAGCCGGGACATCCATGTACCCGCCATGAGCATACAGACGTAACCCGCCGACAGCGTGGTGATGTAAAACACCGTACCTGCCGTGTGTGGCAGGGGAAGTTCCAGCAGCCACCAGTTCAGGAAGAACAGCATGATACCCACCACAAGGCTGCAATGTATCTTCGTCCATGTTATATTTTCCTCTTTCACGCCCTTAGTGCCGATACACGACAGGGCGAGGAACATCACGGAGAAAAGTTTCGTCCACAAGATAGAGGAGAACAGCCCGGTGGTACGCTGGAATTTCCACAGTATCTTGTCTATCACCTCAAAAGTTACTCCCCACTCTTTCAGGGTGGAGTAACAGAACCAGTACACGTTTATTCCCACGAATAGAATACTGACAGCCCGCATAAAGTCCATGACCCTTGCAAGCCCTCTTAAATCATCTTCTTGTTGCATGATTGTAATGTTTTTTGGTTATTCGATGCGCCTTGTGCGCTTCTTTTTCTTCTTCTTTCTCTTTTGGTTGGCGGTGTCCTGCGGCTCGTCACCACCGGATGAACCACCGCCCAACAGACCGCCGAGAGCACCCAGCACGGAAGCCACACCCGAAACGATGTCGGATTTCGGTGTGAAGTCCAGCTGTTCCTGATGCGTGGATTGTTCCCGTTGCGGTATTTCCACTTCGGGTTGGTGTATATATCCGGTTTCACCCGAAAAGCGTTCATTGAACACGTTCGCCGAATACTCCTTGCCCAAGCGTGAACCGTTCAGCACCACCCGGCTGTCGTGGTCGATGAACGTAACGCCATAGATGCGCCCGCTGTCGTTCTGACGGAATACCACGTCAATGCCCTGTTTCTTTAGCTGCTGTTCCAGTTCCTTTCGGCTGCGGGTATTCCTCACGGCATCGGCTACAATTTTCCGGGTACGCTCTTTCAGTTTCCCGTTCTTGATTGCTTCGCCCGATTTCTCCATTCTGCGCTGTACCGCTTCATAGCCCACCGACTTGCCTATACGGGAAGCCTTTACCGGGTTGCCCACCTTTTCGCCCTTGTCATTGATAGCGGAATAGACAATGCCCTGATAGGGTTTGCCGTTTACCTCGCCCTTGACTTCCTCGGCACATATATTATAGGTGGCAAGCAAAGCCTTGTACTCACCGAACGACTGGAAGCGGTAGCCGTAGCAAGCCGCTTTCACGGCGTTGCCGATTTGGTACTTCACGTCCCCGGCGGTGTAGTCCACCTTTTTAAGTTCCGGGCGTTCGGCACGTTCCTTTCGCTCCGCCGGATGCAGGTTGTATTTCCGTTCCAGTTCACGGGTGATTTGCTTGCTGCGCCGATGCTCGAACTTGTCATTCAGCGGTCTGCCGTTTTCGTCCACCCGCAAGCCAACGATGTGGATATGGTGGCGGTCGATGTCCTCGTGTTTATAGACCAAATAAGGCTGGTCGCCATAGCCCAATTTCCGCATATACTCCCGTGCGATGTCAGAAAGTTGGCTGTCCGAAAGCACGTCTTCCGGGTGCGGGTTTATGGAAATATGCAGTATCGGCTTCTTGGTGGATAGCTGGACGGGCATCTGCATTTCAAAGCTGCGCATACACTCGCCGATGCTGAAATGCCCGTCCTCGCTTAACAGCATCCTGTTGGAGAAAAGCACCTTTGCTTCCTCGCTGTCCACTTTGTTTTGGTTGTATGCCAGTGCGCCGAACATATTGCCGCCTATGCTTATTTTGGCAACCATAGTTCCTTGCACTCGTTTGTCAGGTCGATAACCTGACGGTTCAACATAGCCAGTTCGGTAGTCGCTTTCTCCAGTTTATAGAGAAAAGCCAGTGCCTTTTTCTCCGAAAAGTTGCTGTGCAACGCCTTTACAATTTGGTTGTAATTGACCGCAACCGCCCGGAATTGTGCATAAAATTCGGTCAAGCGGGCGCAATATTCTACTGCCGACTTGTCCACTTTCACCACCCGGAACGGCTCACCGAACAGCCGTGCGGCGATGAAACGGGACTTGCTCGTAACGCCCGACTGCTCCCACTGCGAGAGGAAGCGGGCGTTCTCCCGGTCATTCAGGTAAAGGACATGGCGGTGCTTCGCTGGGTCTGCGAGGGCGGGGCGACCGCCCTTGTTGGGTTTCCTTGTTTCCATACTTCTTTGAATTAAAAAATTACGACTTCGGAGTGATTTTTATCCCCGCAAGGGGCAAGGCGTTTTCAGGCACGGAAAACGGTTTTGTAGCATACAAAACACACCTTGCTATTTTCTGACGAAAATCGAAATCCGTCACGGACGGATTGGGGTTAGCGTGGAACGGTAAGCCCTGCGTTCACCAGCCCGGTTTTACACCTGCGCCTCCTGCGGTTCGTTACTCCGCTGCAAAGTAACGGTGATTTATAATGCTGTAAAATAGGTGGTTGGTGGACAAAACGGGACAGCGCAGGACAAATCGGGACAAGGTTTTCAGGGGACGTTTTTTCTCCCTTTTTTTGCATCGGATTTCAAGATTGAAAGCAAGATTGAAAGAAATATTCCAATCAGGAAAGAATGATTGAAAGCAGGATTTCAATAAAACGTGATTGCAGGATTTCAATATTTCAAGAAAGAATGAAAGCAGGAAAACAAGATTGAAATAAAACAATCTTTCAAGATTGCAATATGGAAACAAAGAAAGCTATATGGCTGGATTGATTGAAAGCAATAAATAAATCTATCAACCAATAATGAACGGAAGCAATATGGAAAACGAGAAAACACCCCTTTATGTCGCCTTTTCCACCCAAAAGGGCGGGGTCGGCAAAACCACCTTTACCGTGCTGGCGGCGAGTTACCTCTACTACCTCAAAGGCTACGATGTGGCGGTGGTCGATTGCGACTACCCGCAACACTCCATTGCCGGGATGCGAAAGCGGGATGCCGAGCAGGTCGGGGCGGATGAAGATTACAAGCGAATGGCGTATGAACAGTTCACCCGGCTGGGGAAGAAAGCCTACCCGGTATTGTGCAGTTCACCTGAAAAGGCGATTGCAACGGCTGACGGACATATAGCCGCCGGACACGTGCCGGATATTGTGTTTTTCGACCTGCCCGGCACGGTGAACAGCGAGGGCGTGATAAACTCCCTTGCGGGCATGGACTACATTTTCACCCCCATTTCAGCCGACAAGGTGGTACTGGAAAGCAGCCTGTCGTTCGCAATGGCTATCCAAAAGCTATTGGTGAGGAATGAAGCCTGCCGACTTGCCGGGCTGTACCTCTTTTGGAACATGGTGGACGGTAGGGAGAAAACAGACCTTTACACCGCCTACGACAAGACCATTAAGGAACTGGAACTGCCGCTGATGAAAACCTTTATCCCCGATACCAAACGCTACAAAAAGGAACTGGTGGCGGATAAAAAGGCGGTGTTCCGCTCCACGCTCTTTCCCGCCAGCCGCCCGCTGGTAAGGGGAAGCAACTTGGAAGAACTGATAACCGAAATAACGTACTACATCAAATTACAATGATATGGCAAAGCAAAGCGGCGGGATGCCGAAGATAGACGAGGATTTCATGAAAGAACTTATCTCGCAGGGCGTACCCAGTAAACAAGATAATAATAAGACGAATGATGTACCGCAAGAAACACAAACAGAAACGGTGCAAGTAGAGAAACCGACACCCCGCAAGCGCAAGGGCGGTTCGGGCGACTACCGGGAAACCTACTTTCAGAAAGTGGAACTGGCAGACCGACAGCCCTTATACGTGAGCCGTACCACGCACGAGAAGCTGATGCGTATCGTGACGGTGATAGGCGGGCGCAAGGTGACGGTAAGCAGCTACGTGGAAAACATTCTGCTGCGGCACTTTGAGCAGTACCAAGACGAGATAAACACCCTGTACGAAAGCAACTTCCAAAAGCCTGTCTGACTATGGTAATCTATTGCATACTTACCGGGCTTTTGGTGTACTATATCGCCCTGTGGCTGTGGTATCGCTACACGGACAGCCGGACATCACCGGGCAGAACGGATGATGCGCCACTCCCACGAAACGAGGTTTCGGGCTACACGCTGATAGGTGAAAGCCGATACAAGGGCGGACTAATCGGGACAGCGCAGGACAAATCGGGACACCTCCCGCAAGCGGCTGAAAATGATACTATTTTTGCGCCGCAGGCTGACGGACAGCCGGAAGAAAACATTCCGGAAGCAGCAGCCGAAGCGGAAGAAACGCCCGGTTACGAGAATGACGAACCCGACTACGAGGACGAGGAAATAGCCGGGTACATGGACGGTGACGATGATACCGGGCGGGCTACGGGCGTGAGCTTTGACGAACTGGGCGAAGCGGTACGCACGGCGAACGCCGACAACCCCACCGAAGCGGAGAAACGGCAAGCCGCCGGGACACTGGCAAGCATTGAGGGGACGAACCTCTACGATGCGGTGGTGGAGAACATCAACGGCGGGCTGGCAAAGGTGGCGGAACTGCTGGGACGCAACGAAGCGGAACTGGCTACGGCTGCTGTCCCTGCCGGAACTGGCGATACAAGCGAGGAACACGAAGCGTTCGACATGAACGATTTCCTATAATATAATAATGTATAAGCCTGACAGCATGAAACAACGGGATTACGGTTGATTGGCAACCTGAAAACCAAACAGACAAACGGGACTATCCCCGACCACTAAAATTTCAAATTATTCACCAGCCGGGAAAGGCGGACTATCCACCAGCCGCCCGGCATTAAAAACAAATCACAATGAGAAAGAAAATCTTCTTGTCGGCGGCTATACTTGCCGCCGTGGTAAGTGCCTACGCACAAGGAAACGGGCAGGCGGGCATCACCGAAGCCACGAACCTAATCACCGGGTATTTTGACCCCGGAACAAAACTGGTGTACGCAATCGGGGCGGTCTGCGGCTTGATTGGCGGGGTAAAAGTATATAACAAGTTTTCAAGCGGCGACCCCGACACCTCAAAGACCGCCGCCAGTTGGTTCGGGGCGTGCATCTTCCTGATTGTCGCCGCCACTATCCTGCGTTCGTTCTTCCTCTAAAAAGGCGGCTATGTCTGACGAGTTGTTGAGGGCTAAGCCCGAAAAATATCCGGTAAACAGGGGTATCGGAAAGCCGGTGGAGTTCAAGGGGCTGAAAAGCCAGTACCTCTTTATCTTTTGCGGCGGCTTGCTCGCCGTCTTCGTGGTGTTCATCGTCCTGTTCATGGCAGGCGTGAACCAGTGGATATGTATCGGTTTCATCGTGTCGGCTTCGCTGCTGCTCGTGTGGCAGACGTTCCGGCTCAACGCACGGTACGGCACGCACGGGCTGATGAAAGCCGCCGCACGCAAACGGCATCCACGCTTCATTATCAGCCGAAAGGCGATACCCCGATTATTCACCTACAAAAAAAGAAAGGAAGAAAGACTATGAGGAATATGTTAAAGGCTACCACGCTGGAAAGGAAATTTCCACTTTTGGCGGTGGAGAACGGTTGCATCATTTCAAAGGATGCGGACATAACGGTGGCTTTCAGGGTGGAACTGCCCGAACTGTTCACCGTCACCAGTGCCGAGTACGAAGCCATACATTCGGCGTGGTACAAGGCGGTCAAGGTGCTGCCCGACTACTCCATAGTACACAAGCAGGACTTCTTCATCAAGGAGAACTACCAGCCCGACACCGAAAGGGACGAGCTTAGTTTTTTAAGCCGCTCCTTTGAACGGCACTTCAATGAACGCCCGTTCCTGAACCATTACTGCTACCTGTTCCTGACGAAAACGACAAGGGAGAGAAGCCGCCGACAGAGCGACTTCTCCACCCTCTGCCGGGGCAGGATTGTTCCGCAGGAGATAGCCGACAAGGAAGCGGCGGCAAAGTTCATCGAAGCGGTCGGGCAGTTTGAAAGGATTATGAACGACAGCGGTTTTGTCACCCTTACCCGGCTGGCGGCATCGGAAATCACCGGGCAGGACGGAAAGGCGGGCATCATCGAGAAATACTTCTCGCTCTCGCAAACCGATACTACCTGCCTGAAAGACATCGGGCTGTACCCGGAAGAAATGCGTGTCGGGGACGATATTCTGTGCCTGCACACGCTTTCGGACGTGGAAGATTTGCCCGGAAAGGTCGGGACGGACTGCCGATTTGAGAAGCTGTCTACTGACCGGAGCGATTGCAGGTTAAGTTTTGCCGCCCCGGTGGGCGTGCTGTTGTCGTGTAACCACGTCTATAACCAGTTCATCTTCATAGACGACCACGCCGAAAACCTGAAGAACTTCGAGCAGACCGCCCGGAATATGCAATCGCTCTCCCGCTACTCCCGTGCCAACCAAGTGAACAAGGAGTGGATAGACGAGTACCTGAACGAAGCGCATAGCAAGGGGCTTATCTCGGTGCGCTGCCACTGCAACGTCATGGCATGGAGTGACGATAGGGACGAACTCAAACGCATACGCAACGATGTGGGAAGCCAGCTTGCCCTGATGGAGTGCAAGCCACGCCACAACACCACCGACACGCCCACGCTCTTTTGGGCGGGCATACCCGGCAACGAAGCCGACTTCCCCGCAGAGGAAAGTTTCTACACGTTCTTGGGGCAGGCTCTCTGCCTGTTCGTGGAAGAAACGAACTACAAAAGTTCGCTTTCGCCGTTCGGCATCAAAATGGTGGACAGGGTAAGCGGGCGACCGCTACACATCGACATTTCAGACCTGCCCATGAAGAAAGGCATCACGACCAACCGCAACAAGTTCATACTTGGGCCGAGCGGGTCGGGTAAGTCTTTCTTCACCAACCACATGGTGCGCCAGTATTACGAGCAGGGTGCGCATGTGCTGTTGGTGGATACCGGAAACTCCTATCAGGGACTGTGCAGCCTTATCCATGCCAGGACACACGGCGAGGACGGGATTTATTTTACTTATGAAGAAAAAGATCCGATAGCTTTCAATCCTTTTTACGTGGAAGACGGGATTTTCGATATCGAGAAGAAAGAATCCATCAAGACGCTTATCCTTACCCTGTGGAAGCGTGACGACGAGCCGCCGACACGTGCCGAGGAGGTGGCGCTATCCAATGCGGTCAATCTCTTTCTGGAGAAAATCCGCAGGGACAGCAGCATAAAACCCTCCTTCGATACCTTCTATGAGTTTATCCGTGACGAGTATCAGGATATCCTGAAAGAGAAGCGAACCCGTGAGAAGGATTTTGACGTGTGGGGATTCCTGAATGTGTTGGAACCTTATTACAAGGGTGGCGAGTATGACTTCCTGTTGAATTCCGACAGACAGCTTGATTTGCTTGGCAAACGGTTTATTGTCTTCGAGCTGGACAATATCCGTGACAACAAGGTGCTACTTCCGATTGTCACCATCATCATCATGGAGACTTTTATCAGCAAGATGCGCAAGTTGAAAGGTATCCGGAAAATAATCCTTATCGAAGAGTGCTGGAAGGCATTGGCATCCGCCAATATGAGCAACTATATCCGCTACCTTTTCAAGACCGTCCGAAAGTTTTTCGGAGAGGCCGTGGTCGTGACCCAGGAAGTGGAGGACATCATTTCTTCTCCGATTGTCAAGGGCACCATCATTAATAATAGTGACTGTAAGATTCTCCTTGACCAGCGCAAGTATATGAACAAGTTCGATGAGATCCAGACCTTGCTCGGTCTGACCGACAAGGAGCGGGCGCAGATACTTTCCATCAACATGGCAAACAATCCTTCCCGAAAGTACAAGGAAGTGTGGATTGGTCTCGGAGGCTCACAGTCAGCAGTCTATGCTACGGAGGTTTCACTTGAGGAGTACGTCTGCTACACCACAGAAGAGACCGAAAAACTTGAGCTGATGCGGCTTACGGAGAAACTCGGAGGCAATATAGAGCTTGCCATCAGGCAGTTGGCTGATAGCAAGCGGAGCCAGGTGAAAGGGATTGGAATCACATGAAAACCGAAAAACAATCACGAATCATGGAAATGAAAGAATGGATAAAAGAACAGCAGCGCCGCTATCTGGACGAGCCGCGCCTCAAGGAGTTGACGGAAGTGATGAAACAGACAAGGGTACTTGTCCGGAAAAAAGAGTACCGGAAGCTGACGGAACTGGTCAGGCGGTACAGGAAGTCGGAGGATGTGATTACCCAAGTCTCCTGCCTGTTGTCAGCCTCGTACCTGTTCCCAACACCGGAAAAAACGGCGGAAACGGCCAGGTCGGAACTGATGGAGGCATTGAAAGATACTTATTTCATGGAGAAGAACGGTTCCCGGCTTATGGATATCAGACCTGAAGAAGCCGTCCCTGTCCACCGAATGCTTGCCATGTACACATTCATGCAGGATGTTTACTCGAAGGAAAATCCGGAAAGCAAGCAGGAACGTCCGTCACCGCAAGAAGTGCGGTCATCTGTCCGGATTCTGGACTTCCATCGGAAAGAGAGCGACATGTGGGAACTCTGCAACCTGGCCGTGCATCTTATGCCACCTTCACGGTATGTGGCACTCAGGTACGGGCTTGCGGATGATTATGACAGGCTTGACAGGCTGAACCGTTCCGGGCCGGAATCGGCATATGATGAGGGGGCATTGGAAAGCCGCCTGTGCAGGAATGCGGAAAAGGCAGCGGAAAGCATCGGGGATGTCCGTCTGCCGGATTTCTATTTGGAAAGACTGGATGGAGAACTGGAGATTTTGGGACGGATTGCGGCCTCGCCGGATGCCGTCCACGACATACTGCATATCAGTCCTGACTTTCTCACCAAGTACGGCATAGACAAGAACGTTTCCGCGACGGAACGCTCGTGTCAGGCAGAGAAAGCCTACCGGGAGCTGGATGCCCGTTTCGTCAGAATGACCGGACGCAGGCCGTATGCAGACGAATTCTTCGCATTCCTCAGACACGGGAAAGAAAAAGTGGCAGAGGTAGACCGTCCGAGACCGGTACACAAGCCTATCCTCCGGAACCCGCCGTCCAAAGGGCGGAAAATGGGAATCTGACTTTTAACAGAATTATTCACAATTAAATATAGAAACATCATGAAAAAGAAAATTCTTATGCTGTGCATGGGCTGTTTCCTTGTCAGCCTCACAGCGAAAGCCCAATGGGTAGTGAGCGACCCGGGCAATCTGGCGCAGGGAATCATCAATGCTGCCAAGAACATCGTTCACACATCCTCCACTGCCACCAATATGGCGAATAGTTTTCAGGAAACCGTGAAAATCTACCGGCAGGGCAAGGAGTATTACGACGGGCTTCGCAAGGTCAAGAACCTTGTCCGTGATGCCCGCAAGGTACAGCAGACCATCCTGATGGTGGGCGATATCACGGACATCTATGTCACCAGCTTCGAGCGTATGCTCAGCGACCCGTATTTTACGCCGGAAGAACTGAGCGCGATTGCTTTGGGATACACCAAACTGCTGGAAGAAAGTGCCCATTTGCTGAACGATTTGAAGACGGTGGTCAACGAGAACGGGCTTTCCATGAACGACAAGGAAAGGATGGATATCATCGACCGCTGCTACAACGACATGTTGCAAAACCGCAGTCTGGTACAGTATTACACCAACAAGAACATCGGGGTGTCCTACCTGCGCGCCAAGAAACGGAACGACCTGGACCGCGTGATGGCACTCTACGGCTCACCGAACGAACGTTATTGGTAATTCCTAATCCGCTTTCATTATGTTATTGTTGGCTATAGATTTTGACAACCTGCATCAGATTTTACAGAATCTGTATGTGGAAATGATGCCGCTCTGCTCAAAGATGACCGGTGTGGCAAGAGGCCTTGCCGGTCTGGGAGCGCTTTTCTATGTGGCGTATCGTGTATGGCAGGCTCTGGCACGTGCCGAGTCTGTGGATGTCTTTCCGCTTTTGCGTCCGTTCGCTTTGGGGCTTTGTATCATGTTCTTTCCGACACTCGTTCTGGGTACGCTGAACAGCATCCTCTCGCCCGTCGTGAAAGGGACCCATACCATATTGGAGTCGCAGACCTTTGACATGAACGAGTACCGGGCACAGAAGGACAAGCTGGAGATTGAGGCGATGAAACGGAATCCCGAGACAGCCTATCTGGTCGACAAGGAGACTTTTGACAACAGGCTGGACGAGCTGGGTGCGTTTGACGCTATAGAAGCCTGCGGGATGTATGTGGACCGCGCGATGTACAACATGAAAAGGGCCGTACAGAATTTCTTCCGGGAACTGCTGGAACTCCTGTTCAATGCGGCGGCGCTGGTCATCGACACGCTGAGGACATTCTTCCTGATAGTCCTTTCGATACTCGGTCCGGTTTCTTTCGCCATCTCCTGCTGGGACGGTTTCCAAGCTTCTCTCAGCCAGTGGTTCGTCCGCTATATCAGCATCTACCTTTGGCTTCCTGTCAGCGACCTGTTCAGCAGTGTGCTGGCGAGAATCCAGGTGCTGATGCTACAGAGGGATATCGAGCGGCTTTCCGATCCGGATTTCATCCCCGACAGTTCAAACGCGGTTTACATCACTTTCCTCATTATCGGCATCATCGGGTATTTCACCATACCGACCGTATCAAACTGGATTGTGCAAGCCGGAGGCGGTGCAGGCAACTACCTCAAGAATGTGAACCAAAGGGCATCCCAGGCCGGTTCCCTGGCGGCTGGTACGGCAGGAGCAGCGGTGGGAAACATTGCCGGAAGGCTTATCAAGTAATAACAGTATAAAACATTTACAGAATGGAATTCAAATCATTGAAGAATATCGAGACCAGCTTCCGACAGCTGCGTCTGTTCGGGATTGTCTATCTGTGTGTATGCACGCTACTTGTGGTTTTTTCCGTGTGGAAGGCTTACAGTTTTGCGGAAGCGCAACGGGAGAAGATCTATGTCCTGGATGAGGGAAAGTCGTTGATGCTGGCCCTTTCACAGGACTTGGAGCAGAACCGTCCGGTGGAGGCAAGGGAGCATGTCAGGAGGTTCCATGAACTGTTCTTTACGTTATCCCCTGACAAGAGTGCGATTGAGGGTAATATCCAACGGGCCATGTTCCTCAGTGACCGTTCTGCCTATGCCCATTATGTGGATTTGGCAGAGCAGGGATATTACAACCGGATCATTTCGGGAAACATGAGCCAGCGGATTGGGATTGACAGTGTCAGGTGCGATTTCAATACCTATCCGTATGAGGTCGTGACCTATGCGAAACTCTCCATTATCAGGGAGAAGAGTGTGACCGAACGCAGCCTTGTCACACGTGGCAGGCTGCTGAACTCCACCCGCAGCGACAATAATCCGCACGGTTTCATCCTTGAAGCCTTCCGTGTGGTGGAGAACAGGGATATCAAAGTGTATGACCGTTAAAATTTTGAATGTATGAAACAAATGTTTGTAAGAATCAAGGAAACCGTTGCAGAAAAGCTTCGGGGTTTGTGTGCCGGGCTTTCTCCGGAAAAGAGAATGTTGACAGTCATCGTGCTGGCTGTCCTGTTTGCTCTCGGAAATTTCTATCTGATTTTCCGCGCCATCTATGACATCGGGCGGGAAGATGTACAGCGGGACATCATTGAGATAGCCCCGTTGGACATTCCGGATATCGTTCCTGCCGATACACTCCCGGATAAAAGGGTGCAAGAGATGGAAGAGTTTTTTAACCGATTCAATCAGAAAGAAAATGAGTAATGACGTCAATAAATTGAAACAGAGGCTGGAAATCAGGAAATACCTGGTTTTTGCCGGGATGTTCCTTCTCTTCCTCGGTGCGACGTGGCTCATTTTCGCACCGTCCGAAGAGGACAAACAAAAGGAGGAGAAAAATGCGGGCTTCAATACCGAACTGCCTGACCCGAGAGGAGCCGGCATAGAGGAAGACAAGATTGCCGCCTATGAGCAGGCTGACATAAAGCGCAAACAGGCGGAAAAAATGCGTACACTGGGAGACTTCTCAGGTGTTGCGGATGAAAACTCCGGAGCTGTCGTGGCATTGTCATCGGATGCGGATACCAAGGATGGCAGTCCACGTGCAAGTGACAGTAGGAATGAAGCCCGCTCTTCATCCGTCTCCGCCTACAATAACATCAACAGGACTCTCGGCAACTTTTACGAGTCACCGCAGGAAGACCCGGAAAAGGAGGCGTTGAAAGCCGAGGTGGAACAACTGAAGCAGACGGTTGCCGCACAGAATGCACAGCCGGGTTATGAGGAACAGGTGGCACTTTTGGAAAAGTCCTACGAGCTCGCAGCCAAGTACATGCCGGGTAATGGCGGCAAAAGGATGGACAGCCGCCCGGAGGATGAAGAAGCCGGACGGGATGGAAACATGAAGGCCGTTCCCGTCGGGCTGGTCTCCACTCCCGTGGTTTCATCGTTGCCGCAATCGGTCCGGGATTCCGTGCCATTAACGGGAAGGAGATTGGCGGAAAAATTCCATACCCCGATTGGTCACAGGGATGAAAAAGACGTGAGGAATACCATACGGGCCTGCATCCACGGGAACCAGACTGTAATCAGCGGTCAGGGCGTGAGGATGAGACTGCAAGAACCGATGCGTGTAGGAAAGCATGTCCTTCCCAAAAACTCCTTGCTCATCGGAGAAGGGCGCATACAGGGAGAAAGGCTTCACGTCAATATCCTTCAGGTGGAATATGGCGGTACCATCATCCCCGTGAAACTTGCCGTGTATGACAATGACGGACAGGAAGGCATCTTCATTCCGGGATCCATGGAAGCAAACGCCGTCAAGGAGGTTGCCGCCAATTTGGGGCAGAATCTCGGCACGAGCATCTCCATCACCAACCAGTCTGCAGGCGACCAGCTGCTTTCTGAACTCGGGAAGGGTGCCATACAGGGTGTCTCGCAGTACATCTCCCGGAAGATGCGTGAAGAGAAGGTGCATCTCAAATCCGGCTATACCCTGATGCTTTATCAGAATGACAATCAATGACAACCCATTAAAATTCAATCAACATGAAAAAGTTATTTGTAATGCTTGCCCTTGCAGGGGGCACCATGGGTGCCTTTGCCCAGACTGAAACCGACAGTACAGCGGTAGTAAACAAAGGAATCACACCGGTCAAGGAAGTGTATCCCCAAAAAGAGGAAGACGGGGACCTCTATCACGGGCTGACCCGAAAACTCACTTTCGACCGGATGATACCGCCGTACGGTCTGGAAGTGACTTACGACAAGACCACGCATATCATCTTCCCGTCTTCGGTGCGTTATGTGGACCTCGGATCGCCGAACCTCATTGCAGGCAAGGCGGACGGTGCGGAAAATGTCATCCGTGTAAAGGCTACCGTAAAGAATTTCCGTGAGGAGACCAACATGTCCGTGATAACCGAAAGCGGAAGTTTCTATACATTCAATGTAAAGTATGCGGAAGAACCGTTGTTGCTGAACATCGAGATGAAGGATTTCATCCATGACGGAAGCGAAGTGAACCGTCCCAACAACGCCCTTGACATTTACCTGAAGGAACTCGGCAGCGAGTCTCCGAAACTGGTATATCTCATCTCGAAGTCTGTCCACAAGGACAACAAAAGGCACATCAAGCATATCGGGAGCAAGGCGTTCGGCATCCAGTACCTGCTGCGCGGTCTTTACACCCATAACGGGCTGCTGTACTTTCATACACAAATCAGGAACCGGTCCAACGTACCTTATGAAGTGGATTTCGTGACATTCAAGATTGTGGACAAGAAGGTGATGAAACGTACCGCCATCCAGGAACAGGTGATATTTCCTTTGCGTGCTTACGACTATGTAACAACTGTCGCAGGGAAAAAGGACGGGCGCACCGTCTTCGTCCTGGACAAATTCACCATTCCCTCGGACAAGGTGCTGGTGGTGGAAATGCACGAGAAAAGCGGTGGAAGGCACCAGACCTTCACCGTGGAAAGTGAAGATATCGTGAGAGCCAGAGTTATAAACGGACTTAAAGTAAAGTAGTCATGAAGAAGTATCTGTTCCTATTCGTTACAGCCGTGTCGCTTGCCCTGTTCCCGGGGCGGGCACATGCCCAGCGGTACCTGCCCGGGATGAAGGGCGTGGAACTGCGCGGAGGATTTGCGAACGGCTCGAAATCCCCCTTGAATCATTATGCCGGATTTGCCGTTTCAGGATATACCAAAAGAGCCGACCGTTGGGTCATAGGTGCCGAGTATCTGATGAAGAATTACGGGTACCGGAACGTGAATGTGCCCTGCGCACAGTTCACGGCAGAAGGCGGCTATTACCTGAAATTCCTGTCGGACCCGACCAGGACGGTCTTTCTCTCCATCGGCGGTTCCGCACTGGCCGGCTATGAAACCGTGAATTGGGGAGACAGGATGCTGTTTGACGGTTCAACGCTGCTCGCCAAGGATGCGTTTGTCTATGGCGGTGCGATAACCCTGGAACTTGAGACTTACCTGACAGACCGCATTGTCCTGCTTGCCAATATCCGGGAACGTGCCTTGTGGGGAAGTTCCCTGGATCTGTTTACAACCCAATTCGGATTGGGAATCAAATTCATTATCCATTAAAACTGTACATCTATGACTATAGAAGAGATAAAAGCTATCCCTATCGCCGCTTTTCTGGCAAGGATGGGATATGAACCGGCAAGAAGACGGGGTGACGAATACTGGTATCTGGCCCCGTACCGGGAGGAACGCACCGCCTCGTTCCAGGTGAATGTACGAAAGGAAATCTGGCATGACTTCGGCACCGGGCAGGGAGGTGACATATTCAATCTTGCCGGGGAGTTTATCGGCAGCGGGGATTTCAAGGCGCAGGCCAGGTTCATCACAGAGACATGGGGCGGCCTCGCCCCCGAGCACAAGACCGTTTCCCGCACTGATGGGAATAACAGGGAGGATCTCCTCAAGAAGGAGAGTTTCACGGATGTACGCTTCGGGCCTCTATACAACAGAGTCCTGCTCCGATATCTGGCGGAACGCGGCATTAGCAGCGATGTGGCTGTACCGAACTGTCGGGAAGTCAGATATACCTTGCACGGGAAACGGTATTTCGCCATCGGATTCAGGAATGTCAGCGATGGATACGAGTTGCGCAACCGGTTTTTCAAGGCCAGCCTGTCACCTAAGGACATTTCACTGATGGATAACGGTTCGGACACATGCAACCTCTTCGAGGGGTTTATCGACTGCCTTTCGTGGCTGGAACTCGGTCTGGGATATGGAGACGACTATCTTGTGTTGAACTCGGTGTCATTGCTGGAACGCTCGTTCCCTATTCTTGACAGGTACGAGAGGGTCAACTGTTATCTGGATCGGGATGAAGCCGGACGGCGCACGCTGGAGGCACTCCGCAAACGCTATGCGGATAAACTGGTGGATTGTTCCTCTTTGTATAAAGGCTACAAGGACCTGAATGAATACCTGCAACATAAGTTCCTGTAAGTGTCGAATAAAGTATAACGTATTAAAATCTGATAGAATATGAATGCAATGAATAAAAAAAGAGGATTGGCCGGAATGGTGGCAGTCCTGTTCCTGGGTCTGGCGGTTTTGCTGTTGTCCGCCTGTTCTGATGAAATGGAAGTACAGCAGTCTTATCCGTTCAAGGTGGAGAACATGCCTGTTCCCACACGTATAGTAAAAGGCGAGACGGTGGAAATACGCTGTGAACTCAAACGTGAAGGACGGTTTTCCGATGCCCGCTACACCATCCGCTATTTCCAGCCGGACGGCAAGGGTACGCTCCGCATGGATGACGGGATGGTGCTGCTGCCCAATGACCGCTATCCCCTTGACAGGGAGGTGTTCAGGTTATACTACACTTCTGAATGCGAAGATCAGCAGACAATTGACATCTATTTTGAGGACAACAGCGAACCGGCACAGCTTTACCAATTGACTTTTGACTTCAACAACGAGACGGAGGACGAGGATTCCGTCGTGACTGCGGATAGTAAGGAATTGCCGGTCACAATTGTCGGACACTAAGCCGGTCCTGCCTATGATGAAGTTAAAAGCAATATGGTTTGCGGTACTTTCCGCCACGGTCTTTTTTCCGGGTATGCCTTCAAGGGCGGAGAATCCGGTAAAGGCAAGTCCGGACAAGTTCAGTCTTGCGGTCGAGTGTGTCAAGCGATTCGAGGGCTGGCATGGAGAGAAAAAGCATTGGCCTTATGTCGGGTGGGGGCACAAAGTTCTTCCCGGGGAGAGGTTTACCAACAGTATTACAAAAGCACAAGGTGATTCCATTCTGAGAGCAGACCTCCGTAAGTTGTGCCGCATGTTCAGTTATCTGGGACGTGATTCTTTGTTGGCAGCAGTCCTTTCATATAATGTGGGACCCTACAGATTAAAAGGATATGGAAAAAGACCGAAAAGCCGTCTGTTAAAGAAGCTGGAGTCGGGAGACCGCAATATTTACAAGGAATATGTCTCTTTCAGGTGCTATAAAGGAAAAGTGGTTCCGAGCATCGAACGGAGAAGGAAGGTGGAATTCATGCTGCTTTTTGAAGAGTAAATGAAAAAGGGAGAATCTTTCAGTTGTTATCACTGTCAGGTTCTCCCTTATTTCTTTGGCTTGAGAAGCTTGCATGTCAGTTTATCGGAACGGCATCCTGTACTTCCACCTCTTCAGAGAGACGGGAAAGCAGGAGTTCCGCCATGGCTCCGTTCTGTGGAATAAGGGCCGGGAAGTCTGTCTTTCCAGGCTTATATATTTCAGTGGCCACGTTGTACAAATCCCATGCGGTAATCTGTCCCTTGCTCATGGCCAGTTTCAGCACCTCTTCCGTGAAGATGGAAATCTGGCTCTGGTTCAACGGGTAGGTTTCTACAGTGGATGACAGGTTTCTGTCCGAACTGTCATGGGAAACGCGCAAGGCTGTCAG
>OHLF01000324.1_pt1 | contig 16862 bp, 15 predicted proteins | sample 1569001 | NCBI WGS metagenome assembly OHLF01 (sample SAMEA3879541, study PRJEB24766) | human gut metagenome | biome: human-associated habitat; feature: feces | place: USA | collected 1985/1987
GAAATATGACAAGGCGCCGGGTACTTAGCCTACATAATCAGATTGTAAAGGTCATCAATTCGCACTTTTCCAACATCGCGATCCCGCATCAGATCGCTGCATTGGAACAGCGAACGAGAGAATTAAAGGCTCTGAGTATCGAGATTCTGAGCTTTGCGAAACATACTGTGGAGTGGTTGCAAATACGACCTGCTGGGACAGATCACCGAGGACGGTCCCATGTCGCAGGAGGAGTTCGAAGCCATGCGCCGAAATCTTTCACGCAAGCGAAAGCCACGGCGAAAACGGACTATATCACGCTAAATGAACAGGCCGGAACATTTATTCCGGCCTGTTGCTAATGTGAAGTGTGCGTCATCAACGGAGGGGGCTACAAAGTAGCAATATCCTCCGGTAGAATATTAAAAACCCACGAGAGGTTTAATTGATCGCTATGACTATATTTTTTCGTATATAGCCGCCAATAAGATTCATTGAAGAATTGTCTGCCCTCTGCGTTCCGGTCTATATATTTCCATATTTTCAGTAATTGGCCATCTTTGGAACAGATACTTATACACCATTCTTGTTCCGGCTTACCGTTCCACGCATCGTAAAATGTGTCAAAAGTGGGTTCTCCTAAATATTGAAACGGATTGAAGCTATGAACTAATGCCGAATCTCCAGGATCGATAACAGCATCAGCTTCAATAAATGGAGATGTAGTAATAATTAGAATCTGATCGGTATTGTTTTTTACATACCAAGAGGTTGCATACGTAGCCACCCATTTCTTCGGGTCGCATGACATGCTAATTAATGTAATCACAAGTATGAGCGCAATCTTTTTCATATCCATAGTATTTGTGAACTATTCAATATCTGCTAGGCAATAACAAAGTTAGACATTCAGTTGCTTCCGACAGCAAAATTCACGACGAAAAATCTATCACATGGCATCTATAAATGATTGATTTACACAAAAATATAAACTGCGAAAATTGCAAAAATCTCGCAGTTTTTATAATGTATAAGATAATTATCTGAAAAACAGAATATTATATATTGCTTTAGGAGACAGTCCCTTCGGAATGGAGCTGGTTTATTTGACAATCAGATTGTTATCGCATTTTCTGAATGAAAAAGTCCTTTTCAGATGAATCCGATGCCGCAATTCGGGCTTTCAACCGTGATTTGCGGTTGTAGATATTCGATACCGAATCGCCGGTTATAACGCTAATGATTTGCGCCGAAAATCCGGCGTAGATGTAACATAGCAAATCGATATCCGCCGGTTTGAATTTCGGAAACTGCATCCGTAGTTTATCAATAATATTGTCGTTTACCGTGTTTACGATCTGCTCCAATTCTTTTTTGGTCGAGGGATTCGACGCAAGGTTCATAAAGAAGTTTTTCACCTGCTTGTAAATGGCCTCCTGCTGCGCTTTTGTATTGGTTCGTTCATAGAATGCTCGACCGAGTTGGTCGAGGAACTCGAAGCGGGACATTACCAATTCTTTAAGTTGTACTTCCTGGCCCTCCTTGACGGCAAGATGTCCGAGGATGCGGTTTTTCGAATCCCGAATGCTCTCAACAGCCAACATGTAGCGTTCGATCTGCTGCTGCTTGCGTTTCATGCGTTCCCGGTAGTAGTAGATTAGGAAAACTGCGACGGCGCAAATCAGCAGTCCGACAATATATTCAAAGCAAGTGCGTACTTTCAGGCGGTAACTCGCAAAAGCAGTTTGCTCTTTATAATATTTTCCCTCGGCGGCGGTTGCTGATTGAGATACCACCATGCGGGATATGGAATCGCTCAACCAGATATATTCGTTGATCGAATTGGCTGCCTGCTCTGAATTTCCGGATGCCAATTCAATTTGAAAAGATAAATAGGCCAGCTGCGCATCGTCCCGAATATCTTCCGCCAACTCCGAAGCAATATTGAAATAATATCGTGCGCTGTCTATCTTGTGTTGCAGATAATAAACTTTGGCTAAAACCCTATATTGGTAGATTGACAACCCATCAGGGGCGATTCGCTCAATTTCCTTTACGGCTTGCAAGGCTTTGGGATAGTCGCCCTCACTAACATAAATATCCCCTAAATTGCTTAAACAAGCAATAACCATATCGTTGTCTCCCTGCTGCCTGGCTGCCTGCAGAGCTTGCAAATAGTATTTTACCGCATTATTGTTATCACATAAACCGGAATAAGTATTGGCGATATTGAGTGTCGCATTATTCATAAACGCCGGATTGCGTAGTTTTTTCCATGCGTCATAAGCATTCCGATAGTATTCCAGCGCTCCGTTAAAATTCATCTGCTCGGAATAGAGTTCCCCGATACGGGTATGTACTAATCCCAGGTAGTAATTCTTATGCGCCGCGAGAGCATATTTTTCCGCAGTCAGATAGTAGTGCATGGCTTCCTGATAATTGTCGCCATTTTGATGGATTCGCCCATAGTGATAGTTGATCAGGAACATCACCGAATCCGAACAAATACGTTTGTCGTAATACCGGTATGCAATGCGTATCAGTGAATCATCATCGGTATCCACATAATTTTTATCGAGTGCCGCGGAATACAAGAGAGCGTATTTTGCCCGTGTGTGGCGCCCTAGAATCCGGTCGGGGTCAATATTCTCGATGATGCGTAATGAACTGTCCGGTTCGCTGCGCATTAATTTTGCCGCCGTAGACAACTCCTGCTCGATCTGTCTGCTGTTACTGCAGCCGAACAAGAATACAATCAGAGCAATAGATAATATATATTTCATAGCCAAACCTGTATTGATATGAAATATAATAAAAATCGGGAACATACAATCATATTGCAGGAAGAAAACAAAGTTTCAGCGCTTCTTTAACTATCTGTCGAGAATAATTCATCGACTCGACAGTCGTGCAATTTCATACTGCGTAATCCTCTCATTGCCATCTACGAGCAGTGCTTCTACCTTCCCATCGCCGGATGGATTCTTCATAAATTATAATGAAGCCCCTTATCCACAACATCATATGTTACAATACAGAAAGGGGACAGATTCGATCAATTGATTATTAAAGATGAGAATCACCCCTTTGAATTCATCCTATACGGTATGCTCAACTGCTGTCTGTAGCCGTTTACTCCGAAAGTCGTGGTTACCTCTTCTACGAGATAAACCCCGTTTTTGGAGGGATTTCGCAGATCGACCAACTCGACTTGTACAGCCGGGACCAGTCCGAAATCTCCGAAAATGGTCAATGTTCCGGTTATACCGTTCAAGTTATAGTTACGGAAATATTCCGTTGTCTCTTCCACGAGCTGGTCGGAATTGATGCCGACATGGGGAGACATATACGGTACGATGGTATAAGTCGACAGGTCAACTTTCGTGCGGGTATCCGCTCCCGTGGCGGTCGTGTTGCCTGTCACTTTGTGCGATTTTTTCGATATCTGGGTAGCGTTTACGGTTTGAAACTCCTTGCTGCCCGGAGAGTCCGGATCGTATTCCGGGTTCAGCCTCACGGTCACTTCAAAGAATTTCTCGTCCGTGCCGAGTGCCTTGCCTGTTACCGCGAGGAATTTCGGGTCTGTTTTCAGCACTTTGAGATTACTTTGCGCCACATGCTCGTTGAAATGGATTTTGAACGGACCGGTCCCCGAATCCTCGGGAAAGACGGGTTGTGCCTTACTGGACGAATACGGACGTCCGACGGCTATCGCCGGCATGGCCCCTTCATCCTCGGCATCGTATTTCAGAAAGCAATACACTTTGTAGCGCGACCATTCAGAAAGGATGTCTGCCACCGTGAAGTTGTCCGTAACCTTGACCTTGCCGATATGGATTTCGTACTTCTTGGTGTCTGAATGGATTTTGAATCCGGTATCTTTCAGTATATTGTATTTTCCTTCCAGCACATCATTGACTGTGGTGCCCTTGACCGGAGTCTCGAACAGCGGCGCTTTTTTCAGCTTGAGCTTGTAGGCCATGTTCTCACACTGGATTTCCAGCATACTGTCGGAATTATAGCCCGTGATATACCCGTCAAACATGTTTTTCATCACGCCGTTATAGCCCAACTTGATATTGATACGCTGTCCAATTTTGAAAGTCGTCTCGTCCACAAGGCACTGGGTCGTGCGCTTCTCGATGAGCACTCCGTCTTCCATGATTTCGGTCGTCAGACGGGATGCGTCCTTGCCTTCCAAAGTTATGTTACCGATGATGGTTGAACGGCATACCGAACCTTTCGGGAAAGTTACTTTGGCTGTCCCTATCAACTTCTTGTAGCTCTCGTTGATTTCAATCGTGTGTACTTCCGTCATCTCCACCCCGTTCAGTATCTTCATCGGATTGTCGGGGTCCGGGTCGCCGACCGTGATGCGGCAACATAGGACGTCCATAGCCGCTACAGCCATAATTGTGTAAGTTTGAGCAGGGAAGCCGGATCAACGACCTCTGTGCCGAATTTAACATACTTGATCCATTTGTTGGTGTGCTTGATGGCCGTGTCCACCACTTCCTGATCGGCCAGTTTCACCTCTACCGCCTCGGAAGGCTCGACAGCCACGCAGGTCACCGAATACGGCTGCACGTTCCGGCAGTCCGTTGGCTGTAAAGTATAGCTTTGTATGATGAGCTGCGTGATGTTGAACTGCCTCAGGACGGTGTTGTCACATTCGATGACGCCCTTGTACTGCATCAGCCGCAAGAACTTCGACACTTCCGCTTCGGGATACACATCTGGATATTTCGAGGTGATTTTCCCATTGATGGTAATTTCCAGATCGCCACCGGAAATAAATTCCTTGCGCGTATAGTCACGCCCCTGTACCTGTGTCAGAAGTATGTTATTACGGCTTGCCACCTGAACCTGCGGGCCGAGGTCTACGAATGTCACCAGCCCGTATTTCGTGTTGGGTTCCACCTTGCATTCCTTGTTGTCGTAATACCTGCCTTCCTTCGAGATGGAGAGTTCCAGGTAATCTGCCACTGTACGGCCTACGATTGTATCCGTATAGTTCTTTTTCTGGGCCACAGCCTGCTGTTCCTTGATAAGTTGGTAATACTGCCCGGTCTTGTTGGCCAGGCTCGACTGGGACTGGGTTTCCAGATACTTGTCGCGTACCCGTTGTTCCCAATATTTGAGATAACGCGGGTACGAGCGCAAGAGACCGTATGCCGTCTGCGAGGCGACCTGTATGGCCGCCCGTTTCAACAGATCATGATGCTTGGAGAAATAATGGACCTGGCCTTCCTGAAGCTCTGCCAGCCCCATGCCCAATGCCAGGCGGGTTGCGTTGCTGATATAGCCGCCCAGCGTTCCGTTATTCAGTATGCCGCCGCTTAACAGGGTTGAAGCGGCCATTTGTAAAAGTCTTCCCATATTTGTCATCCATTCCAGGAGGCATCGAAGTCATGCACGACATCGATGAGCGCCTGCGCGAGTTGTTGTTTCAGATTCTGTATTTCTTCAGTCTGTCCTTCCTGAGATTTCATCAGGTCGATGGTCTGTACACTCAGCAGACTGTCGATATTGACAATTACCTGCTTGGGGGCCGCTGAGGAGAGGCGCCCCGTCCCCGAATAGTTTCCTCCGGCCCCTCCGTCATCCGGACCGTTGTTGGTAATCGGGTTGCTGGAGAAAGGCCTGGTATCATTGGAGTCCGGTTCGTTGCTGTACAAATCCGGAGTAAAGCCAGCCACACGGAGAATATTTTCTGCGGCTTCCGCCGAGCCCCCGAAGGTCTGCCGTAAGGAGGAGAAGAACTTCACCAGTGCGTTATGGGCCAGCTTTCGGTGGGCGATGTTCTCTACACGTTGCTCGTCGGTAGCGTTACCTCCCAACTTTTTCTGCACCCAATGACCTTCGGCATTCTGGGAATATCCCCAGGCTGTCAGTTGCTCGAAGTCGAAGCCTCCCTTGCGCATGAGTTCCTGAGCCTTGGCGGTGCTGGATATGGCGTCCCGGTAGGCTGTAGCCGCACGGACAATCTCAGGAACGGTCGTATTGTTGATGTATTGGGCGTAATCATACGTCTGGGCCGCCACGGCTTCCGACATCCCGCCGATCTTATCGTTGTACACCGCCTTGCCGTTGACAATTCGCCACAGGCTCGTGTCGAGGTCTTTGTCCTGTTGCCCGAAGCGTTCATGCACGGTATTCAGGAAAGCGTTCACCTCCAATACCGAGTTCAGTTTGCCGAGCTCGGCATACGCCGAATTGATGCGTGTCTGGCTGTCCCGCTTGGCCAATGTGACAAGGGCGTCCCGGATATCATCCTGACGGGCATCGTCCATGTTGTAGACATCGTTGATAGACATCATGCCTTCCGACGAAGCTGCCGCAAAGGAGCCCATGAATCCCGCCCACCAATGCTTCGTAAAGGCGCCGATTTTATGTCCTGATGCCTCCTCGATGGTTTTTCCGGCCACCACTTCCTCCACCGCACGTTTGGTCCTGACAGCCATACTGTAAGTGTCGCTCAACGACGCGTAGAGTGCTTCGATGGATGGGTAGCGGTATTTCCTGTTCTGCTCGATCTCCTCCAATACGGCATCTTTGGCCTCTTTGACCTTCCATGTTTTGTATGCAACCCAGCCCAGGGCCCCGACCAAAGCGGCGATGCCGGCCGTGGCCGCCACGGCACCCGTACCGATGGCACTCAATGAGGCGGCAGCGCCGGTCAGTCCGGTTCCGGTAGCTACCTGTGTGGCGAACAGGGACTTGAGAACGTTCTGTGCCCCGATGGTGCCGCCTCCGGCCAGCAATGCCCTTGCCATAGCTCCACGGCCTGCCACGCCAGCCGCCTGCATGGTGGAAACGATGGCCCTTCTCTGGGCAAAAGACAGTTTCCCCGCACTCCCGAAGCCGATAAGCCCCTGAATAGCCTCGATGGAGGTGGTGGCCGCGGCCTGTTTCCCGATAAAGCCGACAGCGATGCCGATATTTGTCAACGCCCCCGCCACCTTGAACAGACGGGTCGCCACAACACCGGTAAACACCAGTGGTTCTATCCAGTGGAAGTTCCGGGTGACCCAGGCTCCGATATTGCCGATGACCGTAAATATATCCAGCAGAGCGTTTCCGATGGAAACCAGTCCCCGTGTGAATTCAGGCGCCTTGAACTTCTCCAGCAACGACCGCAATACCGAGCGGATGGAAGGTTCCAGCACCTCGTATGCCTGCATGAATCCTTCGGTGAGCTGGGAGGTCACCTGAGCCCACAGCCCCTTGGTCGTGTTCTGCTTGACCAGTGCCAGTTCAGAGGAAATACCTTGTGAACCCCGGTTATGCGCCGTAAGCGTCCGCAACTGATCGTAATTCCGAACAAACATCATGGCCGCATTTCCTCCGATCTTACCGAAGATGGATTGCATATCAGCCATGGATGCGCCTTTTCGGTTCAGTTCCTCGAAGATGTCAGCCAGAGGTCTCAATTTCTCGACCATGACCCCCTCGATATCCCTCATCTCGGTAAACTGAACCCCCAGTCGGTCAAGTACCTTCTGTGCCTCTTTTGTGGGCTTGGCAAAACGGGTGGCCATGGCACGCAAGGAGGTACCGGCCAGGGTGCCTTTCAGACCCATATTACCCAACAGACCGATGGCGGCACTGGCTTCCGTAAAATCGATACCTGCCATGCGAAGGTATCCGGCCGCCATCTTGTAGGATTCAGCCACCTCCACGATGTTGACGTTTGATCGCGATATGGTAGAAGCAATGACATCGGCCACACTGTCCATGCTGTCGTTGTTGATGTCGTAACCAGCCATGATGTTGGTGGCAAGGTCGGCGATGTAGGCCACGTCATTGTCACCGATCAGAGCCAGATTCGTAATCGGACGGATCGACTTGTGGATGGTATCGATGTTCATTCCCGCCATTGTCAGGTACTTGACAGCACCGGCAATCTCCACAGCCGTATATTTGGTGTCGATACCGATTTTACGGACGTGGCGGGCCATATTGTCAAACCGGGTCTCGAAAGTTTTCAGGTCTGCATCGGCCACTTTCAGAATGGAGTGCGCCGACTCCATGATATTGGAGTATTCAATGGCTTTGGTCAGTTCCGACCGTACAAAGCTATAGCCCATGTAGGCATTGAGCATCGAAGCGAACGGCAAGTTCCGCAGCGAGGGTGCGCGGGAATATTGGATACGGTTGATGGCGGCGCGACGCTTGCTGCGGTACAGCGTTCCCGCAGCCGTGTTTTCGCGCTGCATCAGCCGCACCGACTGCATGGCGTTGCGCTGTTCCTGCCGTCGGGCATTCTGCTCCGCTTTCTTCTGTGCCGCAGCCTCAGCCCTCAGGCGTGCATCTTCCGCCTTTCGCCGGGCTGTTGCTTCCTTGCGTGCCGCGGCTTCCGCCTGACGCCGCAACCGTTCCGCTTCCCTTGCTGCGTTCTTGCGCTGCAGCTCCTGTTGCTTCTCCGAATCAAGACGGGCCTTGCGACGCTGCTGCGCTTCAAAATTCTCTTCGTCCTGTGCCAGTTTCTGACGGTGGAGCTGCTGTTGGGTATAAAGCCGCTCCATGAGTCTCTGCTGTGCCTTTTCAGGCAAAGCGAAAGCCGTTGGAGCATATGGAACCGGTACGCCCGAAGCCAAAGAAATGCCGGCACTTCCCAATCCTCCCTGAATATTCATGGAGAAGGAAGCACGCCGGATCTGCCCCAATAACGCGAGCATGTTTCTCAGCCGCCGTTCCGCCTGGTCGGTCTTGATATTGAGTTCCCGGCTCCGCTCCATGTATGTGAGGGCCGAGTTTATTTTACCTATGGCCTTTGTGATGCGTTTCTGTGCATCTGTCATGGCCGTTACCGAAGAGGAGGCGTTCCGTTCAATTTCCGCCTTGCGCGCTTCGGCCGCCTTCTTCTCATACAGGCTTTTCGCGCTTGCCTTGACTTTCTTACTGTCCAGAGCCTGCGCCGTACCGATGGAAAGCGTGATGCCTCTGGAAAGTTCTGCTATCTCCGTCAGCAGTTTTTTTACCCTTTCCAGTTTCGCCTCGCTGTTTTTCGTGTCGATGGTCAGGCGATAATCGAAACTCCGCTTTTTCCCGTTCTTGGTCCGGAACACCCGGTCAATCTCGTCCATCATGTTCTTGATGTTCGTGACGGCCGGAGTCAACGACGCCTTCGCCTGCACAAGTTTCCCCACAGCCTCACCGAAGGCGATGACCTGCTTGGTACCTTGAGAGGCATCTACGTTGATGGTATAATTGACCTGGTAATTCTGTTCCTGAGCCATGACGGGTTGCTGCTTCTATCTTAAAAAGGAATAGGTCCGTAAGGCTGAAGGAGATTAAAAAACCGGTCTGGAGCGGAGGAGGCACACATCCATTTTTTGCACTGTCTGATTTTTGTATTATTTTTGTTAAGTGACTGTCTGAAAAGCTATCAAAACACAATACGAATTATGGCACGACAAAAGAAAGAACCGGAAACCCTGGAGGGCTTCACGCAAAAATGTATGCAGCGGCCGATGGCCAAAATCATCGAGGAACTGTTCAACGCACGAGCAGAACTTATGGAATGCCGACGTACTATCGGAGGCATGAAACGGCGGAAGGAATCGGGCGTGGCGAAGGAGGAAATTCAGCGCCTGCAGAACATCGAACGCAAGTATAATAAAATAATGAGTATGGCAGCTGATATTGCCAACACGGAGGTATAAGGTGTATGTTCAAAACATGATGTCCGGCGTTTTGCCGGACATCATGTTTTTATATCTTACCAGATTTTCTGTATTTAGGTTGCCGGAATTTTATCAAAGCACCGCCATTCAACATTTTCGATATTGTTTATAGACAACGAGTTTTAATTAGTTAAAGACGATAAACTGGCTTGGTGCCTTCTTCTAACTGGCAAAGGACATCGAGGGAACTACAACGTCCGTCCGTATTGATTGCGTAAACACTCTCGTCAGACATCGAGGCGACCGTGTAATTTCGAACTAGCGCATTATGCCATCCTGTACGGAGGGTATTACGCACGGCAAAAACCAACAAGCGTCCATCATCGAGAGCCTTTTGCACTTCCGGAGAATAGCGTCGATAAAGCATTCGGCCCAACGCCCAAATCATGGGATGACGCGCTTCCAACAGAATATTGAAAACGGACTTCTCAAGGGGTGATTGAAATCCGCTTGCTATGACTCGGTTTGAGTCACAACATTGTTCAGCCCATTGTATAGTCCTCTCATAAAGTTTCGAAGAAACGCTCCGTGAAGCAAAAAATGCCACGGAGGGGCGTTCAAGTAAATCCAAATTTCCCGTGTAATTGTAACTGAATGCCATAAATACGTGGGTTGCCGTATTAGCTTACCTCGCATTCAGGCCTTCGCTGCCCCTTCTGAAATAAGTAATACGGACAGCCCACGCGAAATGAGGATCACAAATACGCCATGCGTATATTGCGATACATACATTCACCGGACGTCCTATTACATTCTTTCAGAAGTTCAAAGTTGCGAAGTTTGAATGCGAAAGAAAAGTAAAAAACGTCTGTACTATGTCAGTTCTGCATATTGACGCAGAACCGAGACAAAAATAAGAAATTTTTTGATAATAATTTTAAGAGCAAATCAAATAATGTATGTAATAAACATGTCAATTGCCATATGTGATAAATGCGGGGCGCACATCATTTGTGCAGCCCCGCTTTCATCAGTTCCTGGTTGAGATGTGCCGCTTGCATCTGCTCGTGCAGCCATAGCGCCTCTTCCGACAGCATGGCAAATTCCTCATCCGTGACTGTGTCAAGGTTCACGCCGGGGAAGTAATGGCGGACGTAAATCATCCGTTGTCGGATGCGCTGCTCGTCCGTCACCACCCACCGGCTTATAAGTTTACCAGGACGCTCTGTCGTGTAGTGATGAGTTCCGACAACTGTCCCATCAGGCCGAAGAGGAACAGCGAATCGTTGTCGACAAGTTCCTTGTCTCCATCCATGAAGCAGTCGCGCGCCAGTGTGCGCATGGCCAGGACCTCATCCTTCTTTGAGGCCGCCATGAACTTGGAGAACTGCGGGAAAGTGGGCTCCGCCATAAAAGCGACGTAGTATTCCTTTTCCCCGCATTCGGTCTCCCCGTATACGACCATCGGGTAAACCTTGCGCAGCTTCTTCTCTTCTTTGAGTTTGAGGGCTTTTTCCTTGATTTTGGCTTCCTGTTCCAGCGTAAGCATCTTTTCTTCCATATCGAAATGAATTTGATTCATTTAAAGTGTAGGGGAAGATTCCCCGAAAAGATTACGAAAACACGAATTATCTCGCATCTGAATAAACAGCCCGAGCATTAAACATTGATTTCTCTATGCAATTCATCTGAATTCTCAAAAAAATGATATACGGCCCGGTCATACCTATGCCTGTCTATTGGAGCCGCTTATAGGACCGGTGTATATACAGATGGCAATATGGCAGAGACGGAAAATCTATTCCAATATTTGTGTTATCAGATAATTATCGTTACTTTTGTACTGTTATCACGTGAAGTGATAATGGTACAAAATAGATGATAATGGATATAAGGGAAATCATAATAGCCGGGATAACTGTCGCATTGACACCCGTTCAACGGTCAGAACTGAAGGGGCTGAATATTGATACGACCACAAGATTCAGTTTCTATCATGGGACATTCAACGGGCAGCCGTTCTGCTTTGCTTCCCAAAACGGTACGGCATCGCTGACTCCGGCCAATTATCGCAGATACGCGGAACGTGTAGAAACTATAGTCGGCGTACCGGTCGTCTTTATCCTTGATGCCGCAACCTACATCAATCGCAGCCGTTTGATTGAGCAAGGGGTTTATTTTGTTGTATCCAAAAAATATGCCTTCCTGCCGACGCTGCTGGTAAATGCCATAGAGAAATCCCGAAGGCCCAAAAAGAACAGACTTCTGTCACCGGTGGCGCAGTATCTTTTGCTGTACTATCTGCAATCATCGCTTCATGGAAGCTGTACCATAAAGGATTTCGAAAATATCTGCCCCTACTCCTATCAGTCGATCGGACGGGGACTGTTGGATTTGGAACAGTTCAGGCTCTGCCGGTCTGAAATGATTCCCAATGTGGAGAAAAGAGTAATCTTTACGCTGCCCAGGCAGGAACTTTGGGAAAAGGCTGTGCTGTTTATGCGGAGCCCGGTCCGTTGGGTGTATTACACGGACGATGACCTGCCGGACAATCTGATGACAAGCGGTATCAACGCTTTGTCGCATTACTCGCATCTGAATCCGGAAGAGAGGCGGACCGTTGCCATCCTGGACCGGGATTTCAAAAAAATGGTGTCGGGAGGCCTGAAGGTTGACGACATGGAAGGAAAACATTGCATCGAGGTTTGGATATACCATCCGCGGATGTTCCCGGACACGGAATATGTCGACAAACTGTCCTTGTACCTGTCGTTACGGCACGATACGGACGCAAGGGTGGAAGGTGAATTGGAATATGTAATCAAGACAATAAAATGGTAAGAGGTTTAGAAAAATTCAAGGAGTATTTTAAGGAGTTCAGCGACAATTATATCATTATTGGCGGAACGGCTTGTGATATCGCGTTGACGGGTAGCGACATGCCGCCCAGAGCCACGGATGACATAGACATGATTTTGATTGTCGATAACATAACCCCGGAATTTGGCCAACGGTTCTGGCAGTTCATCTCGGAAGGAGAATATCAAAACCGTGAACGTAAGCGTGGAGCAGGCAAAGAGCCCGCGCCCGAGTTATTCCGGTTCATCAAACCGTCTCCCGGTTATCCAATCCGCATCGAGCTGCTGTCCACACGTCCGGATATCCTTGGAGAACCTACCGGATTCCACCTGACTCCCATTCCTGTCGGTGAAAAGCTCTCCAGTCTGTCCGCCATCGTTATGGATCCGGACTGCTATCAGTTCACCATCGAGAACAGCACGGTACATGACGGTTTGAGGGTTGCCACGCCATTGTGTCTGATCTGCCTGAAAGTGCGGGCGTTTCTCAATCTTACGGAAGAGAAGAAAACCAATCCTGAAATCCGCAGCCAGGATATAAAGAAACACCGGGACGACGTGTTCAAGTTGCTGGTGACCGCTATCGATCCGGCAAATACGATTTCACTTCCCGACGCACTGAGGAATGACATGAAAACATTTGCGGACATGATGGAGGCGTCGTTGCCGAACCAGTCCCTACAGGACAGGCTGCGAGTGGACGATGAACAGATCAGAACTTTTATTGCAATAATGAGAGAAGTATTCGTATTATAATATGAAGATACAATATGCCAGTGACCTGCATCTTGAGTTCTCCGATAACAGCCGCTTTTTGAAAGAGCACCCGCTTGAAGTGACGGGAGATATTCTCCTTCTGGCTGGCGACATCGGCTATATCGGGGACGACAACTATTCCACGCATCCCTTCTGGAGCTGGGCATCGGACCATTACCGCCAGGTCATCGTCATACCAGGCAATCACGAGTTCTACAAGTTGTTTGACATCGACAAGCTTTACAACGGTTGGAGTTATTCCATTCGGAAGAACATCACTTGTCATTATAATGCCGTCATTCCCCTGTCCGCAGATACGACGTTAATCGCCACGACCCTGTGGTCTAAAATCTCCATGCAGGATGCCTATGCCACGGAGAGTGCCATCAGCGATTTCAAGCGTATCCGTTACGGCAACGAGCCGCTGGACTGGACCCGTTTCAACGACGAGCATTACCGTTGTGCCCGTTTCTTGAAGGATAGTATCGCCCGAAATACGGCCCGACATATCCTTGTCGCCACACATCATGTGCCTTCCTTCAAGCTGCTGGCCTCGGAATTCAAGGGCAGCCCGTTGAACGGGGCGTTTGTTGTCGAGTTGGGTGATTTCATCGAAGCAAGTCCCGTGGAATACTGGATATACGGGCATTCCCACCGGAATATGGACAAGCGAATCGGCCATACCATGTGTCTTTCAAACCAGCTCGGCTATGTTTTCAGCGGTGAGCATACCGGTTTCTTGCCGGGAAAATACATCGAAGTCTGAACAATAAAAGGTGCGCACGGCCTATGCCTTGCGCACCCTCCTGAGAAAATGGGAACAAAAACAGGATCATAGCCTGACCAAACATCCTTCAATTCCACTCTGTTCAAGCATTTCCGTATTGTGCCGATCGAAGGCAATTAAGCAGGACGGAGCGCCCGCGGGACCTCCCTGCATTCCCGAGGCGTGGCAAAAGCTCACCCTTCCCTTGATAAAGAGAATAGAGTCCGCACGGGGGAAAATCAGTTCCTGGAACAGTTTCGTGTCTGTCCTGACAAACGTCAGCGCCACGGCATTGCGATGTTCCGCGCACCGCTGTATGAACTGTGCGATGAGCGCCTTGTCATACGGCGGATTGCAGAATACACGGCCATGCCACGGGAGTTTGAGCCCGTCGTCCTCGACCGTATAATGGTGCGCCGCAATGTTCCACGGACGGTTCACCGGCGCACAAGGGTCCAAATCGAATGCTCCCAGCCGCTGCAAGATGGACGGCGGGGTCAGCCATTCATTCTTTCCCGTTGCAGTATTTCCTTCAAAAGTCACATTCATAGCCTACCATTAAATGGTATCCCCTGAACCGATTTGAATATCGAAAGGATTCAGATCGAATTCGTGAGTGATGTTCGTGTCATCCTGCTGGGATTCCAAGCAATCCTCGGTGAAGATACAACCTTTCAGAGTGACGGTTGTGGTCGTCCAATCCTCAGATGCCATCGGGTTGGCAAAGGATATGATCAGGTCGAACTCTCCGATTTCGAGCAGCGAGCCATAGACCGAGCGCAGCAACTGCTGTGTAGCGTAATCCATGGTGATAGACGCCGAATAAGTAATGTTCCCGAATCCGCGGGACACAGGTTTCCCACCCATGCCGTAGTTGGATTCCACCTTGCGCTTTTTGGACCATTTTATCGCCGACACGCCTTCAAGCGTAGTCGAGCCTTCGTCGATTCCAAGAGCTGTCGATGACAAGGTAATCATCGACCATGAGTATGCTACATTATTGATTACAGCCATAATGCGGGTATTAAGCGGTTAATGAGAGACCCTCTTCGACGTAAATCTTGACAGCCACACCGACCGGCACAATGACATACGAGATGCGGAGCGTGTCGTCGACCAATACGTTCTGATTGGCGTCTATGGTCACGGCATACCCGGAAATCTCCTGTGCGGCCTGCATCTTGGCCAGAATATCTCCGATAAGCGTCTTGAAAGCCGTTATCTTGGATGCCGCGAGATACCCCGTCGAGGGATTTACCAGCAGCGGCGAATTAACATAGGGAAGCAGCGCGGCACGTACGGCCCTGCGGCTTTTGTTGATAGTCCTGTTGCGGGCAATGGTACGGTAATCGCCCGTGGAGCAGGTCTGGTCCTTGGAAATATAGATGCCGTTCTCCCGTCCTGCGTACTTGATGGGGAAGATATACCCCTTATCATCAAGCTCGTCCAGCAATGCCGGAGAAAGGGATTCGTAACGGTTCAGACTAAGGAAGTTTTCCTCTGCCTCGTCCAGGTTGATATCTCCGAACCCCAGTTCTATTTCCTGGAAGTCATCGGTGAACAGGTTGAACTGCTTCACCCATGCGATGGATTCCTGCACGCCGGCTTTCGCGATGGCACCCATCACTGCCCCGAGGAACCCCACGGGAGTATGGTTGACGTTGCGCATCTGCATGAGGCCGACAGTCTCGTTATGTGCCTGTCCGAAGATACAGCTGATACGACTGGCCTCACAGATACAAGAGGGGATCTTGTTCAGGTCGATCTGGCGCCCCTCGGTCGTATCTGCACCCGTGTTGGAAGGGTTTGCCGAGAGAATGAGCGACAGAGGCTGGTTCTGTTCGGCAAGGCCGACAGCCACGTCATTCAGTCCCTTTACAAGATTGAGGTTGTACTTGTCTTCGCCTCCGTTGGCCTTCCACAACGGCTGTTCGGTCCAGATGCCGAGCTGGTTGATCATCCCTCCGGCAGCCCTTTGCATGATTTCCAATGCATCCCAGTTCGAGGAGCAGTCCGCGAACATGACATAAAGTTTTCCTGTTCCATTCACGTTTCCCGACATGCGGAAAAACTCCCGTATATGGTAAGCTGGAATGCCGTGCAGGAAGTTGACGTTGGTCTCTTCCTCCTCCGTGGCCACTACGCGCTCGATGATGCCGAAATCATTGACGGCGGACTTGAGCGAAGTGATATAGCACACATCTCCGAGTTTGAGTTTCGACTCGTTCGTCTTGCCATATCCCTCGGTGAAGAGTGTCGGCTGCAAGGAGACGTCAAAGAGCAGTCCGGTCACCTTTTCGTTCCCGGAACCGGTGTCGTACGGGATATTTCCGTCGACATCCTTGATAAATACATTTCCAAGCGCCATTATGATTTCATTTTAGATTGTTTGAAATACGGGTTTTTGTACAGCACGGCTTTTCCACGGATGTGGATGGCCGTGTCCGGCGAGAAGGTACTACCTCCGTTCCCGACGTAAAGCGCCGGATAACCGGGGAATTTCTTCAAGAGTTCCAGAATATGGGGGTCGGATGTTTCCTGCTCCTTTGTCTGTTGTGTTTTCGGCTTCGCGGTCGCTTCTGCCTCGGATTGTACCGTTTCTTCCTGTATACGTTCAGCCTCCTGTTCCGCCACGGCTTGCGTAGCGGGAACATCCGGATTCTCGGGCATTTCTGCATTATTGATTTTTTTTGCCATGGTTGTCGAAAGAAAATTGGGGAGCGGGGCCTTACCTCCACTCCCCGGGTGAGACATTCAAATCAGATGAAAGGTGTGTTATTCGGTTTTCTTGTAGGCGGTGTGAACCACGATTTCCGCAGGACGCACAATGTTGACGTCCATCTTCATGCGCATCTGCATGAAGAAGAGCTCGGA